>OFRY01001144.1_pt1 | contig 12539 bp, 9 predicted proteins | sample 1543171 | NCBI WGS metagenome assembly OFRY01 (sample SAMN04209240, study PRJEB22552) | human gut metagenome | biome: gut; material: feces | host: Homo sapiens | place: USA: Oklahoma | reverse complement strand
ACGAGCCGGAGAGCACTTAATGTGCTCTCCGTGCGAGCAGGACTGTCCGAGCAGGCGACCTTATGCCCCGCCCCTCGGGACGACGAGACAAATCAAAGGAGCAGCCATGGCAGGCAAGCCGCAAACACTAGCTACGACCTCGGCATTCGAGATCTTGGGCCCCGTCATGGTCGGCCCCAGCTCATCGCACACCGCCGGCGCCCTGCGCTGCGCCCAAGTTGCCGCCAGCCTGCTGGAAGGCCGCATCACCAAGGTCACCTTTGGCCTGTGGAACTCCTTCGCCCACACCTACCGCGGCCACGGCACCGACCGCGCGCTCGTCGCAGGCATCCTGGGCCTCGACACCGATGACGAGAACATCAAGCAGGCCTTCGACCTCGCACGCGAGCAGGGCCTCGAATATCACTTTGGCATCAAGGGCGACGACGCCTCCATCCACCCCAATACCGTCGACATCGACATGGTCGACGACACGGGCGCCACGGCACAGGTCCGCGGCGAGAGCCTGGGAGGCGGCAAGATGCGCATCAGCCGCATTAACGGCGTCGGCGTCGACATCTCGGGCATGTATTCCACGCTCTTCGTGGCGCACAAGGACGTTCCCGGCGTGCTCGCCGCGCTCACCAACCTGCTCGCCTACGCCCATGTAAACATCGCCTTCTGCCGCACCTACCGCACCGAAGTGGGCGGCCAGGCCTACTCCGTCTTTGAGACCGACGGCGCGCCCGACGACACCGTCGTCCCCATGCTCCGCAAGCTCGACAATGTCGATTACGCGACCTTTATCGAGCTCCCCGGTTCTGCCTCGTCGCTCTCCCCCGGCGTCTCGGCTAAGGAGATCTTCGACGACGGCGAGCAGCTGCTCGATGCGTGCGAGGAACTGGGACTCAGCATCGGTGCCGTCATGGCCGTTCGCGAGGCACGTCTGACCGGCGAGGCCCACGCCGTCGCCGCCATGCGCCGCGTGCTCGACGTCATGCGCGAGGAGACAACGGCCCCCATCGCCAATCCGCAGCGCTCGCTCGGCGGGCTTATCGGCGGCGAGGCCAAGCTCGTCGAAGCAACCCGCTGCAACGATTTGAGTGAAAGCCTGATGGGCCCCGTCCAGACCGAAGCCGTGGCCCGCGCCATGGCCGTGCTCGAGCGCTCCGCCACCATGGGCGTGATCGTCGCAGCTCCGACGGCAGGATCCGCGGGTGTCGTGCCCGGCTGCGTGCTGGCGCTCGCCGATCACCTTCAGCTCGACGACGAGCAAGTCATGGACGCGCTCTACTGCGCAGCCGCCATCGGCCTCAACCTCACCACAAGCGCCTGCGTTGCCGGCGCCGAGGGCGGCTGCCAAGCCGAGGTCGGAAGCGCCGCCGCCATGGCAGCCGCCGCGCTGGTGCAGATGCTCGGCGGCACGCCCGAGCAGGCGCTTGACGCCAGTTCCATCGCGCTGAGTAACCTGCTGGGCCTCGTTTGTGACCCCGTCGGTGGCCTCGTGGAGGTGCCCTGCCAAAACCGTAACGCCATCGGCGTGGCTGCGGCCTTTAGCTCGGCACAACTCGCCCTCGCAGGCATTAAGAGCCTGGTGCCGTTTGACCAGATGGCACATGTCATGCTCTCGGTGGGCCACGCGTTGCCGGCCACGCTGCGCGAGACGGCAAAGGGCGGCATCGCGCAGGCTCCGGCCGCACTTTCGGCCTGTGCAAAATGCGGTGTGTGCGGATAGCGACAAAGAACGACTCAAAGGTGGGACAAATGTCCCACCTCTTTTGAATGCCACCGTTTCCGTACCACAAACAGCAGGGCAATCGCTATAATGCAAGCCCAGTAAAAACACGATGAACCGCAAGGCGAAAATCGAAGGATATGCATACGATGTCGCAAAACGATCGAACTCAACTGATTCCCGATCCGCAGCAGCCGAGCAGGCACACCGGCGGCGTTCAGTCGCCGCGTCCTATCGCGCCGAGCCACGGTCAGCAGCGTAGTGCAGCAAACGCTTCCCAACGCCCGAACCAACAGCGACAGCAGCGTCAACAACGTCAGCAGCGCCAGGCAAACGGCAATGCGCCCAAGCAGCCCCACACGCACGCTCGAGGCGATCGTGGCCCCGCGCGCAAACCCGCCGAGAACAATAAGTCGGGCAAAAAGACGACGCTCTTTGTCGTCCTGGGTCTAATCGTCATTGTCTATATCGTAGGCGTCGTAGCATTTTCGCAGGTAGCCTACCCCAACACCACCATCGCCGGCGTCGACGTCTCGTTCTCCAACGCTTCGTCTGCCGCCACCAAGGTCAATTCGGCATGGAAGCACTATAAGCTCGCCGTGACAGGCGATGACTTTAGCTGGACCTATCAGCCCGAGTCCGATGAGCCCATTGTCGACGGCGAAGCTGCCGCAAAAGAAATTATCAGCCACAACGAAGCCTTTGTATGGCCGGTCCGCCTTGTGGAATCCTTAAGCGGCAAGACCAAAACAACCGCTACCTCCAACGAAGTCGATCTTGATCAAGACGTCGACCTGTCCATGCTCTCCGACACCTTTGACCAAAAGCAGTTTGAGAAGGATCTGGGCGCCGCCATCGACGAGTTTAACGAGGGCCGTTCGGGCACGTTCGAGGCAAATAGCTCCTATGACGAGCAGGTCGGCAAGTTTACCGTCGAGAAGGCGCGCTCCAACGAAAAACTCAACCGCGAGCATGTCATTAAATATGCCGAGCTCGAGCTTGCCTCGCTGGCCGAGTCCGTAGATCTTTCCAAGCTCGGCAACGATGCCTATGAGCCGCTCAATGGAACGCTAACCGATGATCAGATTCAGGCCGCATGCGATGCCGCCAACAACTTCCTGGGCGTCAACGTGACCCTCAAGCTCAACGGCGAGGATGCTGGCAAGGTTGATGGCAGCTCCGTATTGCAGTGGATCAGCTTTGCCGATCCGGCCAACCCAACGCTCGATACGACGCAGATCAGCAGCTGGGCAGCCGAGCTCGCTAACGGCTTTAATACCGTGGGCTCCACTCGCTGGTGGACACGCGCCGATGGCAAGCAGTGCGCCGTCGAAGGCGGCGACTTTGGTTGGTCCATCGACAGCAGCTCGCTCGCCAAGCAGGTCGAGGACGCCATTAACAACAAGCAGACCGGCGAAATCGAGATCAAGTACTCCCAGAAGGCCGACACCTTTACCGCAAAGGGAGAGCCCGACTGGAAGGCGTATATCGACGTCGACTTGTCGGAACAGCACGCGCGCTACTATGACGAGAGCGGAAATATCGTTTGGGAGGCCAACTTTATCTCGGGCAAACCGGGCGAAGACGCCACCCCCGAGGGCGTGTGGCAGATCAACAGCAACGACGGCGGCAGCACCCTGATCGGAGCCAAGGACCCCGAGACCGGCAAGCCCAAATACGAGAGTCCGGTGAGCTACTGGATGCCGTTTGAGGGCAACATGATCGGCTTCCATGATGCCACCTGGCAAAACGACAAGAGCTTCGATAACGCCGAGTCGTACAAATGGTGCGGCAGCCACGGCTGCATCAACCTGCGCTTGGCAGACGCCAAGGCACTTCACGACTGCATCAAAGTCGGCCTGTGCGTGGTTGTCCACTCGTAGTGCAACGCGCACATTCATACAACGTGGAACCGCTGCGACCAATCTAACAGTTCCGAAAGAAACCGTCCTATGCGCCTGCCCCAACCGGTGGGCGCATATAATTATCGAAGTTCTTTCTATAAAGGAGACGCTATGCCGAATGTCCCCACGATCACCCCGGGCCCGGATGATACCGAGAACACGCCCGAAGGTGCCACCGAAACGATTCCTCTGATTACAAACGTACATGCCGACAAGCAGAGCGGACGCGCGAACGATGCGACCGAGATTTCCGATGAAGAGGCATATGCCAAGCTCAAGGCAAAACGTGCCGAACGTCGACGCAAAAAGCTCATCCGACGCGGTATTGCCGCCGGCGTCGTGGGCACCATCGCACTCATTGCCATTGTCGCAACCCTGGTTATCAATGCTCAGCCACAGGGCGGTAGTGGGCCTGTGACCGACATGGTGACCGAGGGTCCGTTTACCACAACGGTCGAGGCGAAAGGCCAGCTCAAACCCATTTCGTCCTCAGTGGTCTCCCCTTCTGTCGACGGCACGGTCGATTCGATCAACGTGCAGGCAGGCCAATCCGTCAACGAGGGCGACGTGCTTATGACCATTAAAAATGACGAGCTCGATCGCAACGTTGCCGAGGCGCAGCGTGCAGTTGCTGCCGCTCAAGAAGACCTCGCCAACGCGCAGAAAGCCGCAGCTGCCGCACAGGCCACCCCAACGACGGACGTCGATGGAGCTTCCGCAGCGGCTGGCGTCTCCGACGCATCAACGGACACGAACGCCGTATCGGCCGCGCAGCGCAGCCTCGCTTCGGCCCAGGCAAACCTCGATCAGGCGAACGCCAAGGCAGGCAGCCGTACGGTCACGGCCCCGAGCTCGGGCAGCATCGTGGAGCTCAACGCCAAGGTGGGCGCCACGGTAACAGGCGGCATGATCATGGGCGAAAGCGATACGAGCGGCGGCAAGCAGTGCATGCAGATCGCCGACCTGTCCAAGATGAAGGTGACCGTGCAGGTGGGCGAAAAGGACATCGCAAAGATCGCCGTTGGACAGAGCGCCAACGTCACGTATCCCGCATTTCCCGATATCGTGAGCCAGGGCACCGTCACGGCTATCGCGTCGGTGGCAAACTCCGACGCCGCCAACGGTGGCGGCAGCGTAACCTTTAACGTCGACATTCTCATCGAGGCGCCCGACGCGCGCCTGAAGCCGGGCATGACGGCCGAGGTATCGGTGGTGACCGAGCAGCTCGACGACGTGGTGATGGTGCCGACGATGGCGCTCATGACCGAAGACGGCGAACACTATTACGTCAACGTGGCGACTGATGACGAGGGCAAGCAAACCCGTCGCGTGAAGGTGACCGTCGTGACGCAAAACGACAACGAAGCCGTAGTCGGCAAGACACAGGTCAAGCGCGACGACCAGGGCAACGAGATCAACCCCAACGTGCCGGTTACCAAGCTGCGCGATGGCGACACCCTCGTCATGGACACCGGAGCGGACGCAACGGCTGACGGCGGCTACGGCGCGGATTCGGGCAGTATGTCTGCCGACGAGGGCATGTAATGCGTCCCGTTATCGACATCCGCAACGTGCACCGCATCTTTGAGAGCGAGGCGGGGTGCGTCCACATCCTGCATAACGTGAGCCTGGCGGTAGATCCCGGCGAGTTCGTCGCCATTACCGGCCCTTCGGGCTCGGGCAAATCAACGCTCATGAACATCCTAGGCTGCCTGGATAAGCCGACGGCGGGCGACTACTACCTGCAAGGGCTCAACGTTGCCGAGCTCGACGATGACGAGCTCACCGAAGTTCGCGCCCTGAGCATTGGCTTTGTCTTTCAGAGCTTCAACCTGCTGCCGCGCCTGTCGGTAATCGAAAACGTCATGCTGCCGCTGGCCTACACCAATGTGCCCCGTAGCCAGCGCGAAATGCGCGCCGTGCACGCGCTGCAGGCTGTCACGCTGCCCGTCGACCACTGGGACCACCGCATATCCGAGCTCTCGGGCGGCCAGATGCAGCGCGTCGCAATCGCACGCGCCCTCGTCAATGACCCGCCCATCATCCTGGCCGATGAGCCGACGGGAAACCTGGACTCCGCCACTGGAGCGCTTGTGATGGAGACCTTCCATAAGCTCCAGAAGCGCGGCAAAACCATCGTGCTTATCACACACGACCCCGGCATCGCCGCCGAGGCCGACCGTGCCGTGACCATCCGCGACGGTCGCATTCACGACGGCGCGTATATTCCACATGCACCGCGGACCCTGCGCAGCGCCGTAGATAGCCTGCCCATGATTTCCGCCTCCGCCAACCCGCCGAAAGGAGAGATGGCATGAGCGCCCGCGATCTCATCCAGGAAGCCCTTCACTCGCTCGAGGCCAACAAGGGGCGCAGCCTGCTCACCATCCTGGGCATTGTCATCGGCATCGCCTCGGTTATCGCCATGACTTCGCTCATCGGCGGCATCCAAAACAGCCTGGTCAACAGTCTGGGCCTCAATGCGGCACGCATGGTGCAAATCTATTCGTCGCAAGAACTAACCGAGTCCGACATCGAGAAGCTTCAAAAACTGGTGCCGCAAATAAAGCAGATCGGCATTGTCGACAGCGCGTATACCGAGTACAAGACCGGCGATAAAAGCTATACCGTCATGGCACAGGGTGTCGATAGCGACATGCTCGACGCCGTGGGGGCCGGCAAGCTCGTTGCGGGGCGCACCTATTCCCAGGCCGAGTCCCAATCAGGCTCGCGCGTGGCGCTCATCAGCCGCGGCGGCGCCGATCAGCTTTACGGCAACGAACAGGACGCGGTGGGCAAGACTATTAAGGTGTCCAACGGCGAGGTGCAGATTGTCGGCGTGATTGATGGCGGCAGCGACTCCATGGGCTCGCTCACGCTGTATATGCCACGCGAAACCATCTCCGGGCTGTTTGGCGACGAGAATCCTTCATTCCCCAGCGTGACGGCACTCGCCGCCGAGGGCACCGATATGGATGAGCTTTGTAAGACCATCGAGTCCAAGGTGCGCGCGATGAAGGGCATCGCGGAGGATGATGAGTACGACAGTGTATCGGCGACCTCCATGAAAAGCGCCATCGATGCACTCAATTCCTTTATGGGCGCATTCTCGCTCATCATGGGTGCTGTCGCCAGCATCTCGCTGCTTGTCGGCGGTATCGGCATTATGAATATGATGCTCACCAACGTGACCGAGCGCATCCGCGAGATCGGCATCCGCCGCGCTCTGGGCGCCAGTCGTCGCGATATCACCGCGCAGTTTTTGGCCGAGTCTTCGGCGCTGTGCGTCACCGGTGGCCTGCTGGGTGTCCTGATTGGCTATCTGCTGGCCTGGGGCCTCGCGATGTTTGCCGCAGGATCAGGGGTTCTCAGCGAACTCGGTGCCGGCGGGCAAATCACGCCGAGTTTTTCAATCGCCACGGTGCTGCTGGCCTTCGGCGTCTCCGTCGGCATCGGCGTAATCTTTGGCTTCTACCCCGCTCGCCGCGCGGCAAAGCTCGACCCGGTGGAGTGCCTTCGCTACCAGTAAGCCACCACCAATGAGTTGCGGTGAATTAGGGACTGAATATGCTATCTAACAGCAAAAACAGACACTATTTCACCGCAACTTATTGAAGGACCCTAGGCGCGGCGAGCGCCTAGCGCGCGAACTCCCGTAAGAGCGCGTCTTCCACTTCCCGAAGCGAAAGGGCCCCGCCTCCCTCGGCGGGACGGGTGACCACGATGCAGCGCGCTCCCACGGCGCGCACTGCGGCGAGCTTCTCAGCCGTGCCGCCTACGGTTCCCGAGTCCTTAGTCACAAGCCACTGGGCGCCCACCTGCCGAAGCATCGCCTCGTTGAGCTCGCGGGTGAAGGGCCCCTGCATGCCGATGACGTGCGACGGCGAAAACCCCGCGTCGATGCACTTCGTTATAGCACCGGGCAGCGGGAGCACACGCACGAAGAAGCGCTCCGCGAAATCGGCGACGCGCGTGTAGGGAGCAAGCTCCTTGCTCCCCGTCGTGAGAAGCGCGCGACCCGGGTTCTCGGAGAGAAAGCGCGCCGCGCAGGCGATCGACGCGACCGACACGACGCCTTTGGGCAGCGCCTCGGCCGGGCGCGCAAGGCGCAGGTATCGTGCACCCACGGCGAGCGAAGCGGCCCGGATGTTGCCGCTTGCGAGCGTAGCGAAGGGGTGCGTGGCGTCGACGACGATGCGCGCGCCCAAAAGCTCGCGCTCCATGTCGGCCTCGTCGAGCCTGCCCGCATGCACCTCGATGCCCGGAAGCTCGCCCAAAAGCTCGCCTCCGTAATCGGTTGCTGCGTAGGCACGGGCGGGGATGCCCGCCCCGCTCGCCCATTCGCACAGAAGACGGCCCTCGGTGGTGCCGGCGAAGATGCGCAGCGCCGGCGCGGATGCGGGCGCCGTCACTTCGGGCCGCCTGGGCGCGTGATCTGGTAGAGCAGCGCGTTCATAATGGCGGCCGCCACGGTCGAACCGCCCTTGCGGCCCCTCGCGACGATGGCCGGCACGCGTCGCGCGAGTAGCTCCTCTTTCGCCTCGACCACGTTCACAAACCCAACCGGCACCCCAACGACGAGCGCGGGCGAGATCTTCCCCGCGTCCATGAGCTCGGCGAGGCGCAGAAGTGCTGTGGGAGCGTTGCCGACGGCCACGATGAGCGGACCCTCGATGCCGCAAGCTTTGTCCATGCTCGCAACGGCGCGAGTCGTGCCCGCGGCGCGCGCCGTTGCGGCGACATCCGGGTCGGCCATGTAGCACACGGCCTGGCAGCCGATCTTCGCGAGCGCGGGCTTGCTTATGCCCGCGAGCGCCATGTTCGTGTCGGTGAGCACCGTGGCCCCTGCGCGCAGTGCGTCGAGCGCACAGTGCGCGGCGTCATGGGTGAACACGAGGGAATCGGCGTACGTGAAGTCGGCTGTGGTGTGGATGACGCGCTTCACGACGGGCTCTTCGAGCGGCGGGAACGTGCGGCCGCCGAGCTCTTCGGTGATGATCTCGAAGCTGCGCCGCTCGATGTCACCGGGCGCCATCTCCTTGGAATCCATCTAGTACTCCACTCCTTCCCTTGCACCTATCCCCTGAGCGTAGGGGTGTTTCTCGCACCGCATCTCGGTTATGTAGTCGGCCTTCTCCACGATCTTGCCGGAAGGCGCGCGCCCGGTGAGCGCTACTTCGACGCCGCGCGCGGACATATCGAGCGCGCGGTCCACGAGCGCCTCGTCGACAAGCCCCTTCGAAAGCGCGTCGAGCGCCTCGTCGAGCACGAGAAGCCCCTCCTGCGCGCCCTCGAGCTCGGCGAGCGCGGAAGCGAGGTTCCCATCGTGCAGCTCGCACGTAGCGGCAAGTTCTTCCGGCGTCATCGACCAGGTAAACTTGTCCGACACCTTCCCCGCGAACACGGGCACGCCGAAATGCTCGGCGAGCAGGCGCGCCTCCCCGCTTTCGCCGTCTTTCAGGAACTGCACGACGACGACGCGGCGGCCTGTGGCGAGCATGCGAAGGGCGAGGCCCATCGCCGCCGTAGTCTTGCCTTTGCCGTCGCCATGATACACGTGGATCATACGCCCTCCTCGATAATGCGGTAGACATACTCCATGTCGAGCGCCCCGCGCACGCCGTCGGCCAGGCGGTCGAACTCGCGCGCACGGTGATCGGCCGCGGACGCCGCGCCCGCAGCACCCACGACGCTCTCGGGCAGGCCGCGCATGCGCGCGAGCGAGCGCGCGAGGGCGAGCGCCACCCCCGGTTCGTCGAACAGGCCGTGGAGATAGGTTCCGAACACGTTTCCGCAGGCCGCGCCTTCTGGTTTGCCGCCAATCGTGCCCGCAGGGGCGCAGGAGACGGTCGTTTCGCCGTCGTGAATCTCGTACCCGCGCGCCGTCATGCCGTTCCACACCGAGAACGCACCTTGGGCGCCCGTGATGCGCAGTTCCGACTGGGCGAGGCGCTTTTCCTCCTTGAACACCGTACTTGCAGGGATGAGCCCGAGCCCGCGCGCGGTGCCAGCGCCTTCCCTGCCGTGCGGGTCGGAAAGCTCGTCTCCCAAAAGCTGGTAGCCTCCGCATATGCCGAGCACCGGCGTGCCCGCACCCGAAAGCGCGCGTACACAGGCTCCGATGCCGCTAGCCGCAAGCCAGCGCGCGTCGTCGAGCGTGGTCTTCGAGCCGGGGAGCACCACCAGGTCGGGTCGGCCCAGATCGGTCGTCGAGGAAACGTAGCGCACGCCCACGCCGGGCACGCGCGAAAGCGGGTCGAAGTCGGTGAAGTTCGACAGATGCGGAAGGCGCACGACGGCGACGTCGATGACGCCGCGCGCCTCGCGGGCAGATAGGCGCGGCGCGAGCGAGTCCTCGTCGTCCAGGTCGAGCGTAAGATACGGCACGACCCCCACGACGGGAACCCCGCACATCTTCTCGAGCGGGGCCAAACCCGGGCGCAGGATTTCCACATCGCCGCGGAACTTGTTCACCACAAGCCCCCGCAAAAGAGCGCGATCCTCGGGCGCAAAGAGCGCGACCGTGCCGTAGAGCTGGGCAAACACCCCACCTGGGTCGATGTCGCCCGCGAGCAGCACGGGGGAGGACACGGCGCGCGCGAGCCCCATGTTGACGATGTCGTTTTCGGCAAGGTTGATTTCGACGGGGCTGCCGGCGCCCTCGATAACGATGACGTCGTTTTCCTCCGCGAGCGAATCGAACGCCTCCAAAATCTGCGGCATGAGCGCCTTCTTTCGCGCGAAGTAGTCCCTCGCAGCGAAGGCTCCCTGCACCTTGCCAGCCACGATGAGCTGGCTTCGGTGGTCGCTTTCAGGCTTGAGCAGGATGGGGTTCATGCGCACGTCGGGCGCGATGCCGCACGCCTCGGCCTGCATAATCTGGGCGCGCCCCATCTCGAGCCCGTCGGCCGTGACACCGCTGTTGAGTGCCATGTTCTGGCTCTTGAAGGGAGCCACGCGCAGGCCGTCCTGCGAAAGCACGCGGCACAGCCCCGCCGCAAGCAGGCTCTTCCCCGCGTTCGACATGGTGCCCTGGATCATGATGGGTTTCGCCCTACCCACGGGTATCGACCTCCTTCGCCGAGCCTCGGCCATCCGCGCCCGCCATGGCGCCGCTGCAAGAAGCGCCGCCCCGTTCGTCGGGTTCGCATTCGCCCGATGCGCCTTCCGCCCGAAGCGCGCGGCTGAACGCCATCGCAAGCCGGGCGTTCTCCTTGCGCGTGCGCACCGCGACGCGGCACCAGAAACGGGACAGTACCGAAAACGAGTCGCACGTGCGGACCAAAACCCCCTGTTTATACAGGCGCTCGGGGATGTCTTTCGCCGGCGTGCGGACTAAAAGGAAGTTCGCATCCGACGGCACGACGGAAAGCCCGAGCGAGGAGAGCTCGTGGGAAAGCCACGCTCGCTCGCCCGCCAATACATCGCGCGTGCGCGAGACGTATTCGACGTCTTCCAGGGCGGCGATGCCCGCGGCCTCGGCGACCGAGGAGACGGGCCACGCCTGCCCCGCCCGGCGAATCCCCTCGATGAGTTGTGCGTTTCCGCTGATCAGATATCCCAACCGCAACCCCGCCATTCCATAGAGCTTGGTGAACGCGGAGAGCACGGCCACATGGCGCGAACACGCGGCGCGTGCGGCCACGCTCCTTTCGCGGGCGTCGGGCGCAAATCCGAGAAAGCACTCGTCCACGACGAGCAGCGCGCCCACCTGCTCACAGCGGCAAGCCGCGGCATCGATCACGCTGGGGTCGACGAGGCGCCCCGTAGGGTTGTTCGGATTGCAGAGGTACGCCACGTCTCCCGGCCCCTCGATCGCGCGGGCGAAGGAGGCGGGCACGTCGAAATCGTCCACTTCGGAGAGCGGGAACTCCTGTACGCATGCGCCGTAGTACGATGCCGCCTCCGCATATTCAGAGAACGTCGGCGCGCACACGACGATGCGTTTCGGGCGCACCTCCGCGGCGAGCCGCCAGATGATGTCGGACGCGCCCGCGCCGCAGACGATAGTATCTTCGGGAATGCCCTGGGCGCGCCCTAGCGCGCGAACGAGGGCGCGGCTTTCCCTATCGGGGTAGGCGTCGATTCGAGAAAGCGCCTTGCAAGCTGCGGCGACGGCGCGCGGCGAGGGGCCTGCCGGATTCACGTTCACCGAGAAGTCGATGAGGTCGGAGGCGCCCCCTTCGCAACCGATGCCAAGCGATTGCGCGCTGCCCCCATGCGTACGGGCGCGCAGGATTCCCCCGGCAGCCCGGGACGCGGCGTGGTCTTCCCTCATACCATCGCCCCCACGGCGAGCACGACCGCCGCGCGCGCGGCGCCGAAGACGACGAGCGCGCATACGGACGCGGCGAGCATGAGCCTAGTCGCCCGGGCGATGTCGCCCCACTCGATTTCGCGGGACGCGTCGCCTATCGTCGGTTTCTCAACGAGCTTGCCGAAATACACCGCGGGTCCTGCCAGGCGCAGCCCGAGCGCGCCCGCGCACGCTGACTCGGTCTGCGCCGCGTTCGGGCTCGCATGGCGACGCCTGTCGCGGCGCCAGATGCGCGCCGCCCCACGCGCGTCGAGCCCGACGATCGGGCACACGGCGATCATGAACAAGGCCGATAAGCGCGAGGGAATCCAGTTCACCGCATCGTCGAGGCGCGCCGAGGCGCAGCCGAAGTCGATGTAGCGCTCGTTTTTGTAGCCCACCATGCTGTCGAGCGTGTTCACCGCCTTGTACGCCATGCCCAAGGGCGCACCCCCGATCATAAGGTAGAAAAGCGGCGCGATGACGCCGTCGCTCGCGTTCTCCGCCACCGTTTCCACGGCGGCGCGCGCGACGCCCTGCTCGTCGAGAACAGACGTGTCGCGTCCCACGATGAGCCCGACGGCTTCGCGCGCCGCGACAAGGCCGCCATTCGAGAACGCGCGGG
>OFRY01001142.1_pt1 | contig 12564 bp, 8 predicted proteins | sample 1543171 | NCBI WGS metagenome assembly OFRY01 (sample SAMN04209240, study PRJEB22552) | human gut metagenome | biome: gut; material: feces | host: Homo sapiens | place: USA: Oklahoma | reverse complement strand
AGCATTTGTCGGTGATGGATTGACCGTACGTGAGTTCGGCGAGCGGTGCCGGTTTTTGACTGCCACCTTCGATGAAGCTTTCCATCATGATGCCGGTGATGCCTTCCTCACCTTCGGCGATACGGCTTGCGATATTACGTACCACTTCGACTTGGCGATGTTCGTCTTTGCCGGAATTGCCGTGCGAGCAGTCCACGATCAGACCGTGTGCCGCCGCGGATTCGACCGGCATTTCCTCACGGATGAGCTTCATGGCATTCGCCACGGATTCGGCGTCATAGTTCGGGCCGCTGCTCGAACCACGCAATACCACATGGCAGTCGGGATTGCCGAGCGTTTTGACTACGGCCGCACGACCCATATGATCGATGCCGAAGAACGTATGCTGCTGTGCCGACGCAAAACACGAGTCGGTCGGCGCTTTGATGGAACCGTCGGTAGCGTTTTTGAAGCCGATCGGCATCGACATGCCCGAAGCGAGCTGGCGGTGCACCTGGCTTTCCGTATTGCGAGCGCCGATCGCACCCCAGCTGACCGCGTCGGAAATGTATTGCGGGCTGGTTGGTTCCAGGAATTCCGTGGCGGTGGCCAAACCTGCGTCCAATACGCCAAGCAGCGTACGACGGGCCAAAAGCAGGCCTTTTTTGATATTGCAGCTACCGTCGATGTCGGGATCGTTGATCAAGCCTTTCCAACCGACCGTCGTACGCGGTTTTTCGAAATACACGCGCATCACAATCAGCAATTCGCCGCCCAACTCGTCTTTCAACGCGGCCAGACGACGGGCGTAATCGAGCGCTGCAGCAGGATCATGCACGGAACATGGGCCTACAATCACCAGCAATCGATCATCCTGACCATATAGGCAGGCGCGAATCTCATCTCGAGAACAGGCGACGATTTCCTGCGCCTGATCGCTGAGCGGCAGATCGCCTAACACCTGCGCCGGTGTGGGAAGCACCTCAAATTCAAGCACTCGGCGGTTCACGATGCGGCTGATGCCAACCTGATCTTCCCATCGCGGCACATCCGTAACCACCAGCGGATTCTTACCTTCATCCATGGCCTGACGGATGGCACGAAGCTCTTCAGGCGTGTTCAGCTGTTGCTGCATCTCACTGCTCTCCTTGGAAATCACTATCTTTCCAAATCACTATCTTTCCCAAGAATAGCAATCACAATGCAAAAACCGTGCGATCACGCAGATTACGCGGTTTTCGCACGGTTTTTCTATTTACGGTTATTTACGCTTATTTGCGATCATTCGGCAAGCTTGCGACGGCTTTCGACCGCTTCGGCAAGCGTGTGTAGCAGCTGTTCGGTACGTTCCCACGGCACGCAGGCGTCGGTGATGGATTTGCCGTACTCGAGCTGGTCGAGCGGAGCGGGCTTCTGATTGCCGGCTTTCAGGAAGCTTTCCATCATGATGCCGCTGATGCCCGACTCTCCCGTTGCGATGCGGGAGGCGATGTTTTCGATCACTTCGGCTTCGCGCACTTCGTCCTTGCCGCAGTTGCCGTGCGCCGCGTCGATGACAAGACCGTGTTCGCTCGGGCCGGACGCCTTGGAAACCTTCAGATCGGCCAACGCCTTCGCCACGGAATCGGTATCGTAGTTCGGGCCGTGCGAGGAGCCGCGCAACACCAGATGGCAATCGGGATTGCCCTTGGTTTCGGCGGAAATCACACGACCGTCAAGATTGATGGACAGGAAATGATGCTCGAAGGCGGCCGCGAAGCAGGAATCCGCTGCCGGCTTGATCGAACCGTCGGTGGCGTTCTTGAAGCCGATTGGCATCGACATGCCCGACGCGAGCTCGCGATGCACCTGGCTTTCGGTGTTGCGAGCGCCGATCGCACCCCAGCTAATCAGGTCGCAGATGTACTGCGGGGTGATCGGATCCAGCCATTCCGTGGCTGCCGGGAGTCCAACGCTCAGCACGTCGGTCAGCACCTTGCGTGCGAGCCACATGCCCTTGCGAATGTTGAACTGGCCGTCGAGATCAGGATCGTTGATCAGACCCTTCCAACCGATGGTGGTGCGCGGCTTTTCGAAATACACGCGCATCACGATGACCAGCCGGTCTTCCAGCTCTTTTTTGACGGCCGCGAGCTTTTCGGCGTATTCGTGCGCTGCTTTCGGATCATGAATCGAGCAGGGGCCGACGATGGCAAGCAGACGATCGTCTTTGCCATTCAGCACATCGCGGATTTCCTGACGGGACTTCAACACCAGATCGCTCATCTCGTCGGTAAGAGGGATTTCCTTCAGAAAATATCGAGGAGCGGGAATCGGGTCCAACTGTCGAATATTGACATCCACGGTCTCCGGAAACACGGCGTTATCCAACAACTGCGCATCCTTCGAACTATCTGGACCGCGAAGACCTGACATCTCTTCTGCTCCTCCTTATACCTGCATACCTGCTTCATGCATACTTTGCATGGATAATAATCACCGAAGTTACCTTAACGGATAAAAGTGGAATAACACGAATGCCGACTGCATGCTGGACTTTTTGCGAAGTCCCATGCAGTCGGCATTCGTCAATCAGCTTGTCGGTTTACGTATCAGTCAGCCAGAGCGCCCATCGGATCCCATGCGGGGAGCATGGTGGCGGGTTCGTCAAGAGCGGCCTGATATTCGGCAGGGAGCAGCGCCTTCGGCACGGCGACCTCGTACACGTATTCGGTGAACCAATCATCGCTCATGGTGAAGTAGCCCTTGTCTGCGATCTTGTCGCCCCAAGAGTTCTCCACACGCCAACGACGGGTGGTCGTGCCGTCTTCGGCCACGTCCACGCCGACGAACGCCATAGCGTGGTTCATCGCGGAATCGGCGAAACGCACGCGATCTTCCTTGTTCAGATCGAAGTCGACGCCATACACCTTGCCGTATTCGAACAGATCAGTGGCCCAAGCGCCGTTTTCACGATCCATCATCGGGTGGCAGTCAGCACCGAACCATACTGGAATGCCCTGCTCTTCGAGAATCTGACGCACGCAATCCTTCATGAACTGGTTCGGCACGTTCAGGTATTCGGTCGGGTCTCCCCCGGCCACATTACCCAAGTGCTCGATACCGATCTTCTTGCCCTTCGCATGCTCCTGACGAGGATCGTCGACCAGGCACACGTAGCTTTCCAAATCGGCGGAACCGACGTACTTCTGCCAGAATTCCACAGGCGTGACCTCACCATCGCGGTGGAACTCGCCGTCCTTGTCGGTCCACTCCCAGTCGAAGCTCTTCGGCGGCTCGCCCAAGTGAATCGTCAGAATACGATGGCCGGCGGCGGTCGCTTCGGCGATCACCGATTCGATCGAAGCCGGATCGGCATACATGTGCGCGACGGCCGTATGCAGCAGGCGACGCAATTGCACGTTCATTTCGCCGGTGTTCTTGGAGGATTCGGTTTCCGGGAACAGATCCTTCGGAACGGCACCGTACTTCTTGTACACGTTCATGGCCATGGTCCACTGGCCGCCGTCGCCCATCACGTCGGCGAGCAGATGCTGGATCAGGCGGGAGTCGGACGGCTCGCCGGCCTTCACCAGTTCGGCCACGTCCTGCAGGAAGTAGTTGACGCGCTCGAGCTTGTCGTAGTACATGGCATAGTTCTGGGAGAACTCGAATTCCTTCAGCCCCATGTTCTTCTTGGCCACGAAACGGGCCACGTTCAGCGAGCTGAACAGCCAGCAACGGCCGGAACGATCCTGATGGGTGGCGGTGCCATTGTCGACAATGGTGGAAAACCTGCGCTGCATCAGGCGGGCGCGGTCATAGTTGCGCGCCACCTTGTTGACGCCCGCCGCGGTGACCGCGTTCATGGCCATACGGTTGTGGTCGCTGGCTTCGAAATCCTCAACCAGCGTTGCCAATGCATCAGCGCTCAACGGCGTGATATCAGTCATTGTTCTGTTCCTCCTGTGCTTCCTCGCCCTGGTCAGACTGCTCATCTTCGGACGGTTCTTCAAAGTCGTCATTATTCTGCTGTTCGTCGGAGACAACATCCTCGTCGAAGGTCACTTCCGGTTCGCCCGCAACAGTTTCGCCACTCTCGTCGTGCGATTCCGCCGGAGTTTCAGCTTCAGCTGCGGAATCATGCTGTTCGCCGTCGATGGAATTGACCACGGACAGGCCGTTCGCGCCGAAACCGGAGAACGCGTTGGCAAACATGGCACGCAGTTCACTGACACGCTGCGTGATCTGCGCCTCACGGGTCTGCAGGTCGGCGATGCGCTGCTGCACACCTTCAAGCTCGCTCTTGGCTGCCTCACGACGCTCGTTGATCTGCTCGTCGGCCTCTTCGGTGGCCTGCTTGAGAATGCTGGCAGCCTGCTTGTCGGCTGCCTCACGCTTGTCGGAAGCGTATGCCTCGGCCTCATCGCGCGTATGCTGCGCTTCGGAAATCAGCTCTTCGGACTGCTTCTTGGCGGTTTCACGGCGTTCGTTCAGGTCGGCGAGCAGCTCGTTGACCTTCTTCGTAGCCTCATCCTGCTGGGCGGAAATGTCGGCGCGGATCTGCTCCACCTCGGCATTGACCTGGCTGATGGTCTTGGTGCGATGCACTTCGGCCTCGTCGGTGATCTCCTGTGCCTTGGCTTTGGCGGTATCCGTGATTTCCGAGGCACGGCGCTGCGCGTCCGTCATCATCTTGGACACCTGCTCACGCACGTCGGCCAGCTTCTTGTTGGCTTCGGCCAACGCGGATTCGATCTGGTCGTTGGTCTCGCTTTTCATGCGGTTAATCTCGTCATTGGCGTTCTTGCGCTGCGCCGCGATCTGTTCGGTGGCTGCGGCACGCATATCGGAGAGCTCACGCTCCTGCGTGGCGCGCTCCGATGCGAGACGCTTGTCGTGCTCCTCACGGGAGTTGGTCAATTCCAGATCAACGGTCTGGCGCTGCGCCACCACGGCCTTCTGCGCTTCGCCACGCAGCTGGTCAGCTTCGCGCTGGGCGTTGGACTTCAGCGTGCCGGCATCATTATTGGCCTTCGACAGCACCGCTTCAGCCTTGGCGTTAGCCTCGTCGAGAATACGCTTGGCGTCGAGCTTGGCGTTGTTCAGCAGGGTTTCGGCCTGAAGCTGCACCGTGGCGCGTGCCGCGGAAGCGTCTTTCTTGGCACGGTCGAGCAGCTCGGCGCTGGTTTGTTCCGCGCTGGCGAGCATCTGCTGCGCGTTGGCGCCCAGAGATGCGAACGAATTCGGGTTGGCCTTCTTGTTTTTCTCTTCCTGCAGCTGTGCCTGCAGTTCAAGGATGGTCTGATCGTCGGCCTTGACCTGATCACGCAGACGGTCCACCGTCTCCTGAGCCAAAGCGAACGCCTCATCGACCCTTTCCTTGTCGTACCCCCTCAACACGATTGGGAACTGCTCAACCATGGTATTCCTTTCACGAATTCCCTTCCATCGCGCATCTTGCCCGCGCCTATCCGTCTTGAACTTTAGCGCAGGAAAAACGTTCGGCACACGGCAGTCGCATAATTCTCACAGAGAGCACAGAAATCGTTCGAGGAAACGCCGACGCCGTTCAGCCGAGCAGAATCTCACTTGAGGATGGCTGCAGATAATAACGCACCGATTCGCGGATCACATCGTTACCTGCGGCGATTTGCTGCGCGATTGACAGTCCATGTTGCGGATGTGGCTGCTCGTTGACGATCGGCAGGCTTACGAAACCCGACAGAATACGCTTTTTCTGCGCGGCAGACCAGTCGAGCAGATGGTAGAACAGCGAATTGCAGACGAACGTGCCCGCATCCGAACTCAACGCGGCGGGAATCTCATGTTTGGCGAAATCGCGCAGAATCGAACGCAACGGCAAGCGTGTCCAATATGCTGCCGGACCTTCTGGATTGATCGGACGGCGCGGCTGAATCACATTGTCGGCGTCAGGCTTGGCCGCGTCCATCAGATTCGTGGCGCATCGCTCCAGCAGCACGCCGCGGGCGGACCGCTTCAAACCGGTGGCGATGACAATATCGGGATTCGCCTGTTCGATGGCGTTCAGCAACATGGGCCAGGCATTGGCGAAACTGACCGGAAGCGTCACCGTCGTCACGCTCATGGAAACATCCTGCAGAAGATCGTCGGACAGCGCCACGGATTGAGATGGATCATTCCAATATTCGGCGAGCGCCACGGGAACAAGTACGGCCGGATTCACGTCGATGCCGTCGTACGGGGTGAAACCTGAGATGACGATATTGATCTGCTGCATGTGTTCCAGTGTACGTGGTTGAAAGGTGGGTTCGTTTACGATCAGTGCTTATGCATTTGCGAGAATGCTTCGGCGAACACCGCGTGCATGCGCGCTTTCGCTTCTTGTTTGGCATGTTCCGGGTCGAGGCTGCGCGCGATGTTCTCGGCGATCGGCATGTCGGCCTGTGTGGTGATTTTGAGATTCGTTTCGGATCCGGCGACAATGGCGACCGGCTCGTTCGGCAGATAGTCCACCACCACGCGGGTGTCGTCGGTTGGGTGGAAGTCGGGATCGGCGGTGGCGAGCTCGTAGGCTTTGGTGATGGTACCGAAACGGAAGGCCTGCGGGGTTTGCGCGCGGAATGCGTTCGTACGATCGGGCACGGAGCGCACCACCTTGCGCTCTCCAAGATCTTCGGTCAGCAGAATCGTGTCGGTGGACGCGTATGCCACGGTCGCCGCGTTGAACTGGTCGAGACCGTCGATGCAGCCGTCGATGGATTGCTGTTCAACGAACGGTCGCACGGAATCGTGGATGAGGATTTTCGCGCCATCGGGAATGCCCGCCTGCTTGAGCAGGTCGAGAGCGGCGCGGGTGCTGTCCACACGCTCGGAGCCACCCGGAATCACGGCACGCACCTTGGTATAACCGGCTTCGTCGATCAGCATGTTCACCATATTGCTGACACGCTCGTTGACCACGACGATGATGTCGCTCACGCGATCGTTGCGCTCGAACGCCTCGATGCTCCAGCAGACGATTGGCTTATCCCCCACCGAAACCAACTGCTTGGGATTGTTCTCATCGAATCGCGTGCCGAAACCGGCCGCCAACACCACGGCCACAACCGGCATCTTCTGTTCCTGCATCTGCTCTCTCTCACTCATACGTCCCACCGTAAACCCCCGAATCGGTTTGCAGCGCGTTTTGCCTTACGTTCTGCACGCAATCCGCAATAGCGCGCCGCTCTCCCACTATTCGCGCACGATCAGCGCAAGCATACGACCTTCGTGCGCTTTGCCTGCGATGGTGGCACGGCGATGCGAGAACCAGAGCGGATTTTCCAGCGTGCACAGGCTACGGCGGATTTTCTTGAAACGTTCCGCGAGCTGCGGTTCGCCTTCGCCATCGGCCTGGCAGATTTCCGCCAATTCCTCGTCTTCGGAAAGATACTGGGTGGCTGCGTTGACGCGGGCGCGGGAGGAAACGACGTTATCAGCCGGAACACCGGCTTTGGCAAGCTCCTGCAGCGCGGCGGCCGCAATATCGATGCCCGGCTGGCCGAAACGGCTCAGCGTGAAGGTTCCAGGGAACTGCGCGTCGAATTCGTCGGCAATGTCTCCGCCCACCTCGTAGCAGTCGCCGCAGATGCACGGGCCGAGCGTGGCGACAATACGTTCCGGCTTGGCTCCCTTGGCCACCATCTTTTCGACGGTGGCACCGATCACACCGTTCTGCAGGCCACGACGGCCGCAATGCGCGGCGCCGATCACGCCAGCTTCCGGATCGGCCATGAGCACCGGCAGGCAGTCGGCCGCGAACATGCCGAGCGCCACGTTCTTCTGCGCGGTCACCTGGCCGTCGGCTTCGACCACTGCCGGATTATCCGCGGTTTCGCCCACCTGCTGAGCGGTTTCGCCCTTGCCGCCAGACACGTCGAAACCGAACGGACGGTTCATGACGAACAATTCGTCCACATCGACGGCAACGCCGGAATGCACCTGGCTGACCAAGCTCAGCTTCGCGTCGATGGCATTGGAGAGCGCCACACGATTGGCAAGCACATGGTTCGGATCATCGCCGGACTTGCCTCCGAGATTGCAGTGCGCATAATCGCCTTCGCTGGTGCCACCAAGTCGCGTGGTGTACACGACTTTGACGCCCGGCGCAAGCATGATCGGAATGGTCACCGGGATTGGATTGCCGTCCACGTCGGTCGGGTCGATCGCATTGCTGTCAAGAATCGCGTCGTCATACTGCTTGTCAGTCATTTTTTTGTTTTCCTTGATTGTTCTACGATTATTTCAACTTATTTCTGCTGATTTTCTGCGTCTGCACGATGTTTTTCGCAATTATTCCGCTTTGAGCGTCGGCTTTTTGGTACGAGATCGGATGGCTGCGTTCACGGGCACTTCCTGCGGGCATGGCATGGAGAAGACATGCGCCGGATTGTTGATGGATTCGACCCAATGTCCGTCGGCGTCACGGAATCCGCCTGCGGGAACGGTGTAGGCGAGCGGCGCCGCGCCCGGTAGCACGAATTCGACTTCCTGACCGGCTTCGATTTTGTTGCGGCTCATAATGGTCACACGGCCGCCGTCTTCTTCGCTCCACGAGAGCACTTCGCCAACCACCAGCCAAGCGCGGAAATACGCGGAACGGTCGGTGCTTTGCTGCACTTTGTGTTCCGGATAGTAGAAGCCGGTGGAATAGTCGCGGTGCGCCACCTTGTCTGGCTCGTCCAGCAACCAGTCAGGCAGGGACACGTGTTCCGCCGGGCGCACTCCGGCGTGATACCAGCCTTCCGGCAGGATTTCCGCAGCCGTGTTCGACTTACGCCTCGTACTACGCGCATGGTAGCTCAGATCATCCGGTTCGCCGGCGGAAGCGACTGGAACGGTTGCAATATCCGGCTTCCCCGCGAACGCGCCATCCGCATGTTCCATAATCAAATCGGTGGTTTCCGGCTTGCCGTAATCCGGATCAGACGGGCGAATCACACGGTCATGGAATGGCTTCAGCACAGTGCCATCCTCGTCTTCAAAACCGCGTTGCACCATGTATGCGTCAACGGCGGTCTTGTAAGCGTTCGTCATCGCCGCAATATAGTAGGCGCTCTTGGAACGACCTTCGATTTTCAGACTGGTCGCACCCGAATCAAGCAGATCGTCGATATGCGCAAGCATATTCATATCCTGCGAATTGAACAGATATGCGCCTTCCTTAGTCTGTTCTATCGGAAAATACTGGCCGGGACGCTTTTCTTCGACGATGGAATACTTCCAGCGGCACGGTTGAGCGCATTCGCCATGATTGCCGTCACGTCCGGTCAGATAATTGGAGAACAGACAACGACCGGAGAACGCCATGCACATCGCGCCATGCACGAAGCATTCGATGTCAAGATCGTCGGGAATGCGTGCGCGAATGTCTCGCACGGCCTGCAGATCCATTTCGCGGGCGAGCACCACACGGCGTGCACCCAACTGGTAGAAGGCGTTCGCTGCCTGATAGTTGGTAACTCCCGCCTGCGTGCTCACATGCAGTTCCAGGTTCGGCGCCACTTCGCGAGCCATGAGCATCACGCCAATGTCGGAAACGATCAGTGCGTCCACGCCGGTGTCTTTGAGCTGGCCGATGTATTCGCGCATCGCTTCGACTTCATTGTTGCGCGGCAACACATTGCAGGTCACATACACGCGAGCGCCACGCTCATGCGCGTAACGGGAGCCTTCTTCGAAATCCTCCAAACTCAGGTTTTTCGGCGCCGAACGCATGCCGAACGCCTTACCTCCGCAGTAGACGGCGTCCGCACCGTAATCGACGGCGGTTTTCAGTCCTCGCAGATTGCCCGCGGGAGCCAATACTTCAGGCTTGTTTCTTCTTTGCACGCTTGTTCCTCTTACTCGATTTTTCCGCTCTATATTCTCGACTATTCACGGGACACTTCTGCCGCATCCGGGAAATACATACGAGGAAAAACACATGCGGAAAAACAAAGGCGTCCATCGTGGAGACGGACGCCTTGACGCAAAACGTTGCGAATCTGACACTCAGCCGAGTTTGGCGAGTTCCTCTTCGGTGAGTTCGAGCTCGTCGGCCTTGAGGGAATCGAGAATGGTTTCCGGTCGATGGGCGCCGGGAATCACGAACATGTGGTCGCCCTTGGCCAGCTCCCATGCGAGCACCACACGCTGATAGCTCACGCCACGGGTTTCGGCCACCTCGCGGAACGAATCGAACAGGTGCTCGTCATACGGGTGACGGTAGCCGCCCAACGGACTCCAGCACACGAATGCCAGACCCTGCTCGGCGCAATAGTCAAGCGTATCTTGGGTGTCCAGATGAATCGGAGAATACTGGTTCTGCACGGCCACAAGCTTGTCGCCGAGGATCTCCTGCGCGATCTTCAACTGTTCGATGCTCACGTTGGAAACACCCGCCCACTGGGCCACGCCCTGATCGAGCAGCGCCTTGATGCCTTCGCAGGACTCGTTGTACGGCACTTCCGGATCATGACGGTGCAGGTACAGCAGATCGATGCTGTCAACGCCAAGCGCCATCGCGGACTGCTTGCCGTATTCGATCAGATGCTCCGGCTTGCCGTCACGCGGCCAAACCGGCTTGTCACCCTCCCAAGCGCGGCGCAAGCCCACCTTGGTGGCCACGGTGACTTCCTCACGCGGGCCCTTCCACGAGTCAAGCGCCTCACGCACCAGCTTTTCGCCGGTCTGTTCCTCTTCGCCCGGCGTGTAGTACGCCCAAGCGGTATCGATGTGACGGCATCCGGCATCCAACGAGGCGTGCAATGTTTCGATACCGACATCGTGACCACGATTGTTTTCAATGGTCAACGGCATTTCACCATGGCCGATGGCCGTGGTGCGGAACGGTCCAAGATTACGGAACAAAGCCATCCCGATCTCCTTCAACAACGTACAGAGTGTCTTTCCGAATGCAACCTTACCAGCCGACCCGCCTCAGCAGACAACAAACCCACCAAACATGCGCGTAATGCCGCAGATCAGCGACCACCGAAGCTGCCGCCGCCGGAACCACCAGAGGAACCGCCGAAACCACCGCCGGAGAAGCTACCACCGGAACCACCGTAACTGCTGGACGGAGATGCCGCGGCAATCGTCGATTGAATATCAGCAAAACCTGATTCCAACTGCGCGCCAATATCACCAAAATTGGCGCTCGGCGAGAAATCCATCGAATTCGTATCACACGAAGCAGGACCGGCGTAATGATGATTGAAATACCATGAACGGTAACTCCAGTAGAGCAGCGAATCGGAAGCGTTGGCATCAAGCCAACTCGGGTCGGCAAGCTGCGGGTACGCCTTGAGCAGCTGCTTCATCGCCTTTTCGGAAATGCCGAACGCGGTGGCGTACACCATGTAGCGACCCCACAACGTCAGATCAGCCACACCACGATCACGGAAGTCGCTGAAATCCTCCATATACCGTTTCAAACCGACCACCTGACCGGCAAGACGCTGACCATTGTCGTTAAGCCCCTTCAATTTGAGGTAGCTCAGCGCAAACACGGACGCGAACATCATCGGCGCGGAAATCAGCACGACCAACGCAAGATTGCCGATCACGCCAAAATACACTATGGAAAGGAACGCCAGGATCGCGGCGCAGATGCCTGCGGCGAACGCTCCCCCGCCGCATGACGAAGTGGCACCCAACATGGAGAATTCGCTACTGCACGCATTCGTAAACTTTTCCTGATACTTGTAGCCCTTCGACCAATCGGAGAAATTCTTGTCCATCTGTTTCAGATCGAACACCGGAGAACCAATGCGTTCGGACGCCTTCACCAGCAGGTCGAGCGCGGTACGTTCGCTCTGGCTCAGCGCCAATGACTGCGGGTTATCGAACACCACCGGCAGTATCACGATGGTGCTGGTTTTGCCTGCATCACGCGCACGAGCTGGATCATTGGAAATCAGCTGCGCGATATCGGCATTGCGAGACCGACTCATATCAATGCCCCGATACATGGCGGCCGGCCCCGGGTAAATGGCGATTGCTCCACGCGAAGCGAGCGAGAGCACGGAAGCCGACATTTTTCTGCTCGACAATGTCTTCGAATGCTTGTCGGCGACCATATGCAGCAACTCCGCAGCACTGGCAGGACTCATTTCCGGCTCGTCACGCCAATACTCGATGTCACCGTGGTATTGCGAACGATCGAAACTGTGCAATGCGAGCACAACGGCGATCACACACAAGATCAGCCCGGCCACGGCAATGGCGATCCACGTGATCAGGCGGATACGCGCTTTTGTGCGCTGCTGATCACGCCACTGCTGCTCCTGTCGGGCCTCGCTTTTCATGATGCCGTTTTTGATGGTGGTATCACGAGTGCGTGCCACACCGCTGGTCGCATCGACATCGAACATGGCGACCACGTCAACATAGTCGCCGGCACGAACGTCGTGCACGGTGAACTGCAACGACCCCTTATCACCACGTTCGGTGGTTGACGTACGTTCGGTGTGCAGCCAGGCCCATGAATTATCCGCCGTAATGCCATCCGGGAACGTGACGGTTCCGGTGACCTTGCCGATGGGAATCTGATTGCTCACACCGAGCGGCTCCCATTGGAACGTGGCCACGTCTTGATAG
>OFRY01001135.1_pt1 | contig 12628 bp, 7 predicted proteins | sample 1543171 | NCBI WGS metagenome assembly OFRY01 (sample SAMN04209240, study PRJEB22552) | human gut metagenome | biome: gut; material: feces | host: Homo sapiens | place: USA: Oklahoma | reverse complement strand
GATAGAAAGAAAATTCCTCATCGATGCACTGAGAAAAAATAAAAAATCATAGGAGTATAGGGACGATGATGAGAAAGAATACTATGTTTCGCAAATATATACCATCGCTTCTGTTATTTTTGTTATTTGAGCTAGTGGCGATTACGTTGTGGATTGCTAAGTATAACATATTTTATCTGTTGAATTTTAGTTACATAGGAGGATGCCTTGCATTAGGAACAGCACTTTTTACTGCCGGAAAATGCTATGCCAGACATTTTGTGCAATTGGCGGTAGGAAGTTATATGTTATTGTATCTTGGTATAATCTCCTGTGAAAATATGCAGATTGAGGGTTTTTGGTATTATCTGTTTATCGGAGTATTTGAAGCAGCTACGATTCATTATGCTGTTGCAAAAATATTCGGACCACTTTTGTTTGGAAGAGGATGGTGCGGATATGCCTGTTGGACAGCTATGGTGTTGGACTTTTTACCATATAAAAAGCCTCAGGCTGCAAGAAAAAAGATAGGTTTCATCCGGTATATTACATTTGCATTTTCGTTCTCTTTCGTGGTGCTACTTTTTCTGAATCACGTAGAGAATATGGAAAAAATCATGTTTATAGCTTTTATCGTGGGGAATATTCTGTATTATATTGTGGGGATTATTCTGGCATTCCTATTCAAAGATAACAGAGCGTTCTGTAAGTATATTTGTCCTGTCACGATCTTTTTGAAACCTATGAGTTATTTCTCTGTAGTCAGGGTTAAGTGTGACAAAGAGAAGTGTATTTCATGTGGAAAATGTAAAAAAGTTTGTCCGATGAATGTTGATATAACCGATAACTCCAGAAAACGGAAAAACGGAACAGAATGTATTTTGTGTATGGAATGTGTCAGAACCTGTCCGAGGAAAGCACTTTGAGTCGAATTTCCTGCAGGATGTACTTTGGTGTCAGCTGTTACTGAGAACGGAGCGAACAGTAGTGTAAGACCTATGTAAAATATAGTTAAACCTCAGTAAAGTCTATTAAACTTTTTTCTCAATGTTTCTATACTCTCCAATGTAATGAACACCCGATCTATGATCGTGTGATGAAATATTCATTTCATTTGCAGGAATTCTGATTACATCACCATGTACTCTATTGGGAGTGAACTGATGCAGGGGATTTACGCAAGTATGGGAGTGATCATAAAAGGATGAAAGTAAACAAAGCAGATGAATTCTATAAGATATTAGAGAGAAAATCCATATATCCGGTGTTTCAGCCAATCGTCAATTTACAGACAGGCAGAGGTTCCTGCTTCTGATATTGTATTCGAAATAACAGAGAGATCAGACATAGAAAACTATCAGATATTGCAGCAGATCATGAAACATTATGCAGATCAGGGATATGAGATAGCATTGGATGATGTGGGAGCTGGACATTCAGGCCTAAATCGTGTAGTGAATACCACACCTGACTATCTGAAAGCGGATATAGAACTGGTAAGGGATATTCACAAGTATAAGAAAAAAGAGATCATGATGAAACTCCTGTTGGATTACTGTAATGCAACAGGAGCAATTCTGATCGCAGAAGGGATAGAAACAGTACAGGAGCTGGAATGTCTGCACAGCTTGGGAGTACATTACGGCCAGGGATTTTCCCTCGGAAAACTAGAACGTGCATTTGGAAATATCAGTGCTGAATCGGAAGAAATATTAGAGCGATTAAATGGGAGAAAGAATATTTTATTTTTGGATATATCAGGCAAATAAGCCATTCATTTTTCTACATTTTTCAACAATAAATCCGAAATTACACCAGTTGATTAATCCCTGAGAGTTGTGTATAATTATAAAAATAAAGTTTTCTAGTACATCGTTTCGTAAATAACTATACCAATCGCGTAGGATGCGGATTCGAGTGTGCTGGTATAAAAACGCAGGCGTAGCGGGCTACGCTGAGGCTTTTAGACCTGTGCAATCGGATTCGCAGACAAGTGAGTGGTATAGTTATTTCGAAAACGATGTACTAGAATTGAGGAGTGGGTTATGGATCGCTTAGCACTTATTTTTGATAAACCAGCAGAAGCCTGGAATGAAGCGCTGCCCCTTGGAAATGGAACCATGGGAGCAATGTCCTATGGAAGATTTCAAAATGAAAGAATAGAATTGAATCTGGATTCGCTTTGGTCTGGAAATGGAAGAAACAAGGAAAATCCCAACAAAAATGTCGACTGGGATCTTTTTAGAAAACACATTTTTGCAGGGGATTACCAGGGAGCAGAGAATTATTGCAAAGAAAATGTGTTAGGAGACTGGACAGAAAGCTATCTGCCTGCAGGAACGCTTTCCATTAATGTGAAAGAACCCATTCAAAATGGAAACAGCTTTTATAGAAGAGAACTGTGCCTGACGAATGCAACTGAAAAAATAGAATTCTGCCAGGATGATTTGATTTATCAAAGAGAATTTTTTGTGAGTATGTCAGAACCAGTGATGGCAATTCATTATCATACTTCTCCAAATTGCAATCTTGAAATGTCAATAACACTGGAAAGTGAAATAAAGCACAAATCTGCTTTTTTTGCAGAAAATGGAATTATATTAGAAGGGCAGGCACCCATTTATGTTGCACCACCTTATTATTCCTGCGAAGTTCCTGTCGTTTATGAAGAGGGGCAGGGAATCCGTTTTGCAATTGGATTATATGTACAAACGAACGGTGGAAATGTATATCAGCAAGCGGATAAGCTTTTTATAAATACTCCAAATGATGTGTATATTTACGTGTCCGGAGTAACTGATTTTAAACAAAAAGAACTCTTTTTTTCAAAAAGAAACTGTATGATGGAAAACATCCAGCACATTCAATATGAAAAGCAAAAAAAGGCGCATATGGATGTATACGCAAATTATTTTGATAGGATGCATCTTGACATTAATTATACACCCGATAATGAACTTGCATTAAAAATGTTTCATTATGCCCGCTATCTGATGATCTGTTCATCTGTACCCGGTTCACAATGTACAAATCTTCAGGGAATCTGGAATCACCATATGCGTGCTCCCTGGAGCAGTAATTATACTGTAAATATTAATACGGAAATGAATTACTGGATGGCAGAAAAAGCAAATTTAAGTGACTGTCATATGCCTTTGCTTGAACTTATAGAACGTACCTCAAAAAAAGGTGAAAAAACAGCTCAGGATGTTTATCATCTGGCTGGCTGGGTAAGCCACCATAATCTGGATATTTGGGGACACTCAAGCCCGGTTGGACAATTTGGACAGGACGAAAATCCCTGTACATATTCCATGTGGCCGATGAGTTCTGGATGGTTATGCTGTCATTTATGGGAACATTACTGCTATACATTGGATGAAGCTTTTTTAAAAAAGAAGGCATTTCCGATTATACAAGGGGCCGTAGAATTTTACCTGGGCTATCTGGTACCTTATAAGGGATATTATGTAACTGCTCCCTCTACTTCACCTGAAAATACATTCCTTGCACCAGACATGACGACGCATAGTGTTACGTTTGCGTCAACAATGGATATCAGCATATTGAGAGAACTGTTTGGATTATATTTAAAAGCATGTGAAATTCTGGGAGTAGAAGATTTTACAAATGCAGTCAAAAATGTGCTTCAGAAACTTCCTCCCTATAAAATTGGGAAAGAAGGGCAGCTTCAGGAATGGTTTTATGATTACCCGGAAGCAGATATCAATCACAGACATATTTCTCACCTGTTTGGATTATATCCTGGGAACCAGATTCATAAAGAGAATGAACCTCTTATAGAAGCCTGCAGAACTTCTTTGGAAAGGCGTGGGGATAAGGGAACCGGCTGGTGTATGGCGTGGAAAGCCTGCCTGTGGGCAAAACTTGGAGATGGAAATCATGCCCTGACTTTATTAAAAAATCAGCTTCGCTTAACAAGAGAAGAAGCATGCAGTCTGGTAGGTGGCGGGATATATCCGAATATGCTTTGTGCCCATCCTCCGTTTCAGATTGATGGTAATTTTGGATTTGCTGCTGCTGTGCTGGAAATGCTGGTTCAGTATGAAGAGCAGAAAATTGTTTTTCTTCCGGCATTACCAGATGAATGGAAAGATGGGATGGCAGAAGGCGTGAAAGCACCTGGTAATATCACACTTAATTTCAAGTGGAAAGAAAAACGGGTTACGGAAATAAATCTGAAATCTCCAATTGATGCGAAACTGGTAATCTTATATAATGGTATGGAAGAAGAAATCGTCCTGAATGCTGGAAGCAGTTATCAGAAGACGCTGATATAAAGAATATATTATGATATATGAAAGGCAGGATATCTTGTGATTATAAGACATCCTGCTGTTTTATATCAGATTACCTGCTTATAGATGAAATCGTTTCCCATATTCAGAAGGTGAAATTCCCATACACTTTTTGAATAATCGACTAAAATAAAGTTGATCGTCAATTCCTACCATAACGGAGATCTCCTTCAGGGAAAAGGTATTCTCCTTTATCAGTGTAGCAGCTTTTCTTATCCGCAGATTGTTTAAGTAGCTGGTAATACTTGTTCCTACTTCGGACTTGAAAACACGGCATAAATAGCTAGTGCTGAGATTGACATTTGCCGAAATGGAGGATAATGTGAGACGGTGCATGTAATTATTTTCTATGTATGTAAGGGTTTTGGCAACATCATTTTTATAATGCCCCTCACTATGAAGAAAGTCCTGATATGTGGTCCTGGCCTCTTCATAATTTTTCAGATTTTCTTTATATGGCATATCTGGTGCAAAGGATTGGTACATGGTAAAACGGTTATACAGCTTTTTTATCAGCTGTTCCACTTTTACTTGACTGCACATTAATTCTTTTTGGGAAAATACTACGAGCGCATTATGGGCACTAAGAACAAGAATGTATGGCTGTAGCACTCCCTGAACAGCATCCAGTATCATATCTCGCAGCAGATTAGCTGATATAGAAAATGCATCATTTGATAAAAATTTTTCAAACGTTACATAGCATACAGCACAGGAATGTTTCATAAATCCAAATTTTTCTGCTCCATATCTTTCAATGAACGAATCGAGAGACTCTTCTCCCTGAAAAAAGGAGAGAAGATGATCGGTTATGGGTTCAGTGATGTCTGTTTTCAGAATGGAATCTTTTCGGTCAGCTGTATTTTGCATTTTTTTTGTGGTTTTGTTCAGACAGGCAAGGAGTGTATCTGGTTGAATTTTGATTTTTAACAGATAGTCCGCAGCACCTAAAAGCAATGCACTTCTTACTGAATCGAAGTCTTCGTAGTTGCTTAGTACCAGTATTTCTCCGGGATATTCTTTTTCCTTCAGAAAACGAATTAGTTCCAGTCCGTCCATTTCAGGCATTTTCAGGTCAGTGATAATGATATCCGGATGATGTTTTTCAATCAGTGGAACAGCCTCAAGACCATTTGATGCTGTTCCACAAATGAAAAAACCATGCTCTTCCCAGGGAAGAATGGAGCGAAGCGCAATTTTTACGATTGGTTCATCGTCAATAATTAATATACTGTACATAAAAGTCCTTTCTGTGGGCAAGGTTGTGATTTTTAGCTGTTATAATCTTTTGACAGTTCTTGTACATATAGTAAGGGAAGAGTCAGCGTACATGTGGTTCCTTCTCCAGGGTGACTATTGACCTTAAGTCCATATTCCTTTCCAAAATTCAGCTGTATTCGGTCATTTACATTGGTAATTCCAATCTTTTTCCGGTTTGTATGAGGTTCCAGCGCTGCAGGTGTCACTTCAAATCCTTTTCCATTGTCACAGAGTTCTATGATAAGATGATTGTTTTCTTCCCAACAGGTGATTAGAATTTCCATAACGGAGCCGTCATCAGAAGAACCATGCATAACAGAATTTTCTGCAAGGGGCTGCAGGATTAGTTTAGGAACAAGGCAGGAGAGCAGTTCTTCCTCTTCTACGTCAAAAGAGTACTCAAAGCTTCCGGCATACCGGATTCTTAAAATCGCGAAGTAGTTTTCCAGGTTCTCAAGCTCTTCCTGAATGGTTATATACTCGTTTTTATTAGTCAGTGTATTTTGCAAAAGACTGCTGAGGGCCTGGATTCCATCACTTACAATCTGGTCTTTATGCATGGCGGCTACAAAGCGCAGACTGTTTAAAGTGTTGAAAAGAAAATGAGGATTTAACTGATATTGAAGCATCTGTAGCTCCAATTCTCTTTTTTTCTTTTCCTGGCTTTTCTGTTGTTTCATCAGGCTCTCAATGGTATCTGCCATATGATTCATGCTTCCGGAAAGATCGGAAAGTTCGTCTTTGTGGTCATCCTGGATCCGTACGGAAAGATTTCCCTTTGATAATTCCCTGCAAAAATCCAGCATGCTTCTGATGGGGGAGGTAATTCCAGGATACACCATAGCTACAATTCCAATGCAGAGTAGAACAAGGAAGAATGCCACAGCCAGGATTTTCCAAAACATAGTGTTAACTTCAGAATTAATATAATGATATGGCATGGTATATACAAACAGCTGGTTCAGGTTTTTATTGAAAATATAAGTAACCAGCTGTTCTTCGCCATCTTTGTAAATGCTGAAAAAATCTGTTCTGTTTGGAAGTCTTGCTTGAATATTTTTCAGCAGCTTTTTTTCGGTTTTTTGCCCCAGTTGAATACTACGATCCCAGGAAGAAAGGATTGTTCCATCCATATTCAGATACATAATATTGGAAGAGTCAGCCAGACCTACTGGTTCCAGTACTGTTTTGGAAAAAATTTTTTCATCAATGGAAATCAGGGTATAACCAATTACACGACTCTGACTGTATTGTTCATAAATTCTTCTTCCAAGAATCAGGATGTCCCGGTTACGGTAAGTATGTGCGTATGCCCATACATCCTGATTTTCTTCTTCAAGACGACTCAGGATCCTGCTTACATCATCCGAATATAACCCATCATATCCCAAATCATAAAAAATATTCCCATCTGTATCATATACTGTAATGTTTTTTGCCTGTGCAGGATAGATGATTTTACTTCGAATCATATGTTGGATTTCATTGATGGCTTGATTCTTTTCCGTATCTGTCATACCCTTTTTCAGAAGACCGTCCTTGATTTCCTGACTGATGCAGATGGAGCCGCAGAGATACTGATACTTTTCAATCTCACTTACCATATTCAGATTGATCATGGATAAAGTCTGTGAGATGGAAGTGGAAAGTTTTTCCCGAAGCGCTTCTGAAAAAATATGAAACGAATAGAAGCTGATTCCTGTTAATGGTACAATAGAGATCAGGAAAAGCGCTATGATCAGCCTGGTTCTAATACTGAATTTTCGAAATCCCTGATATCGTTGTCTTTTTTCCATGCCGCTGTCCCTCATTTCTAAAAAATAATTCGTACATGGTCCGGTAAAGATGGAAAAAATCGTTCTGATTTTCATGACTGTATCGGATTGTGACAGATTTATTATACAGGAAAAAAACAAGATAATCCATTTAAAATACAAATAGAAAAAGATTGTACATATATGTCGCAAGAAAATCCATATTATATAAAAATAACAGAAAAATGTTCCATATAAAGAATTGTTTTGTGAATTTACCACAAGAAGATTTTCCATTATACTAATATCATCAGGCAAACATAATAAAAGCCAACAAGAAGGAGGAAACAACCTATGAAGAAAAGATTTGCAGCTTCTGCTATGATCCTTGCTATGAGCGCAGCAACAGTACTTTCCCCGCTTACTGCATTTGCAGAGGCAGAAGAACAGGAATTGAACATTGCCATTTTCCAGGGTGGATATGGGGATGCTTACTGGAATCAGATGGTGGAGCTTTTTGAAGAAAGCCATGAGGGCGTGAAAGTAAACATGACTATCAGCCCTACAATTGGAGATATCATCCGTCCACAGATTGTAGCTGGAAATGCACCTGATTTTATCTGTCTTAACGATGGTGGTGAGGATGGTGTAATCCTTTCCCTGATCAAAGATCATGCACTTCTCAACCTGGATGATGTTTTTGACGGAGAAAATTATGCTGGAACCGGTGCCCTTCGCGATGATATTACAGATGGGATCCTTTCCAGTACAAAGTGTGCACCATACGGAGATGATGAGATCTATCTGGCACCATTCAACAGTGGTCCGCAGGGTCTGATTTACAACAAAACATTCTTTGATGAGAATAATCTGGAAGTGCCGAAGACCTGGGATGAGTTCTTTGCACTTGGTGATAAGGTAAAAGATATTGACGGACGTGCACTTTTCACATATCAGGGAATTTATCCGGGATACATGGAAGAAATGCTCTGGCCGGCAATTGCAAATGAGTGCGGCGAAGAAGCACTTACTAAGATTGCCAATTACGAAGAAGGTTCCTTTAATAATGAGGGTGTGTTAAAGGCTTTAAGTCATATTAAAGAGATTGCAGATAAAGGCTATCTGTTAGAGGGCACTGTTGGTATGAACCATACAGAGTCTCAGACAGAGATGATGCTTGGAAAAGCTGCATTTATCACAAACGGAACCTGGATGGAAAATGAGATGCAGGATGCGCCAAGAGAAGATGGATTTGAATTTGCAATGGCTCCGATCCCGACCGAGAACGCAGACGATGTGCACTATGTATTTGACAGCTGCGAGCAGTTTTCCATTCCGGCAGCTGCCAAGAATCCAGAACTTGCAAAAGAATTTCTTCGTTTCCTGTATAGTGATGAATCTGTATCTGCTTTTGCAGAAGCTTCCGGTGCCCTCTATGCTACCAAGAGTGCCCGTGAAGTAGCAAAAGATAAGCTGTCTACTGCAATCTACAACATGTACGGAATCTACGAAGAGGCAAATGCCTCCTCCCTGATTATGAGCTTCGCAGCAGTTCCGGCTGACTGCAAGGTTAACCCGAAAGATGAGATATTTAATCCGATTACATCTGTTATGAATGATGAAATGACAGTGGAAGAGTGGGCACAGAATGTGGAAGATGCTTTTGCACAGGTTCGTGCTGATATGGAAGCTGCCAACTAAACTTCATATACCAGCCGGATAAAAACGGTAAAGCATGGAAAGGCTGCTACACAGTGTATGCTATGCAGCAGCCTTTTGTAACCCTGAACAGATATATCGCCAATCGGTGATGTCATCCACATTTATTAAATACTTTAAATTTAAAGAGGTGAACAAGCGTGGTAAAGAAGCCCAGATTATTTATAGCCCTGTGTACGCTTCCTGCATTGATTTTAACCATTGTTTTTATGATTGTGCCTATGGTAAATGCCATTTATCTGTCTTTTACCAGTTCCACTGCACTTAGCGTAGGCTTTAACAGCAAATTTGTATTTTTGGATAATTACAAGTATATGTTCCAGGATAAGGATTTTCTTCAGGCACTGTTTAATACTCTTAAGCTGATGCTGGTAATCCCGGCTGTGACCATATTTCTAAGTCTTGTATTTGCATTTATCCTTACTCAGGGACAGCTCAAGGAAAAGTCATTTTACCGGACCGTATTCTTTTTCCCAAGTATTGTTTCCATGACTGTAGTTGGTATTGTGTGGTCTTTTGTGTTTAATCCCACAAGAGGAATTCTGAATCATATGCTGGATCTGTTCCATTTCTCCACTTGGAAACACGCATGGCTTGGAGAGGGAAAAACGGCTCTCTGGTGTATCGGTGCAGCCCTGGTGTGGCAGGCTATTGGTTATTATATGGTTATGCATGTGGCTTCCATTGACGGGATTTCCCAGGAGGTTTATGAAGCTGCTTCCATTGACGGTGCAACAGGAGTGCAGAAGTTCTTTAGGATTACCATTCCGCTGCTTCGCAGATCCATTGGAACGACCTATATACTTTCCCTGTCTGGTACTATCAATTTAAGTTTTACTCTGTCCAACGTTATGACAGGCGGTGGACCAAACGGTGCTTCCAGTGTGCTTTTACAGTATATGTATACGCAGGGTATGCGAAACGCTAATTTTGGATATGCCATGGCAATCGCCATGTTTACCCTGATTCTTGCAATTGTGCTTGCAATGATTTCTAAAAAAGTATCATCTGAAAAAGAATAGGAGGGAGACTGATGAAAACTGTAAGAACCTGGTGTATCAGAATCCTGATGATTCTGTTTACCGTTATCTTTTTGTACCCGCTTTTCTGGAACCTGATGTCTGCGTTTAAGACAAATGCAGAATATTTGACAGATCCCTATGCATTGCCCACAGCTTTGAATTTGGATAATTTTGTGGCAGCATGGCAGAAAGCAAATATCGCCGCTTATTTTGGAAATTCCATATTTGTGACTGTGTTTTCCACTGTATTGCTATTGCTTCTGGTTATTCCCATTTCTTATGTACTGGCAAGATACCGTTTTGCGGGCAGCAAACTGATCTCTGCCATTTATATGGCATGTATTTTTCTGCAGGCTACCTACATTATGATTCCTTTGTTTCTGGAATTACAGGCTGTGAATGGATTAAATAACCTGCCGGTACTATGCCTTGTTTATGCAGTTATGCAGTTTCCTTTTTGTATCTTTACTTTACAGGGCTTTATGTCTGCAGTACCCAGAGATTACGAGGAATCTGCAAGAATTGACGGTGCTACTAATATCCAACTGCTATCAAGAGTTATGGTGCCTCTTGCAAAACCCGGAATTGCGACCATTACGATGTTAAGTGCCATGGGCTTCTGGAATGAATATCCATTGGCACTTGTTCTTCTCACGGAAGATGCAAAGAAAACTCTTCCCATCGGAATGGCAAACTTGTTTGAAGTGCAGAAATATGCCACGGACTGGGGTGCACTGTTTGCAGGACTTGTAATTATTATGATTCCAACAATCATTATTTATCTGATTGGACAAAGATATCTGCTTCAGGGAATTGGTGCAGGCGGGTTAAAAGGGTAAAATGAAAGGGGAAATAAAATGCCAACTGATCAGGAATTAATAAAAATAGTTCCCTCCAGCCGCCAGCTTGCCTATCAGGCAACAGAGTTTTATGCGTTCTTTCATTTTGGAATGAATACATATACCAATCGTGAGTGGGGAGATGGAACAGAAACACCACAAATTTTTAATCCTACAGAGTTTGTTGCAGACCAGTGGGTGTCTGCAGCACAAAATGCAGGTATGAAAGGGGTAATCCTTACCTGTAAACACCATGATGGTTTCTGCCTGTGGCCGACCAGATATACCAGCCATAGCGTTGTCTCCAGTCCATGGAAAAATGGAAGGGGAGATGTGGTCTGGGAAGTGTCTGAAGCATGCCGTCGTTATGGGATGAAATTTGGAATTTATCTTTCACCATGGGATCGCAACAAGCCTTGTTACGGAAGCGGAAAAGAATATGATGATTACTATCTGGCACAGCTGACTGAGCTTCTCACCGGTTATGGAGATATTTTTAGTGTCTGGCTAGATGGTGCCTGCGGAGAAGGACCAAATGGAAAAAAACAGATATATGACTGGAAACGCTATTATGAATGTGTCAGAAAATATCAGCCAGACGCATGTATCTGTGTGTGTGGGCCGGATATCAGGTGGTGCGGAAATGAAGCTGGCGATGTAAGAAAATCTGAGTGGAGTGTTGTTCCTGCACGTACAGCACTTGCAGAGAGTGTACAGGAAAGAAGCCAGCAGACCGATGATAAGGAATTTAGAATGCGCCGGATCACCAGCGACATGGAAGATCTTGGAAGCAGAAGAGCGCTTGAAGGTGAAACGAATCTGATCTGGTATCCGGCAGAAGTAAATACTTCTATAAGACCTGGATGGTTTTATCATCCAGAAGAAGATGATCAGGTGAAAAGTCTGGAGGAGCTGATCTATATCTATATTGGGGCTGTTGGAGGAAATGCAACCTTTTTGTTAAATATTCCACCTATGCCAAACGGGCTTCTTCATGAAAATGATGTTAAACGTCTGGAAGAATTTGGAAGTTGGAAAAAGAAATCTTTTACTCATAATTTAATGAGTACAGCACATATTTTTTCAGAAAATGAAGATCCGACGCATCCGGTTTCTGATTTGACAGATGATACTTCAGAAACCTGGTTTCAGCCTGAAAGCAGCGAACTGCCAGTAGAAATAACCATTTGTCTGGACGGTTCATACAACTTAGGGTATCTGGTATTAAAAGAGGCTGTCTGCTATAGTCAGAGAGTGGAAAAATTTGAGATATTTGTTAAAGAGGGGGAAATATGGAATAGTATTTACACAGGAACAGTAATTGGTTATAAGAAGATCATTTCTGTTAAGGGGCAAAAAGCCCAGAAAGTGAAAATTGTTTTACATGATTTCCGTGTACTTCCGCTGCTCTCATTTGTTGGAATTTATCCTGAAAGTCTTTAATAGGGAAAGCATTCTTTCTAATAATATCTTAAGGTAGAAGCAAGAAGATATTATTAGAAAACCATTGAACCTGCTTGAAAGAGAGAACATTCAAAGCAAAATTGCCAATTGGTTTGGAATAGATTTTTCCAAACTGTAGATTGTTTTTATAAGTAATCTTGGAACTAATGCAGGAGTCATGGTGCAAATGGACAATGTTCGCAGAAAGCACTTGTCTTTTAGAAAGGCTCGTATTAAAATGCTTGTCAGTGATCAGGTTGCAGAAACTTGCGATGCCTGCGACCGGACGGAGG
>OFRY01001106.1_pt1 | contig 12890 bp, 7 predicted proteins | sample 1543171 | NCBI WGS metagenome assembly OFRY01 (sample SAMN04209240, study PRJEB22552) | human gut metagenome | biome: gut; material: feces | host: Homo sapiens | place: USA: Oklahoma | reverse complement strand
AGGGGCCGGGTTGAGATTTTCGTAGATTCCGCACGAGCCGAAGAGCACTTAATGTGCTCTTCGTGCGAGCCAGGACTTGACCGAGCGAAAATCTCAACCCGGCCCCTCGGACCGGAGCGTATGCAGGGTTTGTGTACGAATCCTCGCGCCCGTTGACCGACGCCGGGGTCCCCGCCATAATACTTTCGGTTCACGCACGAATCCGCTGCCAGAGACAGCCGGCGCAAACGGGTCTTACCCGCGAGCTTAATGGGACTTCCCGCCAGCCGAGGTGGTCGAGTAGATATGTCTTCTCGCCCCCGTCGCTCATGCAGCGCGGGGGCTTTCTTTTTGGACATGCCCCCGTCACGTCCTTGTGGCGGACCGTGCCCGGAAAGAATTCGAGGAGGTGTAATTCATGCCCCAGCAGTACAAAATCGACAAGGTTGCAGAGATCGAGTCCCGTATCGCCGAGAACGCCGGTCTGTTCGTCGTCAACTACAACGGTCTGACGGTTAAGCAGGCTCAGGAGCTGCGTCATCAGCTTCGCGAGTGCGGCGCCGAGATGAAGGTCTACAAGAACAACCTGGTCAAGATCGCTCTCAAGAACCAGGAGCAGCCCGAGCTCGACGAGATCCTCGCCGGCCCCGTCGCTTATGTGTTCTACGAGTCCGAGCCGGTCGAGGCCGCTAAGGCCCTTAAGGACTTCTCCGCTCAGTCCAAGGGCGTCCTTGAGATCAAGGGCGGTATCTCCGACGGCAAGGCCGTTTCCGCTGATGATGTTAAGGCTATCGCCGAGCTGCCCACCAAGGATCAGCTTCTCGGCCAGATCGCCGGTCTCATCTCCGGTTTCGCTCGCGACATCGCTGTCTGCGTCAACGGCGTTTCCTCTGGTCTCGCTCGTTCGATCCAGCAGGTCTCCGAGCAGAAGGCAGCCTAGTCGCTGTTTTCACCCGCGGCGGCAACGCCGCACCCCTGGCGCATTCGCGCCGTGTTTTAACTGATCTCCGTGCATCCGCACGGAAACCGAAAGGACTTAGAAATGGCTAAGCTTACCACCGATGAGATCATCGATGCTCTTAAGGAAATGACCCTTCTCGAGGCTTCCGAGCTCGTCAAGGCTATCGAGGACACCTTCGGCGTTTCCGCCGCTGCTCCTGCCGCTGTTGTCGCCGCTCCCGCTGCTGGCGCTGCTGAGGCCGAGGAGAAGACCGAGTTTGACGTCGTGCTCGAGGGCTTCGGCGACAACAAGATCCAGGTCATCAAGGCCGTCCGTGAGCTCACCAACCTTGGCCTGAAGGAGGCCAAGGAGGTCGTCGAGGGCGCTCCCAAGGCTGTTCTCGAGGGTGCCAAGAAGGAGGACGCCGAGGCTGCCAAGGAGAAGCTCGAGGCTGCTGGCGCTGCTGTCACCCTCAAGTAATCAGGCTCTCTCGCCAGATTTCTTTGCAGACGGGGTTCGCATTGCGAGCCCCGTCTTTTTTGTTTTGGCCCCTCATTCCCATTGCTCGGCACGCAGAACACCGTTGTCTTCGCCGTGCCAATCCCGTTACCGCTGGGGCGTAAAATTGCACCATTCGAGCAATAATTTGCGTTGACCTGCTGAAGAATTGCGTTTGCCTTACGGCGACGTATGTCTCCGGCGGTAAGATACTTCGGTATCGCAATTTGGTCTGCGGCCGTCGTGCCGCACGCACAGGGCGCATTCTGCGTCTGCGAAAGGATCCTTGAATAACATGAAGGCAATCATCCCCGCCGCCGGTCTTGGCACGCGTTTTCTGCCTGGCACTAAGTGCACGCCCAAAGAGATGCTGCCGGTGCTCGACAAGCCGGTCATTCAGTATGTCGTTGAGGAGGCGCTCGACCCCGAGGAGGTCGACGACGCCATCATCGTTACCTCTCCCGGTAAGCCCGAGCTGCTGAGCTACTTCCAGCCCGATCGTTCGCTCGAGAACCTGCTGCGCGAGCGCGGTAAGGACGCCTACGCCGACGCCGTCGCCCATGCGGGCGGTATGCCGGTCGACTTCCGTTATCAGTACGAGCCCAAGGGCCTCGGTCACGCCATCCGCTCTGCCGCCGACGCTGTGGCAGGGGAGAACTTCCTGGTTCTTCTGGGCGACTACGTTGTGCCTAACCGCGACATCTGCGACAAGATGCTCGCCGTTTCCAAGGAGCACGGTGGCGCTTCGGTTATCGCCGTCGCTGCTTGCTCGCCCGAGGAAGTCAGCCGCTACGGCGTTATCGCCGGCGAACGCGTCGGTTCGCTCGAGGGCGCCGAGGGCGTTGCCGATGCCGAGCCGGGCGCTGTCTGGCGCATCGGCGGTCTGGTCGAGAAGCCCGCTCCCGAGGCGGCTCCGTCCAACCTGTACATCGTCGGTCGTTACCTGCTGAGCCCGCTGGTCATGGACCTGCTGGCCGATCAGCAGGCCGGCAAGGGCGGCGAGATCCAGCTCACCGACGCCATGGCCCGCTCGCTCGACCGCGAGGCCATGTATGCCGTCGTCATTGACCCGCTGTCGGGCTACGACACCGGCACTCCCTCTGGCTGGATGGCCACCAACGCCCTCATGGCCGCAAGCGATCCTCGCTTTGCCAGCGCCTTCTGGGACGCCATCGACGAGCGCGGCGGATTGATGCGCAAGTAAGCCTTCGGACATCGACATTTACGGGCGCGGACCTCGGTTCGCGCCCGTTTTTTATAAGAGCTGCGATTGCCGGCTCTCTGTTCACAGAAAATATATGAACATATGTTCGATACACATACATCTACCTGCGTGTTTTCTGTCGAAAAACTTTGCTACTCCAAAAACTCAATCGCGTCAAGGCTTTTCTTGCCCAACGGTCGCTACCTGATAAACTATTAGGTTGCGATAACTGGCGAAGCTATGCCTCGCCAACCCACCGAGCATTTCCGTGAAGGAGGAAAAACCTGGTGACCTACGCATACACTGCCACTGAGCGCAAGCGCGTCAGCTTCGGGAAAATCCCGGAGGCCATGGAACTCCCCAACCTTATCTCTGTTCAAAGGGAATCCTTTGAGCGTTTTAAGGACGAGGGCCTTCGTGAGGCGTTCAAGGAATCCAGCCCCATCCAGAGCCAGAACCATGTTCTCGAGGTTACCTTCGGCGAGCATCAGTTCGGCGACCCCGCGCACACCGTTGAGGAGTGCCGCGAGAAGGATATGACCTATCAGGCTCCGCTTCTGACCGACGTCCGTCTCACCAACAAGGAGACCGGCGAGATCAAGGAGCAGCTCGTCTTCATGGGCGACTTCCCCATGATGACCGATCAGGGCACCTTCATCATCAACGGTACCGAGCGTATCGTCGTCTCTCAGCTCGTCCGCTCCCCGGGCGTGTACTACAGCTCCGAGATGGATTCGGGCAAGCAGATCTACAAGGCCCAGATCATCCCGTCCCGCGGTGCCTGGCTTGAGTTTGAGGTCGACAAGCGCGACCAGCTCATGGTCTCCATCGACCGTAAGCGCAAGCAGAGCGCCACGATGTTCCTGCGCGCCCTTGGCATCGCCGTCACCAACGACGACATCATCGAGCTGCTCGGCAACTCCGATGTGATCAAGCGCACCCTGGAGCGCGACACCGCCCTCACCCGCGAGGACGCCCTCATCGAGATCTACCGTCGCCTGCGCCCGGGCGAGCCCCCCACCGTGGACGCTTCCCGCAGCCTGCTTGAGGGCCTGCTCTTCAACCCGCAGCGCTACGATCTGGCCCGCGTCGGTCGTTACAAGGTCAACAAGAAGCTCAACCTCACCACCGAGGAAGAGGTCACGGTGCTCACCGACGAGGATATCGTCGCGACGCTGCGCTACCTCCTGTCCCTCGCTGCCGGCGAGCAGGGCTTCAAGGTCGACGACATCGACCACTTCGGCAACCGCCGCATCCGTACCGTCGGCGAGCTCGTCGCCAACCAGTTCCGTATCGGCATGAGCCGTATGGAGCGCGTCGTCCGTGAGCGCATGAGCTCCCAGGACATCGACGAGATCACCCCGCAGTCGCTCATCAACATCCGTCCGATCGTGGCTTCCATCAAGGAGTTCTTCGGTTCCTCGCAGCTCTCGCAGTTCATGGACCAGGCGAACCCCCTGACCGGTCTGACCCACAAGCGCCGTCTGTCCGCACTCGGCCCTGGTGGTCTTGCCGGCCACAAGTCCGGCTCCAGCCGCCGCACCAACGTGCCGACGGCCGTCCGCGACGTTCACAATTCGCACTACAGCCGCATGTGCCCGATCGAGACCCCCGAAGGCCCCAACATCGGCCTGATCGGCTCGCTCGCCCTCTACGCCCGCGTCAACGAGTATGGCTTCATCGAGGCCCCGTTCCGTCGCGTCGAGAACGGCGTTGCCACCGATCAGATCGACTGGATGACCGCTGACGAGGAAGAGAAGCACGTCATCGCGCCGGCCAACACGCCGCTCGATCCCAAGACCAACGAGTTCATCACGACCGATGCCGAGGGTAAGATCGTCCGTCCGCACACCGTGATCGCCCGTACCCGCGACTTCGACGGCTCCTTCGGCGCTCCCGCCGACGTGCCCGTCGAGGACGTCGACTACATGGACGTCTCGCCGCGTCAGATGCTCTCCGTCGCAGCCACGCTGATCCCGTTCCTTGAGCACGATGACGCCAAGCGTACGCTGATGGGCGCCAACATGCAGCGTCAGGCCGTGCCGCTGGTTCACCCCGCCGCTCCCTATGTCGGTACCGGCATGGAGCGTCGCGCCGCTCTGGACTCCGGCGAGGTCACCCTGGCCAAGAACGCCGGCGAGGTCATCTTTGCCGACGCCGCCAAGATCATCGTCAAGCATGCCGGCGGCATGGACGAGTACCACCTGGCCAAGTACCAGCGCTCCAACCAGTCCACCTGCATCAACCACCGTCCGCTCGTTCGCGTTGGTGACACCGTTGAGCAGGGCGAGCCTCTGGCCGACGGTCCTTCGACCGATCACGGCGAGCTCGCACTGGGTCAGAACCTCACCGTGGCCTACATGCCGTGGGAAGGCTTTAACTACGAGGACGGTATCGTCGTGTCCGAGCGCCTGGTGGCCGAGGACCTGCTGACGACCATCAACATCACCCGTCACGAGATCGACGCCCGCGACACCAAGCTCGGCCCCGAGGAGATCACCCGCGAGATCCCGAACCTCTCCGAGGACATGCTTGCCAACCTCGACGAGGACGGCATCATCCGCATCGGCGCCGAGGTCGGCCCTGGCGACATCTTGGTCGGCAAGGTCACGCCTAAGGGCGAGAGCGCTCTGACCGCCGAGGAGCGCCTGCTGCGCGCCATCTTCGGTGCCAAGGCCCACGACGTCCGCGACACCTCCCTTAAGATGCCTCACGGCGCTTACGGCCGCGTCATCGACGTCGTCCGCTTTAGCCGCGAGAACGGCGACGACCTGGCCCCCGGCGTCAACGAGCAGGTGCGCGTCTACGTCGCCCAGCGTCGTAAGATCCAGCAGGGCGATAAGATCGCCGGCCGCCACGGCAACAAGGGTGTTATCTGCAACGTTCTGCCGGTCGAGGACATGCCCTACATGGCTGACGGTACCCCGATCGACGTTATCCTCAACCCGCTGGGCGTTCCTTCGCGTATGAACGTCGGCCAGCTGCTCGAGTGCCACCTTGGCTGGGCTGCTGCGTGCGGTTGGGATACCGAGCAGGCCGACTCCGACAAGTACGTCCCCGGTCCGTTCTTCACCGCCACGCCCGTCTTCGACGGCGCCAAGGAGGACGAGATCGCCGAGGTCATCCGTCGTGCCAACAAGAACATGCTCAACAAGGCTACCGCTGCCTTTGGCGATCACATGCGCCCCGAGTTCGTCACCCAGCTTGACGAGCGCGGCAAGACCCGCCTGTTCGACGGCCGCACCGGCGAGGAGTTCCGCGAGCCCATTACCGTGGGTACGTCCTACATCCTCAAGCTCGGCCACATGGTCGACGACAAGATCCACGCCCGTTCGACCGGCCCTTACAGCCTGGTTACCCAGCAGCCTCTGGGCGGCAAGGCTCAGTTCGGCGGCCAGCGCTTCGGCGAGATGGAAGTTTGGGCACTGTACGCTTACGGTGCTTCCAACGTCCTGCAGGAGATCCTGACCGTCAAGTCCGACGATACCGTGGGCCGTGTCAAGACCTACGAGTCCATCGTCAAGGGCGAGAACGTTCCTGTCCCGGGTATCCCCGAGTCCTTCAAGGTTCTCGTCAAGGAGATTCGCTCCCTCGCACTGGACATCGAGCCCATGCACGATGCCGACGAGGACGCCTCCGCCCCTGTGACCGCCGAGGAGACCTCTGCTCTCGACGACCTGGCTGCGCTCGCCGGCGTTGACGCCGACGTCGAGGCCGAGGATGCCGAGACCGCCGAGGCACCCGAGGCTGTCGCCGCCACGACCACTGATAAGGAGTAGTTGACTGTGGCAGATTTCGAAGCTACTGATTTTGACTCGGTAAAGATCTCCCTTGCCTCCGCCGACCAGATCCGTTCCTGGTCGCACGGTGAGGTCAAGAAGCCGGAGACCATCAATTACCGTACCCTCAAGCCCGAGAAGGACGGCCTGTTCTGCGAGAAGATCTTCGGTCCCGCCAAGGACTGGGAGTGCTCCTGCGGCAAGTACAAGGGCATCCGCTTTAAGGGCATCGTCTGCGAGCGCTGCGGCGTCGAGGTCACCTCGGCCAAGGTGCGTCGCGACCGCATGGGCCACATCGAGCTCGCCGCTCCCGTGTCCCACATCTGGTACTTCAAGAGCCCCACGAGCTTCCCGATGAGCCGTATGCTCGACATCAAGTCCAAGGACCTCGAGAAGGTTCTGTACTTTGCCAGCTACATCATCACCGAGGTTGACTACGAGGCTCGCGAGGCCGACGCCGACGACCTGCGCGAGGAGCTCGCCGCCGATCTGGAAGAGATCGATGCCGAGTGCGCCCGCCAGATCGAGTCCCTCAAGGAGCAGGGCAACCCCGAGAACTTTGACGAGTTCTCCGACGAGGAGCCGCTGACCCCCGAGGAGATCGCCTCTGGCATCGTCGACATCGAGGAAGAGTGCAAGGACGAGAAGCAGCTCCGCACGGACGCCTTCAACGCCTTCATGAAGCTCAGCGAGCGCGACCTCATTTCCGATGAGCCGCTGTTCCGCGAGATGACCCGCTACTACTCGATGTACTTCAAGGGCGGCATGGGTGCCGAGGCCGTCCGCGACCTGCTCGCTGCCATCGACCTCCCCTCCGAGGCCGAGAAGCTCAAGGCCATCATCGCCGACGAGGACTCCCAGAAGCAGAAGCGCGAGAAGGCCGTTAAGCGCCTCGAGGTCGTTGACGCCTTCCTGAAGGGCGGCAACAGCCCCGCGAACATGATCCTGGACGTCATTCCGGTCATTCCGCCCGATTTGCGCCCGATGGTCCAGCTTGACGGTGGCCGTTTCGCCGCGTCCGACCTCAACGACCTGTACCGTCGCGTGATCAACCGTAACAACCGACTCAAGCGCCTGCTCGACCTGGACGCCCCTGCGATCATCGTGAATAACGAGAAGCGCATGCTCCAGGAGTCCGTGGACGCCCTGTTCGACAACGGCCGTCGTGGTCGCCCGGTCTCTGGCCGTGGCGGTCGCCCGCTCAAGTCGCTCGCCGAGGCCCTCAAGGGCAAGCAGGGTCGTTTCCGTCAGAACCTGCTGGGCAAGCGTGTCGACTACTCCGGCCGTTCGGTAATCGTTACCGACCCCAAGCTGCTGCTGCACCAGTGCGGTCTGCCCAAGACCATGGCGCTGGAGCTCTTCAAGCCCTTCGTCATGAAGCGCCTGGTCGAGCTTGGCAAGGTCGAGAACATCAAGGGCGCCAAGCGCGCTATCGACCGCGGTGCCACCTTTGTGTGGGATATCCTCGAAGAGGTCATCGACGGCCGCGTCGTGCTGCTCAACCGTGCACCGACCCTGCACCGTCTGTCCATCCAGGCCTTTGAGCCGGTGCTGGTCGAGGGCAAGGCTATCCACCTGCACCCGCTGGTCTGCTCGCCCTTCAACGCCGACTTCGACGGCGACCAGATGTCTGTCCACGTGCCGCTGTCCAGCCAGGCTCAGGCCGAGGCCCGCGTGCTCATGCTCTCTGCGAACAACCTGCGCTCGCCGGCATCCGGCAAGCCGGTCAACATCCCTTCGCAGGACATGATCATCGGTGTGTACTACCTCACCCAGGTTCGCGAGGGTCTGCCGGGCGAGAACCACGTGTTCTCGAGCTTCGACGACGCGCTGCACGCCTATGACTGCCGCTCCGAGGTCGACATGCAGGCCAAGATCCAGGTCCGCGTGTCCGCTGCCGATGCCAACGTCATCAACGAGGACGGCACCCGTATCTTCCGCGTCAAGAACGGCAAGAACGAGTTTGTCGACTACGACGTCACCGGCAACAAGACCGCGCGCTTCGAGACCTCTATCGGCCGCATCATCTTCAACCGCCAGTGCCTGCCCGAAGATTACGAGTTCATGAACTACAAGATGGTCAAGGGCGACGTGGCCAAGCTGGTTGCGGACTGCTGCGATCGCTATCCCGAGGCCAAGGTCGGCCCGATCCTCGACGCCATCAAGTACTCCGGCTTCCACTACGCTACCCGCGCCGGCCTCACCATCTCGGTGTGGGACGCTCTCATCCCTGCCGAGAAGCAGGAGCTGCTCGACCGCGCCCAGGCCAACGTCGACCAGATCAACGAGTACTTCGAGGAGGGCTTCATCAACGAGACGGAGCGCCACATCGAAGTCGTTAACGAGTGGACCGCTTGTACCGATAAGGTTGCAGCGCTCATGCTCGACATGTTCGACGAGGAGAACCCGCTGTACATGATGGCCGACTCCGGCGCCCGTGGTTCTAAGACCCAGCTGCGTCAGCTCGGCGGTATGCGTGGCCTGATGGCAGACATGTCCGGCGAGACGATCGACCTTCCCATTAAGGCGAACTTCCGCGAGGGCCTGCTGCCGCTCGAGTACTTCATTTCGACCTACGGCGCCCGTAAGGGCCTGGTCGATACCGCATCCCACACCTCGGACTCTGGTTACCTGACCCGTCGTCTGGTCGACGTGGCCCAGGACGTCATCGTCCGCGAGGAGGACTGCGGTACGCACGAGGGCGTCACCTACAACCTCATCATCCCCGGCACCACCGACCTCAACACCGACCTCGTCGGCCGTTGCTTCATTGAGGACGTCGTGGCTCCCGATGGCACCGTGCTCTTTGAGCAGGACGGCTACATCGAGAAGGTCGCCGACATCCAGAAGATGGTCGATGCGGGCCTTAAGAAGGTCAAGCTTCGCGCGCTGCTCACCTGCCGCTCCAAGTACGGCGTGTGCCAGAAGTGCTACGGCTGGGATCTTTCCACCCGTCGTCCGGTCGCCATCGGTACCGCGGTCGGCATTATTGCCGCCCAGTCCATCGGCGAGCCCGGTACGCAGCTTACGATGCGTACCATTCACTCCGGCGGCGTCGCTGGCGTCGACGATATTACGCAGGGTCTGCCTACGGTCAGCCGTATGTTCGATATCGTCGGCAACGTCAACGAGAAGATTCTGGGTCGCGAGGCCGAGCTGGCCCCGTACTCCGGCCACCTCTCGATTAAGCCCGAGAAGTCCGAGTACGTGCTGACGCTCACCGACTCCGAGGATCACACCCGTGTCCTCGACGAGCGTCGCGTTCCCGCTTCGGTGCGCTTCATGCCCGAGATCGAGGACGGCTGCGAGGTTCGCGCCGGCGACCAGATCACCAAGGGCTTCGTCAACTTCCGCAACCTGCGCAAGCTGACCGACATCGAGTCGACGATGCACACCTTCGTCGAGAGCGTCAAGGACGTCTACACCAGCCAGGGCGTCGACCTGAACGACAAGCACATCGAGGTGCTCGCACGTCAGATGCTGCGTCGCGTTCAGATCACCAACCCCGGCGACTCCAAGTACCTGCTTGGTCAGTACGTCGACCGCTACGAGTTCGCCGACGAGGTCGAGCGCGTTGCCCGTCTGGGCGGTCAGGCTCCCGTGGCCGAGCCCGTCATCCTGGGTACGCTCAAGGTCGCGTCCAACATCGACTCCTGGCTGTCGAGCGCTTCGTTCATCCGTACTGCCGGCGTCCTTACCGAGGCTGCCATTGAGGGCAAGGTCGACCACCTGCTCGACCTTAAGTCCAACGTCATCGTCGGTAAGAAGATCCCGGCTGGTACCGGCCTCAAGCCGTACGCCAACGCCAAGCTGACGTATCGCACGGCCGACGGCTATGTCGACATCGACGGTCCGGCTTCGCCCAATGCCAAGTCGCTGCCTGAGTGGGCTCCTGTGGAGCTCAAGGACCTGGACGAGCAGCTCCCGCAGCAGCTCGACTGGGCCGGCTACGATGAGTTCGGTGGTGCTGACGGTTCGTTCACCCGCAACGGCCACACCATCTCCGCCGAGAAGGCTCGCCTGTACCTGTTCGACGACCTGGGCGTGTCGCAGCGCTGGACCAACAAGTTCAGCGAGGTCGGCATCGAGACGGTCGGCGACCTGGTCGGCAAGTCCGAGGAGGATCTGCTGCGCATCGATGGCATCGGTGCCAAGGCGATCGAGGAGCTCCGTGACGGCCTGGAGGCCCACGACCTGCTCTACATCCTCGAGAACAACGACGACGTTGCCGACGAGGAAGACCTCTCGCAGCTGTTGCAGATGGTCTTTAGCCCCGACGGTCCGGACGATATCCTGCTGGGTACCTCCGCTCCGACGCATCACGCCGACGCCGACGAGGAGCTCCTGGGCGCCCCGATCGACGACAAGAAGGCTCCCGCCAACGGTGCCATCAACGAGGACATGGCTTCCCTCGACGAGCTGCTCAACCAGCTCGTGGACACCGACGACGCCGAAGAGGCCAAGGACAACGACGAGGAGTAATTTCCTAGTACGTTAACCGTCCTTCCAAAGACCCGCTTCCCAACAGGGGAGCGGGTCTTTTTTGTTGAAGAAAACCTACCAAAAAGGGACAGGTTTATTTTGGTAGGTTATTCCTGCTTGAATTTGAAACATTTCGTTCGGTCAAAGCGTATCTATGATGAGGGCCTCAGCAAGAAACATCAGCATCACCGGGAGGTGATTATGGAAGAACAAGCATTTAGACAGGCGGTCGAAGATTACCGGGATGTCGTGTTTCGGATCGCATTGACGTACCTACGCGATCGTGCCGATGCCGACGATGTTGCCCAAGATGTCTTTCTTAAGTTGCTCAAAAGCGATGGACACTTTGAAAGTTGGGAGCATCTTCGTCGCTGGCTTATTCGGGTCACGATCAATGAATGCAAATCGCTCTTTCGAAAGCCATGGAGGCGCATAGAGGATATTGAGAACTTGGCCGATTCACTCTCGGCAGCGCAGGATGAGACCAAGGTGGTCCTGTCAGACGTTATGCGACTTCCGGAACGATTCCGTGTTCCCATCGTGCTCTATTACTATCTAGGCTTTTCGACCTCAGAGATTGCCGAGTTGTTGCATGTACCAGCCGCGACCGTTCGAACGCGTTTAGCTCGCGGTCGATCGAAGCTCAAATTCATCCTAGAGGAGGGCGACCGTGAAATCCAATCAAATCAAGCAGGCCTTCGAGTCCATCCAAGCCGATAGCAATCTTGCAGATCGCGTTCTTAATGCAGCTGAAGGCGAGCCGCTTCGCAAAAGGGGTCATGCTAAGCCCCTCTATGTTGCGGTTATCGGATGTCTTGCCGGAGTGTTGGCGACCGGAGGGGTCGCCTACGCCGTTGTCAATTCCAGCTATTTTGCCTCAGCCTGGGGAAACCACGGCAACGGGGATTCCATTACCTGGACCAACGGCGGCTCATCGGGAACTAAATATACCTACACCAGAGAGTTTGGCGATGGCATCGCGCCCCAAAGCCTGGAGGGCACAGTCCAGAAGGTTAATCTGTCCGTCGAGGGTAACGGCTATACGCTTGATATCCATGAGATGGCAATCGACCAAAACGGCTGCGGAGCCGTGACGTTTACGTTGTCCAATCCAAATGGAGTTAACTACTACAAGCCAGCAGCAGAGATTGGCGAACTTGTTCTCTATGGTGAAGAAGAACAGGGCATCGGCACGCCCGATATGAAGTTCGGCGAGGAATGGCCTGACACACGCAGCACAATTGATAAGGACACATCAAGCGATACTGTCATTAATGGCACGATGTACTTTGCCGCTATGGATCGCGAGCGAGATTTGCAACATGCGGTCACCTGGAATATCCACTGGACCGAGGGTGAAGGTGAGAGTGCGAGGCGGTTTGAGGCGTCGACACCCGAGTTCAATATTGGAGCGTACGTCGATACAAAGGAACTCCGCTCCGGTGACTCGCCTCTTGAGATTAGCCCGTTTTCCATCCAGACGCACATCGATGATTTGGGCTATGAAGCAGTTGATAATAAGCTGACCGTCAGCTACAAGGATGGATCGGAGCAGATTATCGAAGATGACGACGCAGGGGTGTTCAACTTATATTTTTCTTATGGGCGCAATAGCGGAGAGAACATCTGGGTGCCAACGAAGTTGATTGATGTCGATCAAGTTGTCTCGGTAACCCTTGAAATTGTGAGGTATACATCAACAGGGGAGACCGAAACGAAAGAGCCCTTTACCATCGTCTATTCGTAAGATTTGGGGTCGCTTCCTACTAGGGGAAGCGGCCTCTTTTGCGTTAAATGGAAACGCCGCCGATTTCCATGCGACAGATGAGAGCAGATCACCGCTGGAGCGCGACGTTTCCCCAGATAAAACCGACCAAAATAAACCTGTCCCTATTTGGAAGGGAACGTTGCCCCGACAAGCACGTCGGATTCCCGGTCCGGGCGGCCCGCTGTTTAAGTTTGTCGCGAGTTCCGCACGCAAAGGAAAGCACTTAATGTGCTTTCCGTC
>OFRY01001082.1_pt1 | contig 13069 bp, 17 predicted proteins | sample 1543171 | NCBI WGS metagenome assembly OFRY01 (sample SAMN04209240, study PRJEB22552) | human gut metagenome | biome: gut; material: feces | host: Homo sapiens | place: USA: Oklahoma | reverse complement strand
TTGCACCAAACAGCCAGAGTGCAGAGGTGCTTTCAAAAGCTTTGGGCGAACAGACTGTATTGAGCGGTTCTATATCAAACGGCAGGGATAAAAGCCAGTCATTGCAGATGATAGGCAGACCGCTTATGACTGTGGACGAGCTGAAATCTATGCCGAAAGGACAGTTTATCGTTATGAAAACAGGAACACACCCGATGATTAGCAAGCTGAAGCTGTTCTTCAAATGGGGGATAAAATTTGAAGAAGAATACAAACTTCCCGATAAGACCGCTCGTGCCGTTTCATACAAAGAGCGTGATGAACTTATCCGTGACGTTGAAGTGAAATATCCGCAGAAGGAAAAAGAGAGCACGTTAGAATATGAGGAGCTGACGGCAAAGAAAAAGACAACTGTTAAAACGTAAAAGGAGCTGATGCATATTGATATTTCCAAGAAGGATCTACGACTTAGGGCTAAGCCACAAGGCTGTGGCTGTGTACTGCTATCTGGCAAACCGTGCGGACAAAAACGGAGAATGTTTTCCCTCTGTACGCAGGATAGCAGAAGATCTGAGTATACACAAAAGCACGGTGTATCGTGCATTTACGGAACTTGAAAACCGTGGATTGTTAGAACGGATACCTCGCTATCATATCCAAGGCGGACGCCGCAGCTCGCTGTACAAGATAAAGGGAGAGATAACAAAGGCAGGAGGTGGTGTGGATGTTTGATTGGATCTCAGACGCTATTGACTGGATAAGCGACGGTATCTCATCGCTTTGGGACAACACAGTTGGTGCTGCCGCCGATGCGATAAGCGACGCTATTTGGGATATTATGTTTGAATGGATATTCAATAAGGTGTATGGTCTGATAGCGGAATTATTCACATTTATTAACGAGACTGCAACGGATATTTTCGCTTTGTCCTGGGTACAGGTGTTCGTTGGACTGTTTGGCAGTTTTGCGTGGATGCTTTTTGTCTGCGGGCTTGTTGTAGCTGTGTTCGATACGGCTGTCGCTTATGAATCGGGGCAGGCGAACATCAAGAACACCTGCATAAATGTACTGAAAGGCTTTATGGCGGCAAGTCTTGTGACAGTCGTTCCCCAAAGGCTTTATTCGTTCTGCGTCAATATGCAGGGTACGTTTGCAACTGAGCTGCTTGGAAACTTCATATCCGGAACAAGCGACACGATGGCAGACACCGGACTTGCGGTCATATTTGCTCTTGCCTCAGATATTTCGCTGTTCAGTCTCTTTTTTATGATCTTATTCGGTTACTGCACGGTGAAAGTTGTGTTTGCAAACATCAAACGAGGCGGCATAATGCTTTGCCAGATAGCTGTTGGGAGCTTGTATATGTTCGGAGTTCCGAGGGGCTACACCGACGGCTTTTACAGCTGGTGCAAGCAGGTCATCGCTACTTGTCTGACGGCTTTTTTGCAGACAACGATATTGTATATCGGTCTTCTGACTTACACTCAGCACCCATTGCTTGCGGTGGGGATATGCCTGTCGGCAAACGAAGTGCCGAGGATAGCTCAGATGTACGGGCTTGATACCAGCGTTAGAGTCAATATGATGAGTGTTAGTCATACTGTTTCTATGGGTGCTAAGGCTATTGGAATGCTGAAAGGAGGAGCAAAATGAAAACCTACATCTATCCCGAAAACCTGAGAGCAAGCGTAAAGCTGTGGTTCTGGAGCGTTCGGGATTTTATCATAATCTGCGGCGGAATAATTCTGTCGGTTGTGATTCTGGTGAACTTCTGGAACGTCCTGCCCTTTGCTGCGACCGCCTGCTTTGCGTTTCTCTCTCTTCGGGTCGACGAAACTGCAATTATGGACTATATTTTTAATGCTGTGAGGTTTTTTCTGACTTCACAGCAATTGTATTTATGGAGGAAAATTTAAATGACAAAGAACAAAAACGGCGTTCAGGGCTTGATAGGTCTTGAACGCTTTACTCGTTTCGGCGTAAAAACCGACAAAGCCGAGCTTGCGTTTTTCAGCGTAGAACCTACCAATATTTCTGTTCTGTCGGCAGCCAATATCGACGTAAAAATACATCATCTTATGATGTTATTGAGTACCATACCAGACCTAGAAATACTGGCATTGGACTCCTGCGAGTGTTTTGACAGCAATAAAAATCATCTCAGGAAAAGGCTTGAAAAAGAGCAGAACGAGGCGGTCAGAAAACTGCTGCAAGCGGACTATGATTTTCTTGATGAGATACAAATTGAGATGTCCACGGCAAGGCAGTTTTTGTTTGCTGTGCGTTTCAGACGTGAAAAGGACGAGCAGATCTTTAACACCATCAACCGAGTGGATAAAGCGATTTCCGAACACGGATTTGCAGCTCGGCGGATGAGCAAATCTGATATCAAGCGTATGCTGGCTTTGTACTTCGGAACAAGTCTTTCCGGAGATGATATCCCCGATATTGAGGGAGAGAATGAATTTGATCTGGAAAAACAGGAGGTGACTGTTAATGAGAAGTAGAATGCAAAAGAAAAAAGAACTGTCAGAAGAACAGCTTGAGATAGTGGAAGCAAAGGACTTTTTTGACCGCATTTCACCGGGCATTATACGCTTTTACACAGATCACTACATCTGCGGAAACAGTTTCAGATGCGTCTGGGCTGTGACTGAGTATCCGCCGAGCACAGAAGAAACTGCTATTCTTGCTCACCTTGCGGACAGAAACGGCGTTACGCTGAGGATATATGACAGACTTGTTACCGCCGCAGAACAGCGAAAGATCGTGCAGCAGGCAATGAGGAAAAATCATATGATGACGACTGTAAATGATGTGAACGAGAGCATAAAGGCTCAGGATAACATAAATGATGTGGTGGAGCTGATAAGCGAACTACGCAGAAACAAAGAACCTTTACTGCACACAGCTGTTTTTATTGAGCTAAAAGCAAGCTCTGAGGACAAGCTGAAAGAACTGCAGGCTGATATTCAAATGGAACTGACACGTTCCAAAATATCCGTTGACCGTTTGCTTTTGCGTCAGAAAGAGGGGTTCTTGTCTGTTCATCCTGCGGGCAATAACGTGTTTGCAAGTCAGTTTGAACGTGTTCTTCCTGCAAGTTCTGTGGCTGATCTTTATCCTCTGAATTACTCAGGAAAGACCGACAAAAACGGATTCTATATCGGCAGAGATAAGTACGGCAGCAATGTGCTTGTGGACTTCGACAGACGTACCGAGGACAAGACAAACAGCAATATTCTCATTCTCGGCAACAGCGGTCAGGGTAAGTCGTACTTGATGAAGCTTTTGCTGTGCAATCAGCGTGAGGCAGGCAAATCTATCCTCTGTTTAGACCCGGAAGCCGAGTACCATGACCTTTGTTCAAATCTCGGCGGCACCTACATTGACATGATGTCGGGTGAGTATATGATCAATCCTCTTGAACCGAAAGCATGGGGTGACGGCGACAGAGCGGATTCCGATTCGCCCGAAGCGTTCCGCAAGGTCACCCGACTTAGTCAGCACATCAGCTATCTCAAGGATTTTTTCAGAGCGTACAAGGACTTCACAGACGCAGAGATAGATACGATAGAAATTATGCTGATGAAGCTGTACGCAAGATTCGGCATAGATGATTTTACGGATTTCAGTACGCAGAAAAACGAGGATTATCCGATTATGAGCGATCTATACGAACTCATAGAAAAGGAATTTATGGCATTCGATCACGGGAAGAAACATCTCTATACCGAAGAAATGTTACAGAACATCTGTCTTGGACTGCACAGTATGTGCAAAGGAGCAGAGTCGAAGTACTTCAACGGATGCACCAACATCAAGAACGGCGAGTTTATCTGTTTCGGAGTAAAAGGTCTTATGGATACAAACAAACGGCTGAAAGATACTCTGCTGTTCAACATCTTGTCATATATGTCTGATCAGCTTTTAGGCAGGGGAAATACTGTTGCGGCAGTTGATGAGCTGTATTTATTCCTCACTAATATGACGGCGATAGAATATATTCGTAACGGTATGAAACGTGTGCGTAAGAAAGAGTCCTCGTTTATTCTGGCAAGTCAGAATATCGAGGACTTTCTGCTGCCTGAGATAAAGGAGTTCACCAAGCCGCTGTTCTCCATTCCGTCACATCATTTTCTGTTCAATCCGGGTAACATTTCGCCCACTGCTTTTATTGATACCTTGCAGTTAGAAGAATCGGAATATGGCTTGATAAAGTACCCTGAAAGAGGTACTTGTCTTTACAGGTGCGGAAACGAGAGATATTTGTTACAGGTCATCGCTCCGCAGTACAAGGCTGTGTTGTTTGGAAACGGTGGTGGTCGGTAATGTCTGCAACAGTTGCGGTTGCTCTGAAAAAGGTAGCGATATATATTCTGGGCGACGAAAAGAAACGAGGTAAGCTGTTTGTTCTGATCGGAAGCATCGCCGCAGGCTTTCTTGGACTGATGTGCCTGCCTGTAGCTGTGCTGTCATCAATGGGCAGTTTGGAGATTGAAACTCCCGAAGTCGACCGTAGTATGTTCACCGATTCCGCTTTTATGGCAACGCTTGATGAGGATCAGCAGTCGCAAATTGCTGAATTTCAAAGTCAAGGTGAAGCCATCGCAGCTGTTATGTCTGCGGTCGGTTTGCCCTCGGAAACCATAAAGGCACAGCTGATTTATTACTCATATTTTGATGAAAATCCGCTGTCGGACTTCACAGAATACGCAAGTCTGTTCGCTAACGCAAACGATGATATCGCACTGCTTGAAAGTATAAATGCAACCTATGGTATTGAAATCCCTTACGATGATTTCATGCGTTCGTACACTTGGACGATGAACGCAACAATCAATGAGTATATGTTTACGGACAGCACAACCAAAAACTGTACGGACATGGCAGCTTGGGCGGAGAATGCGTACATCTCAGGCTGAGGATATATGAACGGATTTATCGGCGAGAGAAACGAAAATAACCGCATCAGATACTGCGATAACGCAGGACTTATGCTTGGGTATCTCAACTACAATCCTGCGGATAAAACGTTTGGAAATGTGCATGAAATTCTTGTTTACACGGAGCAAGGCAGTCTTGATACCATGCCTGAGGTCGCAGGTATAGGACTGTTTGACGGCAGTCAGCATGGGATATATGTCGGTGACGGCGAGGTGATTTACTGTTCCGAATCAGCAGGATATGTGACAAAAGACCTTGTTTCAAACGGCGGTTGGACAAGCTGGTGTACCTATGAGGGCGTGGATTATCCGCAGGAAGTGCGGGATAAAATTGATGAAAACGGAGGTGACAGCGAATGAAAAAATCAGTTGCGATAACAATTAGTGATGAAAGATTAGCGGCTCTGGAAATGTATTTGGAGCAGAAAAATATTAAGCTTTCGGATGAAATCGACAAGTGCATTGACGGCTTGTATCAGAAAAATGTACCGCAGAATGTTAGGAATTTTATTGAGATGAAGTCGGAAAAGAAGCCTGCCAAAAAGTCGAGAAACTCTTTGCCTGCCGAAACGGAAAAGCTGTCCGAGCAGTAACAAGCCACAGTTCGCACCAAATGTCCAAGCTATCGCAAGCGATAGCTGCGTGTGGAGAAGTAAGGCGGTGGGTGGGGTAAGTTTACCATAGGAGTGGTTAAACGGCTTTGTGGGCATTTGTCGCAGAGTTTGAGAATGGTGGGAATCAGGAGATTTCGGGTGGGTTTATGAGGGCAAAGCCAATAGGATTGGCTTAAATATTATATTGCAAGTTAAAGTTTCGGGGTTGAAACCCCGAAACAGTTACAGCGGACGGCAAAGCCGACCGCATTTTGCGAGGTTTGTACAGCTTCGGGCAAAGGGGTTGTAAATTCAGCCTTTTTAAAATTTCGGCGTTGTATCGACAGAAAGGCACGAAAATACGGCATTTTTATAGGAGTTGGAGGTGGTGAAAGTGAGTTTTCAGAATAAAGTGAAATTTGCGTTATGGGCATATCCCGAAACGCTGAAAGATGTGGCGGTTCATTACAAAAACGATAACTGCAAGTCGCAGAGCGAGTTTATTGAAAAAGCGATCAAGTTCTACATCGGTTATCTTGATGAGGAAAAAAGCGTGAATTACATTTCACCGATGATTACGGAAACGGTCAAAGCTACAATTAAGGGTACGGAACAGCGGCTGGCTCGTTTGCTTTTCAAGGTCGCAGTTGAGCTTGGTAAGCTGTCGCATATGACGGCAGCAATTAATGATGTGGATGATGAAACGCTGAAAAGTCTTCATGCGATGTGCGTTAATGAGGTTCGCAAGATCAACGGTATTATTGATTATGAGGACGCTGTGGAGTATCAGAAGGATTGATCTTGATTAAAAAATTGAAAGGAGTCCTGCCATGCCCAAACTAATAGTAACAAGCCGCTATCTGAAAAGCGGCTCTGGGAAGAAAAAACAGCTCTATCACTATGTAAAATACATTGCAACCCGTGAGGGTTCAGTTCCGATACCGAATGCAAATGAAACAGCTCCTGCTACGAAAAATCAGCAGGAGCTTATTTCATCTCTGCTGAACGACTTCCCCGACAGCAAAGAGTTATTTGAGTACGAAGATTACCAAAAGGATCCCACTGTCAAAAACGGTTCGGCGCTAATATCGGAAATACTTGACCGAAACATGGACAGGCTTACAAGCCGTGAAAATTATGTAGGCTATCTTGCAAACCGTCCCGGAGCAGTCAAGTTTGGTTCGCACGGTTTGTTTTCACAATCGGACGAACCTATTAATCTTGAAAAGGTTGCAAAAGAGATTGCAAACCATGGCGGTAACGTTTGGACTCATGTCGTTTCGCTCCGCAGAGATAACGCTCAGGCAATGGGGTATGATAATTTAAAAGCGTGGCGTGAGCTTGTCAAGCGGCAGATTCCCAACATTGCGAAGAATCAGAAAATTGATATGGCTAATCTGAAATGGTACGCTGCTTTTCACGATAAGAAAACAAATCCTCATGTGCATATTATTGTGTACTCCGACAACGAGCGCGAGGGATTTCTCACTAATCATGGTATTGAAAAAATCCGCAGTGGTTTTGCAAACGATATTTATGCAGATGAACTTCACAATCTTTATGCACAGCAGACCGATTTGCGCAATCTGATGAAAAAGGAATCAGAACAATTAATGCAGAAGCTTGCGGATAACATTTCACAGAATGATGTTGATAACGCAGAACTAATTGATCTTGTTGCAAAACTGCATGAACAGCTTAATTCTTCTAAAGGCAAAAAGGTATACGGATACTTGAAAGCGGATGTGAAGAAAACTGTTGATGAGATTTTTATAAGGCTTTCGGAAAACGAATCAATTCAGAAAATGTATTCTCTTTGGTGTGAAATGGAGCAGCAGAAGCACGACGTTTATTCGTCGGCAAAGCTTCAGTTTCCAAAGCTTGCGGACAACAAGGAGTTTAAGTCTGTTAAAAATATGATAATCAGAACTGTACTGGATATGAATAGTCCTGTTGTTGATATTGAGATTGAAGAACCGGAACTGACAGAAAAAACTGATGATGACATAACAGATATTCCTCCGCAGATAGACGAGTCGAAACAGTTAGAAAATGATAATGTGATATTTTCAGATAACGAGGAGCTGACAGCCGAAGAGTTCACTTGTAGTAATGAAAGTGCGGTAACAGTTGATATTGATGACGAACCTCAAAGCAAATACTACCTCAAATGGAGTACAGCATACAAAGAAGCTTGTAAGATTATTTACAACAAGCAATCAAAGCTTGAAGATTTTCAGAAAGCGGAGCAGCTTTTGCTTAACGAATCAAGGTCAGGCAATGTTCTTGCTATTCAAGATCTGGGCAAACTCTATTCTACTGATAAACTCGGCGAAAAAGATGAAAAAAAGTCTTTTTCATTCTACGAAGAAGCATTTCAGGGTTTTATGGAGATCGAGCCGGATTCTGATTTTATGTTTCCTTATGAGCCGAAATTTGATGGGCAGATTATGAAACCCGTGGATATGCGTTCTTACGTTTGGTATAGAATCGGAAAAATGCATTGCTATGGTCTGGGAACGGAACAAGATTATGAAAAGGCATTTGAATGGTTTTTGAAGTCAGCTCAGGAGGGCAACAAATTCGCACAATACAGTCTCGCTAACCTATACTATTATGGCAACGGCGTGGAAAAAGATTTGTCGCAGGCCTTTTTGTGGTATCAGAAATCGGCTTCTCAGGGTCAGCCGTATGCTTCCTATGCCGCTGCGCAAATGTACAGCAAGGGTGAATATGTTGCTGAGAATAAAGAAACCGCACAGAGATATTACAAGGTCGCATTATCCGGTTTTCTTGAACTTGAAAGCAAGGGTCAGGCGGACGATAATCTATATTACAAACTGGGTGCTATGTACAAAAAGGGACTTGGAACGGAGATTGATATTCCTAAAGCCATCGAATATTTTGAAAAATCCACTGAAAATATGTGGTCAACTTATCAGCTCGGCAGGCTTTATCTTTTCGGTGCAGAGGAACTTGAAAAAGATAAGGAAAAGGCTGTGGAGTGGCTCACAAAGTCCGCAAATGACGGAAATGAGTATGCTCAGAATATGCTTGACAATATGGCACAGTTTGAAAACACTATACTTGCAAATACGATCTTCGCTCTGTTCGCTAATCTCTGCAAGTGTATTGAAGATGACTATACACAGAAGTATAAGTCGGTCAGACATACAGTCGACAGCAGACTGAGGAGAATGATAAGGCAAAAGAAACAGTCGTTTGGAATTAAGGACGAGCAGTCTCAGAGTTATGAGCAATCATAATTACTGCCAAACATTTATAGAATATACTGTAACAGGTGGTTGCAAATATGTATTTGATATTAAAAAAGACTTTAATATGCTGGAAAACGGAGTTCACAATTGTTTATGGTAAAATAGAAATGCAGAAAAAGGGCTCCAAAAATACACAACAGGGGCGCTCCTTCTATGCGCAAACCGAGCCCCCACACGTTAATCTTGTGCTGACCGGGCTATGCACTTTTTCGAGCCCATTTTATGCACTTTTTGCTTGACAAACACAGTGGACAGTTTTTAAGAATATTTTACTCTGCTCTTGCATGGCGTTTGAACTTAATGATTAGTTAATTTTAAATAAAAGTCGTATAATCAGTCAAATATGATAATATAGTTGACAAAATGTAAATTATTAATGAATTCTAAAATTTACTTGACAAATATTTCAAGACGAAGTATAATAAAAAAGTGTAAATATAGTCAAAAAGGCATCTTATTATGTGAAATAAATGTTTTTCTTGTTTGACTTAATTATGATAAGAGGAGTGAAACGCTATGACACCGGAAGAAGCTTCTCAGTTGTATAATATAGAACAAAGAAATTATTATGATTACTGTGGTTATATTCAGTCGTAGTATATAGAAGAGTTCAAGGTGGAACAGCGCCAAAGTTAACTGATACATCTACACCTGGACGAAGTTATGAATTGCCAGCACCGTGGTCTGAATGGATAGAGGAAGCTGCTACTAATGTAAAGATTATAAAATAGCATTAAATGGAGTGTGTGTAATGGATAATAAAATGCGTATAGTGGCGGAAGAATTTGAAAATACAACTACTGGAGAGAAAGTAACCGGTGTAACGGTTATGATTGATGGAAAGTTAAGACAGGTCTTTGATATTATGATTGCAAAAAGTGGTTATAACAAGAGTTATTTGGAAATGTTGCAGGAGGTACTTGTTTTAGGAATAGATGAGTATATCAAGAAATTGAAATAGTATATTCAATTACTTATCGTTGGTATTTTAAACCTGCGGTTCGAAATTTGGAAACGCAATCCAAGCAACAGCAAAAGTCAGCGGAACGATCTCTAATGGCATGGACGGATTTGATATGTTGTCAATGGGGTTGGGAATGATAGATCCCGATAATCCGTTAACGGCATTGAACAATAAGCTGCATCAGAGTGATATTTATAATGGTTTCCAGATGGGCGTGAGTATGCTTTCATCCTTCAGTGGTGCAGCATCACAGAATATGGCTTGCTTTATTGCAGGAACGATGATGCTTACAACAGCAGGTCTTGTTGCAATTGAGAGGCTTAAAGCTGGAGATGTTGTTATTTCAACGAACCCCGACACGCTTGAAACCGCATCTAAAACTGTTCTTGAGACTTATGTGCGCAAAGTGGACAAGCTTGTTCATCTCACAATTAATGGTGAAGAAATTGTAACAACTGATAATCACCCGTTCTACGTTCAAGGCAGGGGTTTTATCAATGCAGGAAGTCTTCTTGTTGGTGATAAACTTATCAGCGTAAATGGCGAAGATTTGTTTGTTGAGAAACACTACATAGAGGAAACAGATGTACCCGTTGATGTTTATAACTTCCAAGTTGAAGATCATCATACTTACTTTGTTGGTGAGTGTTGTGCTTGGGTGCATAATAAAAATTGTCCCCCACACATGAATGAAGATGGCACATTAAAACCAAATCAAGAGTATAAAGCTGGAGAAAACGGCTACACATACAAAACCGATGCAAATGGTAATATAAGTTCTGCTCATGCGGACGAATTGAAATTCAAAACCCATGACGGAAGATTGAACCATAATTCAAACACAGCCGGTAAATTACCTGGTGATGACGCAGGCCATTTGTTTGCAGACCAATTTGGTGGTTCTCCGGATTTGGATAACCTGGTTTCGCAGAGAAGTGATTTAAATAGAGCTGTAAAAAATACAGATAATTATCGCAGTATGGAAAGGGAGTGGTCAAATGCATTAAAAAATGGACAAAACGTTACTGATGTAGATATTAAGTTATCATATAAAAACGGTTCATCTCGTCCTTCTTCTTTTAACGTATCCTACAAAATTGACGGTGAACTGTTTAGACGAATATTTAAACAATAGAAATAATTTAAAGGAGAATTGATATGTTACAAGGATTTGAAGATGCTTTTACAGATGCGCAGGCAAGAACGATATCGCTAGCTTTAGAGTTATTAGAAAATAACAAGAAAGAAGCTGATATGATATATATTTATATTTATCAAAGTGATACGCAGATTTTTTTTAACGCATTTTTTGCTAAAGATAAGAAAATCTACCTTTTAAACGATTGGTTCGATGACGATCAAATCAATGATTTTTTTGACTGCGGTGTGGAAGATGTTGACAATATTGTTGAAGTATGTGATACTTACGATGGTAAATGCCCATATGAGTTTAAATTAAGTTACAATGTTAAGACTAAGTCTTTTGATGCGAAATACAACTATGATGATATTGCAATGGAGAATGATGTTGACTTAGTAGATATTTATAAAGAATGGCAGAAAGAATGTGAGTCCGAAATCTCTTGTAATTGAGACTGTTAGCATTTGATGTTTCATACAAAATAGATGGCAAATTTATTAATCCCCATTAAAAAATAGGAGGTTAACCATGTTAAAAGGATTTGAAGACGCATTTGTTGATGCACAAGCTAATGTTATTTCGCTTTGCCTTGAATTACTTAAGAATTCTGAAAAGAGTGCAGACGTTATATATGTATACATATTACAAAATGATAACGAAGAGTATATTGACGCATTTTTTGAGAAAGATGGCAAGTTGTTCACAACCAATGATTGGTGTTCAGATGCTCAAATTAAGGAATTCTTTCATTGTGGAATAGAAGATATAGAAAGCATTGTTGAGCTTTGTGATACCTATGATGCAAAGTGTCCACACGAATTCAAATTAGTATACAATGTTAACTCTAAGTCATTTGACTCAAATTACAATTATGAAAATGTAACTGATGTTTATGATAAGGATGTAATTGAGTTAGTCGAAGAATGGTTTAATGAATGCAAAAAAAATATAAGTCATTGATAAATTTTAAAAGATAAAATTATGGTTGAAGTCAATGAGCAATTAGCTGAAGTTATATCCAACTCACAAATAGCCTTTTTAAACGGCACGTTGCAGGAAGCATTCAGCCTATACTCAACACTTATATGTTCAAAGCAGAGGATTTATCGAAGCAGGAAATCTTCTTGTTGGTGATAAGCTTATCAGTGTGAATGGTGAAGACTTAGTAATTGTGAAATTCTTCATTGAAGAAACTGCTGAATCTGTTTCCGTGTATAATTTTCAGGTTGAGGATTATCATACTTACTTTGTTGGTGAGTGTGCGGTTTGGGTACATAATGCGGAGTGCATCGTACGCAAGAATGGTGAGATTGAGATTACAGATTGGGAAGGTTATCCAAAAGGTGGACCAAAGCCAGATGGAAAACTTAAACTTCTTGAAGGAGAAGAATATACAAAAGCAAGAAAATCTGCTAATAGTGAAAATGCTCAGATTCATAGACAAAATCCTGAATTAAAAGGAAAACAAATTCATGAAGTACATCCTGTTAAATTTAGTGGTAGCCCAACGAACCATTCTAATAAAATTGCGCTTACGCAGTCTGAACATGCAAAATACACCAAGTTTTGGAAGCGAATACAAGCTCAAGCAAAAAATCAAATGAAATGAGGAAAGAAGAATGAATATAGCGGAAAAATATATGACGGATATGGAATTGAATGAACCAAGCAATCCATTAGAAATAAATAAAACTGAAGATAAATTAAAAATTAAATTTCCGGAACAGTATAAAAAGTTTTTGCTATCTCATAACGGGGCTGAGGGTTCTATAGGCGAAAATTCGTATCTCGTTATATGGTCAATTGAAGATATTATCTCTTTAAATGAGGAATATGGTGTTTTTGAGTTTACACCAGAAATTTTATATTTTGGTTCAGATGGTGGGGATATGGCATATGCATTTGATAGGAGAAATTCAGCAGTAAAAATTGTTGAAATTCCTTTTGAATCGATTTCTGTCAATGATGCCGTTACATTATCTGATGATTTTGATGATTTTATAAAATTGATATATAACAGATAAAAACAATTATCAAAATTTATATCCAACTCACAAATAGCCTTTTTAAACGGCAAGTTGCAGGAAGCATTCAGCATATACTCAACACTTATACGTTCAAGGCAGGGGTTTTATTAATGCAGGAAATCTGCTCGTTGGTGATAAAC
>OFRY01001081.1_pt1 | contig 13101 bp, 10 predicted proteins | sample 1543171 | NCBI WGS metagenome assembly OFRY01 (sample SAMN04209240, study PRJEB22552) | human gut metagenome | biome: gut; material: feces | host: Homo sapiens | place: USA: Oklahoma | reverse complement strand
CAGCGGGGGTCCTGCCATGTCCGAGGACGATTTGGGGGCAAAGCCCCCTGGCCTCCCCGGCGAGTATACGGGACGGCGACTACAGGTATTCGATCTGGGCGCCTTCCGTGTCGCACGTCAGAATATGCGTATCACACTTAGGGAACTGCTCGCGCAGCTTGACCTGCAGGAACTTTGCCACGATGGTGTCGTCAGTCACGGCCATGAGAGTCGAGCCCGAGCCGCTGATCCAGATGGTCTTGGCGCCGCCGTTAAGGCAGGTGTCGCGCACGGCGTTGTAGTCGGGAATCAGACGGCGACGATAGGGTTCCTGGATGCGGTCGTCATTGGCGGCGGCAATCAGGTCGAGGTCACCAGTCTCCAGGCCGCGCGTCATGCCGGCGATGCGGCCCATCTGCCACACGGCGGTGGAGAGTGGAATCTCCTGCGGCACAACCTTGCGCGCCTCGCTCGTATGCACCTCGTAGGGCGGAATCACGGTAATAAAACGCAGGCGATCGCTCACCTCGTAGCGCAGGCACTGGGGGAGCGAATCGGTCGGCGTAAAGGAACAGACGGCGCCGCCCAGGATAGCGGGGGCGACGTTATCGGGATGGCCCTCGACTTCGGTGGCAATGCGAACCAGCTCGGCGCGGTCGACGGTGTGGCCTGTCAGTGCGGCGGCGGCCATAATGCCGGCGACGACGCAGGTGGAGCTGGAGCCCAGGCCGCGGGCGACGGGCACGTCGGTCTGGATGTCGATGGCAACGGGAAAAGCCGGCTCGCCCCATGCAGCCAGTGCATCGACAAAGCTCACGTAGACCAGGTTATTCTCGTTTTGGAATTCCTCGGGGCAGCCCGTGATGGTGAGTTTGTCGGCGCGCTCGAAGGTGAAGTGCGAGTAGAGGCTGACGGCCATGCCGAGGGTATCGTAGCCAATGCCCAAGTTGGCGCTTGTTGCTGGGACGGTGATCTTGATCATGTGAGTCCTCCTGGCGTGCCTGGCTGTTTAGTTCGCTGCTCGGGCAGTCCTGCGCAAGACGGAAAGCACATTAAGTGCTTTCCTTTGCGTGCGGAACTCGCGACGAACTAAACAGCCAGGCACGCTGTGCGCGTTCGTCATCAACCCGGGGGTTATCTGATGAAAGAAGGTGCGCCGGCTTTCGCCGGCGCTTAATGAGGGATCTAGTTGGTGCTCATTCGTTTTGCTGCAGACTCTACGTAGTTGGCCATGTCGGCTACGTCGCAGACGTCTTCGAAGCGGACGGGTTTGGACTCGAGTTCGGCGAGCTGGGTCGGGGCGACAGTATTGGTTGCCTGCTCGAGCACGCGCATGGCCTCAAAGTCGTCTTCGGGAACGTTAAGCCCCAGGGCGTCGCAGCAGGCGCGCGGGAACTTGTAGGGGCTTGCGGTCGAAAGCAGCACGCGGGCCTTGGCGCCCTCGGCGGGAGCGACCTTTTCGAAGACGTGATAGCCGCAAGCGGTGTGCGGGTCGATCACGTAGCCGTTGGCATCCCAGCAGCTCTTGATGGCGGCGCGAACCTCGTCCTCGCTGGCCCAGCCGCAGCCAAATACGCTCTGGATCTTGGCCAGCAGCTCGGCAGGCACCTCGTAGCGACCGGTCTGGGCAAGCTGCTCCATAAGGCCGGCAACGAGCTCGCAGTCGCCGTCGGACAGGAAGTAGAGCATGCGCTCCAGATTAGAGCTAATAAGGATGTCCATCGACGGCGAAATGGTCGTGAAGAACGGACGGTTGCGGTCGTAGACGCCGGTGGTCAGGAAGTCAGCGAGCACGTTGTTCTTGTCGCTGGCCACGACGAGTTTGGCGACGGGCAGACCCATGCGCTTGGCGTAGTAGCCGGCCAGGATATCGCCAAAGTTGCCGGTCGGTACGCAGAACTCCACGGCATCGCCGGCCTCGATGGCGCCGGCGCGCAGCAGCTGCGCATAGGCGGCAAAGTAGTAGACGACCTGCGGCACCAGGCGGCCGACGTTGATGGAGTTGGCGCTCGAAAGCACGGTGCCGGCGGCCTCCAGGCGCTCGGCCAGCTCCTTATCGGCAAAGATGCGCTTGACGGCACTCTGGGCGTCGTCGAAGTTGCCGCGGATGCCGCAGACGGCGACGTTGCCGCCCTCCTGCGTGGACATCTGCAGATTCTGCACGCGGCTGACCTTGCCCTCGGGATAAAAGACGGTGATGCCCGTGCCCGGGGCGTCGGCAAAGCCGGCGAGTGCTGCCTTGCCTGTGTCGCCCGACGTGGCGGTGACGATCATGATGCGCTCGGCGCCGCCGTCCTTGGCGGAAGTGCGGGCCATCAAGCGGGGGAGCATCTGCAGGGCGACGTCCTTGAAGGCGCTCGTGGGACCGCCAAAGAGCTCCATCACATAGGTCTGAGGGGCGTCAGCGCCCGGCGCAGCGTCGAGTTTGACGAGCGGCGTAACCTCTTCACTCGCGAACGTGCCGCGGTATGCCTCGTCGACACACGCCGAAATTTCTTCGGCCGTGTAATCATTCAGTAACATTCCCAACACATCTTGAGCGATTTCAAAGTACGATTTATCTGCAAGCGAGCTGATATCGACCTGCTGGGTGCCGAGCTCGTCCGAGACAAACAAACCCCCGTCGGGAGCGATGCCGGTACGGATTGCCACCTTACTTGAGCACGATAAAGTGCGTCCTCGTGTACTATGATAAGTTCCCATATAACACTGCTCCTCGGATGCCTTGGTCCCAATCGGTGAAACCATGGTATCAGAGCGCGCAAAATAGGTTCGCAGAGGCTTTTTAGAAAGGTAACCTCCAGCCCATGATTAAGATTGCCAAGTTTGGCGGCTCGTCGGTCGCCGACGCCGAACACTTCAAAAAGATCAAGGCCATCGTCGACGCCGACCCTGCCCGCCGTTTTGTGGTGGTTTCCGCCTGCGGCCGCCGCTTTAAGGGCGACACCAAGGTGACCGACCTGCTCTATCTGGTCAATGCGCACGTTAAGTACCACGTGTCGTGTGAGGAGCTGCTCGAGGACATCGGCCAGCGCTATTTTGATATCGCTGATGAGTTGGAGCTCACCTATCCCATCCGTGAGGAGTTCGCGGCCTTTGCCGAGCGCGCCCGCTCGGGCGGCTACTCCACCGAGGAGCTTGTGAGCCGTGGCGAGTACTTTACCGCTCGCCTGATGGCTGAGTACCTGGGCCTACCGTTCCTGGACGCCGCGACGGTTGTGGCGTTCCATCACGACGGTACGCTCAGCATGAATCGCACCTCCGAGCTGGTGCAGGAGTATGGCCAGCAGGGCGGCTTCGTTATGCCTGGCTTCTACGGCGCGACGCGCGAGGGCCAGATCAAGCTGCTCGATCGAGGCGGTGGCGATATCTCGGGCTCGATCTTGGCCAAGTGCCTGGGCGCCGACCTGTACGAGAACTGGACCGACGTCTCGGGCTTCTATTCTGCCGATCCGCGTATTGTTCCCGAGGCTCAGCCCATTGCGCGCGTTACCTACGAGGAGCTGCGCGAGCTTTCGTACATGGGCGCAAGCGTCCTGCACGAGGAGGCCGTGTTCCCCGTGCGCGAGGCGGGTATTCCGCTGGTCATCAAGAACACCAATGCGCCGCAGGACCCCGGTACCATCATTAGCGAGACGGCTGATGAGGGCGAGGCGGAGCCCATCATTACCGGCGTGACCGGCAAGCGCGGCTTTGTCGCCATCAACGTCGCCCGCGACCGCACCAAGCCCCGCGTTGGCTTTATGCGCCGTGCGCTTTCGGTGTTCGAACGCTATGACGTTTCCGTCGAGCACATGCCCACCGGTGTCGACCGTTTTGGCGCCGTGGTGCAGGAGCAGGACGTGCACGATTCGCTGTACTCGCTCGTTGGTGACATTCAGCAGGAGGTCGAGCCGCTCGAGATCGAGGTTGTCGAGGGTCTGGCGCTCATCGCGACCGTCGGCCGTAACCTGCGCGGTCGTGCAGGCATCTCGGGCCACCTGTTTGGCATGCTTGGCCAGGCCGGCGTGAGCGTGCGCATGATTTCGCAGAGCTGTGACGAGATCAATATCATTATCGGTGTCGAGGAGAAGGACTTCGACCTTGCGATTCGGACCATTTACCGTGCCTTCTCCGATGAGAACGGCATTGTGAAGGTCTCCGATCTGGAGGCTCCCGCGCCGGCCGATCCCACCCTGGCCGCGCTCAAAAAGTAGCGACTGCTCGGTAGATTTTTGGGTCATGTCTCAAAAATCTACGGCGGGGCGTTTCGTTTCGGTTTCGTTTCGACGGGGCGGGTTTCATGCCCGCCCTGTTCTTGTATAAACTGGCAACAATAATCGGCCTGCTCGGCGTGCGGGCAAAAGCCACAACCTTTAAAGGGGGAAGCATGAAACAGTACACGGTTGCTATTTTGGGCGCGACGGGAGCCGTGGGCACCCAGATGCTCGAGTGCCTCAACGAGCAGGAGTTCCCGGTCGGCAAGCTCAAGCTGTTGGCAAGCGCACGCTCCGCGGGCAAGACCGTCGAGTTCCGCGGCGAGCAAATCGTGATCGAAGAGGCTTGCCCCGAGGCCTTTGAGGGCTGTGACATTGTGCTTGGCGCTGCCGGCGACGATATCGCCAAGGAATTGCTGCCCGAGGCCGTAAAGCGCGGCGCCGTCGTGGTCGACAACAGCCATGCCTTCCGCATGGATCCCGAGGTGCCGCTGGTCGTGCCCGAGATCAATGCCGACGACATCAAGTGGCATCACGGCCTTATCGCCAACCCCAATTGCGCGACCATCATCGGCCTAGTTCCCACGTGGCCGCTGCATCAGCTCGCCGGCGTGAAGCGCATGATCGTCTCGACGTACCAGGCGGCTTCGGGCGCCGGTGCTCCCGGTATGGCCGAGCTCGAGGCTCAGCTGGCCGCCCTGGGCCGTGGTGAGGAGATTCCCGAGCCGCGCGCGTTTGCCGCCCAGCTGGCGAGTAACCTGATTCCGCAGATTGGCGGCGTCAAGGAGGAGGGCTTTACCTCCGAGGAGATGAAGCTACAAAACGAGGGCCGCAAGATTATGCATCTGCCCGAGCTGCGCGTGAACTGCACCTGCGTGCGCGTGCCCGTGCTGCGTTCGCACTCCGAGAGCATCACGCTCGAGTTCGAGCGTGACATTACGGTTGACGAGGCCCGTGCTGCGCTGGCTGCCGCTCCCGGCGTCAAGCTGGTTGACGATATGGCTGCCGAGGATGCGCACGACCGCTTCCCAATGCCGATGGATACGTCCGACCAAGACCTGATTTGGGTCGGTCGCGTGCGTCGCGACATCTCGAACCCCGAGGCCACGCGCGGTATTACCTTCTGGTGCTGCGGCGACCAAATCCGTAAGGGCGCGGCAACCAACGCCGTCCAGATCGCCAAGCTGCTCTGCGAGTAGGTTGACCTGTCCGGCGGGGCCGGGCTTAGTTTTCAGAACGTCCTCGACCATGTGTGGCGCCTTGTCCTGCTCCTTCGGAGCCGCGGACAAGGCGCCACACTGGTCTGCGGAGTGTTCTGAAAACTAAGCCCGGCCCCCGCCTGCGGTGACGCTGCGCGAGCGGTCTGCGATGGGGCCGTTGTTGGTTGGGGCCGCTGGGCTGATGTGAGGGCACGTGGCTGTTGCGGGCCCTAGTCCCGGCGGCGGCCCCGGCGCTGCGCGCCTGCTGCCTTGGGTGACTTTGGGGTCGATTGGGGTTGTCTGCACAATTCGCGGTATTATGTTGCGGAGTTTTGAAAGGAGCCGCTGGTGGTCACGACGACGTTTGCTTCGCCTTTGGGCGAAATCTTGCTTGCCGCTGATGGCCGCGGTCTGACGGGGCTTTGGTTTGAGGGACAGGAGCATTTTGGCTCCACGCTTCTCAAAGAAGATCCTGAACATGTTGAAGGCGCCGATGCAGTTTCTGGTGCTGGCGGCATGTCGTCGGTGAGTCCTGCAAATGGTGCGGCTTCTTCGGTGCTTGAGCGTTCGTGGGCTTGGCTGAATGCTTATTTTGCAGGGCAGGAACCTCGGTTTACGCCGCCGTTGCATTTGATTGGCACGGCGTTTCAGCGTGAAGTTTGGTACGAGCTGCTTTCTATTCCGCGTGGCGAGGTCGCTACGTATGGCGAGATCGCCCAGCGTGTTGCGGCTCGACATCGTGTGCCGGGAAATGAGACACCCGTTGTGTCTCCCCGTGCCGTGGGGGCCGCGGTCGCTCGCAACCCTGTTTCGATTATTGTGCCATGCCATCGCGTGGTGGCGGCCGACGGCTCGCTTAACGGATATGCCGGCGGGCTTGATCGCAAGGAGTGGCTGCTCCGGCTTGAGGGCGCGTACGAGGAGTAGCGTTCGAGTGCTTTGCCTGTAGTAGCCGACTTCGACCAAAGCTCGCTCGAGTTCGCTTTGATCAGAGCACTTAAGACCCTTGTTTTCTGTCAATAGTGTTATTTGTTCGTTGATGGATATCCGCGACTTCTGGTATTTCATTAAGCCTCTTGATAGAAAAAGAGCTGGAGTTGCGCATCGTTGAGAGGCTTTCCAGCTTTAGCAAAACAAACTTATAAGATGCGACGGGCCGCGTCAAGATAATTGCTTGACAGCCTAGGAGGCGGCTGGTTGGCTGGCTTAAAACCTAGCGCGTGAAATGACGCTCCACGCTATTCAGCGCGCTTGATAGGATGACGAACCACGGTCTTAAGTTTCTCCGGCGCACACTTGCGTGGATCGGAGAGATAGATTTCGTGATGTAAACGGGTATCTGAGAAGTCGGGGACATAGCCCTGCTCGGTCGCATATTCATGCATGGCGTCTACGGTTGCCGGCTCGCTGTCGTAGGGTCCGGTATGCATGCATTGAACGCAGAGACCCTCGTCAACTTTAAGCAGCTCGACGGCAGAAAAGTCCAGTTTCTTTTTGGCCGTGGCTTCCGCGACCGCCCAGTCAAAGTCATCCTGAGTGACGAAATCGGGCAGGCGGATGCACGAGATAAAGTTGAAATCGTCCTTGCGTACATAATCGATGTCGCCGCTCGGGGAGTCTTGCCACCAGAAGCCCTCGAGCGGCGGTACCACAAAGTCGAAATAGCCCTCGATACTCCTTGAGCCTTTCTTTGACATCTTGACGGTATAGGCGATGCCGTAAAGCAGCGGCAGGGCATTTTGATACTCGCCACCTTCGGTATTTGGGTCGCCCTTTCCGCGAACGGCAACGTAGCTCATAGGCGGGACAGTTATGATACTCGGCTTGCTTGCAGGTCTGTAGAGCTCCTTGCATTCCTTCTTAAAGTCGAACGCCATGTTGGCCGCCTTTCTGCGTGTTGGCCTGCTTAGATAGCGGAATCATATCATAGAAACGAACAGCTGTTCGAATGATTTGGCTGACAGATTGAGATGCGTGCGTTGTGTTTGGCGGTTGGCCTGACCCCATCGATGATTTCTCTGCCTCCCCGGCGCCTCATCTATAGCTGCCGTTTCCCCATATAGAACCTGCCAAAATAAACCCGTCCCTTTTTAGTCGGTGCGAAATGGGTAATACTAAAGAGTTATCCGACCAGATGGGAATTAATCGATGGCTTATATCGAATTCAAAGACGTCATCAAGGCATACGGCGAGGGCGACGCCCGCATCCATGCGCTCGACGGCGCGAGCTTTACGGTCGAGCGCGGCGAGCTCGCCATCATTTTGGGTGCTTCGGGTGCCGGCAAGACCACGGCGCTCAACATTCTGGGCGGCATGGATACGGCGACTTCCGGCACCGTGACGGTGGACGGGCGCGATGTGAGCTCCGCTAACGAGGCGCAGCTCGTGGAATACCGCCGCGCCGACGTCGGCTTTGTCTTCCAGTTCTACAATCTGGTCCCCAACCTGACGGCGCTCGAAAATGTTGAGCTTGCGGCGCAAATCTGCCCTGATTCGCTCGATGCCGAGCAAACGCTTTGCCAGGTTGGCTTGGGTGAGCGCCTCGCCAACTTCCCCGCGCAGCTTTCGGGCGGCGAGCAGCAGCGCGTGTCCATTGCCCGCGCACTGGCAAAGAACCCCAAGCTGCTTTTGTGCGACGAGCCCACGGGCGCACTTGACTATAAAACCGGCAAGCAGATCTTGCAGCTGCTGCAGGACACTTGCCGCAAGCAGGGCATTACGGTCATCATCATCACCCACAACTCCGCGCTGGCGCCCATGGCCGATCGCCTGATCCGCTTTAAGAACGGTCGCGTGGAGAGCGAGACGGTCCAGCAAAATCCCGTGCCTATCGAGACGATCGAGTGGTAGCGCCCATGGACCAAGACCGCCAAAACAGCCTACGCCGCGACGCGCAGAACACGGAGCGCGAGCAGGATTTTACGACCTACCGCACTGCCCAAAGCTCAAACGATATGGTGCCGACGGTTTTTCGCCGTGGCATCTACCGCACAATCCGAGGCAGTCTTAAGCGCTTCTTGTCAATCGTGGTCATCACCGCGCTTGGCGTGAGCGTGATGTGCGGCCTTAAGGCGGGTTGCGAGGACCTGTGTGATTCGGTTGATGTCTACTTCGACCAGCAAAATGTCTATGACATTAACGTGCAGTCGACCTATGGCCTGACTGACGATGATCTCGACGCCATACAAGAGGTCGATGGCGTCGAAACGGCCGAGGGCATCTACACCGAGACCGCCTACACCGCCGTGGGTACAACGCGCGAGCGCGTGGTCGTGCAGAGTCTCTCCAAGGAGAACATCGATCAGCCGGTGCTCGTGAACGGCGATTTGCCCGAGAGCGCTGATGAAGTCGCGGTGACTTCGAAGTTCCTGAAGGCATCGGGCAAGAAAATCGGCGATACGGTGAGTTTTGCCGCCAATGACGCGAGCTCGTCCAATCAAAGCGCCAAGGACCAGTTTGCCGCGGGCGATTACACCATTACGGCTGAGGTCCTCGACCCCACTGATGTAAGTTCTGACTCGACAGTCAACGCCTTTCGCGCTGCTTCGGCGGCGGACTATAAGTTCTATGTGAGCGAGGACGCCGCGACATCTTCTTCCTACTCCGCGGTCCACGTGATCGTCGAGGGAGCCAAGAGCCTCAACTCCTATTCGGATTCCTACGCGGCAAAGATCAACAAGGTCAAGGGCAATATAGAGAAGATCCGCGAGGAGCGTGAGAAGGCGCGCGCTCAGGAGCTGACGGTCGACACGCCGACAAGATTGGATGCGGCCGAGCGCCAGGCGAATATGCTCTTTGGGATTGAGCAGGACAACATCAACCGCATGGCAGAGGGCAGTGAGGAGCGTGCGCAGGCGCAAGCCGACCTGGATCAGCGTCGCGCCGCCGCCGATCAACAGTTTGCCGATGCCCGCGCCGAGCTTTCCGATCTGGGCGAATGCACCTGGTACATCCAGGACCGCGGCAACATCGCAAGCTACTCGAGCGTGGAGAGCGACAGCTCGTCAATTGAGGCCATCGCCACGGTGTTCCCGTTCATCTTCTTTATCGTCGCCGTGCTCATCAGCCTTACCACCGCCACGCGTATGGTCGAGGAGGAGCGCACGCTCATCGGCCTGTATAAGGCACTCGGTTATTCGCGCGGACGCATCCTGTCCAAATACGTGGACTATGCGCTGTGGGCTTGTCTGATCGGCGGCGTGCTCGGCAACATCATCGGATTTGTGGGCCTGCCGCTGTTCCTGTTTACGGTGTTCGACGACATGTACTCACTGCCCCAGATGCTGCTTTCGTACGACATCGTGTCGTCGCTCGTGTCGGTGGCGCTGTTTGCCGTGGGCGTGGTGGGCGCCACGATTATCGCCTGCCGCCACGAGATGGCCGAGACCCCGGCCTCGCTTATGCGTCCCAAGGCCCCGCGCGCTGGCTCGCGCATCTTGCTCGAGCGCATCGGCTTTATCTGGCGCCGCATGGGCTTTTTGAACAAGGTCGCTGCACGCAACCTATTCCGCTATAAAAAGCGCGCCTTTATGACCATCTTTGGCATCGCGGGTTGCACCGCGCTTGTGATTTGCGGTATGGGTATTCGCGACACGTCGGTCGCGCTTTCGCCCAAGCAGTACGGCCACATCACACGCTACGATCTGCTGGCGGTCGCCAATCCCGACGATTTTTCGCAGACGTGCGCGGCGCTCGACGAGCGAAGCGCAGCCAAGGATTCCGACGTGACCGTGACTTCGATGCTGCCGATTATGACCGACAACGTCACTTTTACATTTGGCGGAAAGAGCGAGACCGTGCAGCTCATTGTGGTGCCCGATGACCGCACGAATGATCTGGACGACTATGTTCGCCTTGAGGATGAGTCCAAAGAGCCACTGTCTTTGCGTGACGGAGACGTGTATCTGAGTAAGAGTTCACAGCTGGTGCTGGGGATTCAGCCGGGCGATACAGCACACGTCCAGGATTCGTCACTCAACGTCGCCAAGGTCAAGGTCAGCGACATTTCGCTTAACTATCTGGGCAACACGCTTTACATGACGCAGAGCACCTATGAGCGCGCGTTTGGGCGCAGCGTTCGCCTCAATGGCATCTTTGCGCTGCTCAAGGGTTCGTCGGCCGACCAGATTGCGTTTAGCAAGAAGCTTAAGAGTGACGGTTGGCTTTCGATTTCGAGCACGGCCGAGCATTGGGAGAACTTTGAGGCGAACTTCACTATTATCAATTCCGTCGTGGTGCTCGTGACCTTTATGGCGGCGTGCCTATCGTTTGTGGTGGTGTTTACGCTGTCCAACACGAATATCTCCGAGCGCGAACGCGAGCTGGCGACCATCAAGGTGCTGGGCTTCCGCCGTGGCGAGGTGCACCATTACGTCAACAAGGAGACGTTGATCCTCACGGCGATCGGCGCTGCGCTGGGCGTGCCGCTGGGTGGCTTGCTGGCCGAGAGCTTCACGTACATCCTGCAGATGCCGTCGCTGTACTTTGACGTTGAGGTCGAGCCGCTAAGCTACGTGCTCGCCGTGCTGCTTTCCTTTGGCTTTACGTTTATCGTCAACCTCGCTACCAATCGTACCCTCAATAAGATCGACATGGTCGGCGCCCTCAAGAGTGCCGAGTAACCTGCCAAAAAGGGACAGGTTTATTTTGGCAGGTTTTACCTGGCCAAACGCCGGGCACCTACGGGCGACCCGGCGTTTGCCCCGTTTTTGCTGGGGATGTCTGTCGTTCAGTGCTCTTACTGGCCAATCCAGTGTTGCGCACAGCTCTTAATGTCCTCGGTAAAACCGTCAAGGTCGTCAAGGGTGATCACGCTGTCGATAAGCAAATTGGCTATCTCGCGGTGCATTGTGCTGCGGCGAATGTCGTTTGCAATTACGCCTGAGGACAGCTTGTCTCTATTGAGGCGCTCTTCCAGTGCCCAAAATCTACTGGACGCTTCGCTGTCGCCGTTCAGCATCTCAACGTACTGGCCGATGAGCTTTTCCATATAACGTTCTTGCCATTGGGGAAGCATTTTCTTAAACAGCTTCCAGTCGCTTTCGGCTACGTCGCGCATATGTCCTCCGCTCGTCAAACGGGCTTTCCATTTGCCTTTCATTCTATTTGGTTTTCGCTCGCAGGCATGGATGAGAGGCTCTCTTCAGCCTTCGAGATTGAGCTTGAATGGGTCGTATGCCACAAAACGGGCCTATCTACTACGTTTAATTGGATACCCTCAACCATGCCGGGAAAACGAAAAATAAAACCGCAGGTAGAAGGCCTATCGATTTTCGAAAAAGGCGATCATGGTTGGCCTCATCGAGTTGAACGTAGTAGATGGCCCCTTTTCGTGACGGACCATCAAACGAACGCCGACGCTTGTGCTGTAGCCGCTCCGACCATTCGTAAGTTGCGGTGGAATAGTTCCTAAACTCGATTACTCAAGGCTAAAACCGGAACTATATCACCGCAACTTAGGAGGGATGGGCGGGGGAGTATTAGTTGGGTGCTGCTGTCGGGCTGGGATGGTTTAGGCTCGCTCGCGATGCTTCCATTGTTTGCGGCACCAGCGCATGAGTGCTTTTACGACCGGGATGGTGATGAGGATTACCCAGGCGGGATGGGGTTGTTCCAGGCAGAGCCACATGTAGAGGAACCATGCCTCGGCACTGACTGAATAGACGACATCGATCAGCTTAGATAAGTGGCGTTGGTCGATAAAGTCGCCGAGTGCGTAATAGACGGGAATCAAAAAGACGAGGAAGAGTCCCGTAACCCATGTGCTGTAGACAATGCCGAGCACCAGATAGGCGAGGGCGACAAGCGCGGGGAAGGGGAATTTGTTCCATGTACGTCCGACCTTGGTGTGGAAATGCTTGCCATGATGGTCGAGCTTGTCGTGTGCTTCCTTCCAGCTGGAGAACGTCTCGCCGTCGATGGTGACGGTGCCGTCGTCATCGGTATGCACGCTATGTCCATCGTCCTCAAGCGTATCGACATGCACGCCGTCCGGCCCCACATGCACCTCTTCGCCCTTGCGCTCGTTGGTCACATGGATACCGTTCCAGCCAACATGGACTTCCTCGCCTTTATTGGGATCAATGACGTGGATGCCGCGCGCGAGGGAAATATCGACAAGTGGTTTGTCGCCACAATCGGCGTGCTCGGCAGAATCTTCGGCCTCTTTAGCCTCATCCACCGTTTCGGTGCTGCCGTCCTCTGAGCTATCGGCATCGCTAGCCGCTTCCCCATACAACAACTCATCCAGCGACACACCATACAGCGCGGCGAGAGCAATGAGATTATCGGTATCGGGTGAGGACTCGCTGCGCTCCCATTTACTGACAGCCTGACGACTCACACCCAGCTGGGCGGCAAGCGCCTCCTGAGAAAGCCCGGCAGCTTTGCGGCGATCGACGAGGCGCTGCGCCATCGCAAGATCCATGGTGGTTCCTTTCGTTTGATGGTCGAATCGAATGAGCCGAGTATGCCGAGAACAACCGGTAGCGACCACCATCTCTAGTTAGAATCTGCCCCAATCCTACCGCAACTACCGGTAGCGACCATCATGACCAGCAATTACGTGACAAATGTCAGTGCTACTCTCAGCTAAGAGCCTGCAACATCCCAAAATCTCAGCCCACGCACCCGCAGCAAGAAGACGAACAGCCTCGGCTTCCCTAGTTGCCGCAGGAGACCCCAGGGCCTACCTCCCAAATCTTTCCGCAGGACGGAAGGACCCCGCC
>OFRY01001078.1_pt1 | contig 13117 bp, 8 predicted proteins | sample 1543171 | NCBI WGS metagenome assembly OFRY01 (sample SAMN04209240, study PRJEB22552) | human gut metagenome | biome: gut; material: feces | host: Homo sapiens | place: USA: Oklahoma | reverse complement strand
AGATGAGCATGCTGATTTAGTTTTATATAACACATGTACCGTAAGAGAAAACGCCAATTTAAAAATTTATGGCAGACTTGGATATCTTTCAAAAATTAAAGAGAAGAACCCTGACATGATTATCGGCCTTTGCGGTTGTATGATGCAGGAGCCACAGGTTGTGGAAAAATTAAATAAAAGCTACAAGTTTATTGATTTGATTTTTGGTACACATAATGTATTTTTATTAGCTGAATTATTATATGAAAGATTAATAAGCGGTCACAAAATCGAAGATATCTGGGATGGCACAACAGAAATTGTAGAAGATTTACCTGCTGTTAGAAAGTATGACTTTAAATCAGGCGTTAATATTATGTATGGTTGCGATAATTTTTGCAGTTACTGTATTGTTCCTTATGTAAGAGGTCGCGAAAGAAGTAGAAATCCTGAAGATATTATTAACGAAATAAAGAATTTAGTTGCCAATGGAGTTGTAGAAATCATGCTTTTAGGTCAGAATGTAAACTCTTATGGAAAAAATCTTGAAAATCCTATTACATTTGCTCAGTTATTAGAGCAGGTTGAGAAAATAGACGGCTTAAAGAGAATCCGTTTTATGACATCACATCCAAAGGATTTATCAGATGAATTAATTGAAGTAATGGCAAAATCTAAAAAGATTTGTAAGCAGATGCATTTACCACTTCAATCAGGTAGTACAGCTTTGCTTCAAAAAATGAACAGACATTACACTAAAGAACAATATTTAGAATTAGTAAGAAAACTTAGAGAAGCAATACCTGATATTGGGATTTCAACAGATATAATTGTAGGTTTTCCAGGAGAGACAGAAGAAGATTTCCTTGAAACCCTTGACGTTGTAAAACAGGCTGAATATGAATCAGCATTTACATTTATTTATTCAAAGCGTTCAGGAACACCTGCTGCAAAAATGGAAAATCAGGTAAGTGATGATGTTATTAAAGACCGTTTTGACAGATTACTTGCAGTAGTTAATGAAATTTCAAAAAAGAAAACTGAAAAATATCAGGGGACTGTTCAGGAAGTTTTAATAGAAGAAGTAAACAAAAAGATTCCGGGCTACGTTACAGGAAGATTAAGTAATAATGCAGTTGTTCACTTTGAAGGAAACAAAGAAGATATTGGTCAGCTTGTAAATGTTAGATTAAACGAAGCTAAAGGATTTTATTATATGGGAGAAATAGTGAGATAGTTATGAGTTTACCGCAGATGATGAAAGATGTGTGGGACAATCATTTTGAAAGTCTTACACCAATGATGAAAAATTACTTAGAAACAAAGAAACAGCATGAAGACTGTATAATTTTCTATCGTTTAGGAGATTTCTATGAAATGTTTTTTGACGATGCCTTAGAAGCATCAAAAGTTATGGAAATCACTTTAACAGGAAAAAGTTGTGGTTTAGAGGAGAGGGCACCAATGTGCGGTGTTCCTTACCATGCCGTTGACATATATATAAATAAATTAGTAACAAGAGGTTATAAGGTCTGTATTGTAGAACAGGCAGAAGATCCTGCACTTGCAAAGGGCTTAGTAAAAAGAGAAGTTTCAAGAATTGTTACACCGGGTACTAATTTAAACCTTACTGCAATGGACGAAGGCAAAAACAACTACTTAATGTCAATTGCGTATATCGGTGGTAAGTTTGGTATATCAATAGCTGATGTTACTACAGGTGATTACTATGTAACAGAAGTTTATTCTGAAAGAAATGTTCTTGATGAAATCAATAAATTCATGCCTACTGAAATCATCTGTAACCATGCTTTTTTAATGTGCGGTATGGATATTGACGATATTAAGAACAGACTTTCCATTTCAGTATTTGAGCTGGAAGAATGGTATTTTGACGAAAATAACTGTTCAGAAGTTTTAAAAGATCATTTTGGAATCATGGACTTATCAGGTCTTGGAATTTCTGAAATGTCACTTGGTGTTATAGCATCAGGTTCCTTACTTAAATATTTGTATGAAACACAGAAAAATTCATTAACACATTTATCTAAGTTAGTACCTTATTCAACAAGTACATTTATGATTCTTGATACATCTACAAGACGTAATCTTGAGTTATGTGAAACCTTAAGGGAAAAACAAAAACGTGGTTCACTTTTATGGGTACTTGATAAAACAAAAACAGCAATGGGTGCCAGAACTTTAAGAGGCTACATTGAACAGCCACTAATTTCTAAAGAAAAAATAATCAACAGACAAAAAGTAATTGAAGAGTTAAATAAGTCCATTATAACAAGAGACGAATTAAGAGAGTATTTATCTCCAATTTATGACTTGGAAAGACTTCTTAGTAAGATTTCCTACAAGTCAGCTAACCCAAGAGACTTAATCGCTTTTAAAACGTCATTGGAGATGTTGCCCCATATTAAGAATATTATAAAGGATTTTAAATCACCTTTATTTATAGAATTATATGAGCAGCTTGATACATTAGAGGATATAACTTCGTTAATTACTAATTCAATTACAGATGATCCACCGATTAATATCAAGGAAGGCGGTATCATAAGAAGTGGTTTTAATGAAGAAATTGATAAGTTACGCTCTGCTAAAACAGAAGGCAAAGGTTGGCTTGCTGATTTAGAAGCTCAGGAAAAAGAAAAAACAGGCATAACCAAATTAAAAATCAAATTTAACAAAGTATTTGGTTATTACATAGAGGTATCCAATTCCTTTAAAAATCTTGTGCCTGATTATTATGTTAGAAAGCAGACTTTAACTAATGCTGAAAGATACACAACCGACAAATTAAAAGAACTGGAAGAAATTATTGTTGGTGCTGAAGATAAGCTTTTCTCATTGGAATATAATATTTTCACATCAGTAAGAGATGAAATCTATAATCAGATTAACAGAATTCAAATGACTGCAAAAGCCATAGCGAAAATTGACGTTTTTGCTTCTTTAGCCTATGTTGCAGAACATAATAACTATGTAAAACCAAAGATAAATGAAAAAGGTGTTATTGACATAAAAGACGGCAGACATCCTGTGGTTGAAAAAATGATACCTGACAATATGTTTATATCAAATAATACATTTTTAGATACAAACAAAAACAGATTGTCCATTATAACAGGTCCTAACATGGCAGGTAAGTCAACTTATATGAGACAAACAGCCTTAATAGTTTTAATGGCTCAAATAGGTTCATTTGTGCCTGCAAAAGAAGCTAATATTTCTATATGCGATAAGATTTTCACAAGAGTAGGTGCTTCAGATGACTTGGCAAGTGGACAAAGTACATTTATGGTTGAAATGACGGAAGTGGCAAATATTTTAAGAAATGCTACTGCAAACAGCCTTTTAATATTGGACGAAATTGGACGAGGTACAAGTACCTTTGATGGTTTATCAATAGCCTGGGCTGTTGTTGAGCATATATGTGACAAGAAAATTCTTGGAGCTAAAACATTGTTTGCTACACATTATCATGAACTGACAGAATTAGAGGGAACTCTACCAGGTGTAAATAATTACTGTATTAGCGTTAAGGAACAGGGCGATGATATCGTCTTTTTAAGAAAAATCATCAAAGGCGGTGCAGATAAAAGTTATGGTATACAGGTAGCAAAACTTGCCGGCGTCCCTGACAGTGTTTTAAACAGGGCAAAGGAATTAGTTGCAGAATTAAGTAATGCAGATATTACTGCAAAGGCAAAGAATATTGCAGCTTCCTTACAGCCTGGTACAAACGTGCTTCCATCCATTAACGATGATTTAGAAGCGCACCAGATGACTTTATTTGATGCAGTAAATGAAAATGAAATAATAAAAGAAATTCAGGAATTGAATTTAGGTGAAATGACACCAATTGAAGGATTAAATTATTTATTTAAATTACAAAATCAGTTAAAAAACCGTTGGTAAAGGAATAATATGGGAATAATAAAAGAATTAGATCAAGGTACAATCAATCAAATAGCAGCAGGTGAAGTAGTCGAAAGACCTTCTTCAATAGTTAAAGAATTACTGGAAAATTCCATTGATGCAGGTGCTACACGAATTTCAGTGGAAATAGAAGAAGGTGGTACTAAATCCATTAGAATAACCGATAATGGAAAAGGCATAAACAAGGAGGACATAAGAATCGCTTTCCTACGACACACCACAAGCAAAATTAAAACTGCCATGGACCTGCTTACAGTTTCATCTCTTGGCTTTAGAGGTGAGGCTTTATCAAGTATAGCAGCAGTTTGTCAGGTTGAACTTCTAACAAGAACAGCTGATGCCATGGAAGGAATCCGCTATAGAATTGAAGGTGGAAAAGAAGTTGGTTTTGAAGAAATCGGTATCCCTGTGGGCACAACATTTATTGTTAATAATATTTTCTTTAACACACCTGCCAGAAGAAAATTTTTAAGAACTGCTCAAACAGAAGCCGGTTATGTATCTGATATAATTGAAAAAATTGCTCTATCCCATCCTGAAATTGCAATAGGTTTTAAAAGTAATGGCAAGGTCAAAATTCATACCTCAGGTAATGGTAATTTGAAAGATGTTATTTACAGCATCTATGGAAGAGAAATTACTGAAAATATTCTTGAGATAAACGAAGAAAATGACTTTATGAAAATTTCAGGGTATATTGGCAAAGCAATAATTTCCAAAGGAAACAGAACATTCGAGAATTATTTTATTAATGGAAGATATATTAAAAGCAATATAATTTCAAAAGCAATAGAAGATGGTTATAAATTTATTTTAATGCAGCACAAATATCCATTTACGGTAATTGATTTTACAATTAAACCTGAATATTTAGATGTAAATGTACATCCCTCCAAAATGGAATTACGTTTCAGAAAATCAGAAAGTATTTATCCTATGATTTCAGAATGCATCAATGATGCATTAATAGAAAAGCCAAATATTATTGATGTTACTTTCGAGAAGAATGTAGAAAAAGCTGAACAGATAAAATATGTCCCTGAACCTTTTGAAAATAAAAGACAGGATATTGTTAATTCAATAAATAACAAATTATCAAACGATAATAGTTCAAATGTAAAATATGATTTTTATAATTTTGGCGAAGGACCAAAAGAGTCAGATAATTTGGAAAATAATAATTTAAACAATGATTTGAACACAGGCTTTAATAGTAGTTTAAATAGCAATCTAACCACTGGTGCAAACCAGTTAAATATGACACCATCTGAATTTGGGAACAATACCTTACAAGAAGATGTTAATTATAACGCAACAGCAAATAGCATCAATAATATTACAAATAATAAAATGGTTCAAAGAGAGCTTACTGAAGAGTATGACAACTTTTTAAGTGAAGTGGCAAAGCCAAAGCATAAAATAATAGGTCAGGTATTTGACACTTATTGGATAGTCGAATATAACGACAAAATGTATATAATTGACCAACATGCAGCTCATGAAAAAGTAATGTTTGAATCTCTTATGAACAAACTGGAAAATAAAGAAATTAGCAGTCAGATGATTAATCCTCCAATTATACTTTCTTTGTCTATGAGTGAAAGTCAGTTACTGGAGAAATATTTAGAAAACTTTAAAAATATAGGTTTTCAAATAGAATCATTTGGTGGTCAGGATTATGCTGTAAGAGCAGTTCCATCAGACCTTTACACTTTAGACAGCGAAGATGTTTTAATGGGCATAGTTGACAATCTTTCTAATGAAACAGGCAAAATGGTGCCTGACATAATTAATGAAAAAATTGCTTCAATGTCCTGTAAGGCAGCTGTTAAAGGGAATAGCAAATTGTCTTATGAAGAGGCTGACAAACTAATCGAACAGCTTCTGCAATTAGATAATCCATATAATTGTCCTCACGGAAGACCAACTATAATTTCCATGAGTAAATATGAATTAGAAAAGAAGTTTAAACGAATAATTTAGGAGAAAAAATGAATAAATTAGTTATTCTAACAGGTCCTACCGCAGTAGGAAAAACTGACTTGTCCATTCAATTAGCAAAAAAAATAAATGGAGAAATAATCAGCGCAGACTCCATTCAGGTTTATAAGGGGATGGATATAGGTTCTGCTAAAATTACAAAAGAAGAAACCGATGGTATTCCCCATCATTTAATAGATATATTAGAGCCAAAAGAAGAATTTAATGTACACATTTTTAAGAAACTGGCCACAAAGGCGATTAATGATATATCTAGCCGTGGTAAGATTCCTATTATAGTTGGTGGTACAGGTTTCTATATACAGGCTGTGTTATATGATATTAATTTTGATGATACAGAAACAGATTATGAATACAGAGAATATTTAGAACAACTTGCAAAGGATAAAGGTAATGCCTTTTTACACGATATGTTAAAAGAGGTTGATCATGAATCTGCCGCTGCAATTCACTGTAATAATTTAAAACGTGTCATTAGGGCTTTGGAATATTATAAACAAACAGGAAAAAAAATATCAGAACATAATGAAAAAGAACGCGAAAACAAATCACCTTATAACTTTGCTTATTTTGTTTTAAATGACAAACGTGATAAATTATATAATCGTATAAATCAAAGAGTTGATATTATGTTTGATAATGGTCTTTTAAAAGAAATGGAAACACTAATTGCCAAAGGCTACACAAGGGATTTGGTTTCTATGCAGGGTATCGGCTATAAAGAACTTTTTAATTACTTTGACGGAAAAACATCTTTAGATGAAACAAAAGAGTTAATCAAAAAAAATACCAGACATTTTGCTAAAAGACAGCTTACCTGGTTTAGAAGAGAAAAAGATGTAACAATGCTAAATATAGATGAATTTAATTATGACAGATTAAAGGTCTTAAATGAAATGTTAAATTTTTTAAAAAACAAAGAAATTATTTAGTGGTAAAGATTATTTAACAAAGTAAATTATTAACTTTTATTAATTTACAAATTATATAATTAAATATTAATTATATTCAATTGACAAGTAAAGGTTATTATTAAAACAAGAAAATAAAGTATTATACAGAGGTAAAAAAATGGATAATTTAAACAAAGAGATACAGAAACAATATGAAAGAATGGGCATAAACAGTGATGTATTAAATATATCAGATGAAATTATTAACGATTTATCACAGAGATTTCAAAAAATTGACAAAATTGCAGAGTACAATCAGTTGAAGGTGGTATCTGCTTTCCAAAAAAATAAAGTGGCAGAGGAACACTTTAACACAACAACAGGCTATGGCTATAACGATATAGGCAGAGATACATTAGAAAAAGTTTACGCTGATGTTTTCCACACAGAAGACGCTCTTGTAAGACCACAGATAACATGTGGTACACACGCACTTGGGTTAGCCTTGTCTGCTAATTTACGTCCAGGTGATAAACTTATGTACATAAGTGGAAAACCTTATGATACTTTAGAAGAAGTTATTGGTATAAGACCATCAAAAGGAAGTCTTGCTGAATATGGTGTAAAGTACGATCAGGTTGACTTGCTTGAGAACGGCGAGTTTGATTTAGAAAGCATAAAAAACAAATTAGACGGTGTAACTTTAATTGGTATACAGCGTTCCAAAGGATATGCAACAAGACCTACATTATCTGTAGAAAAAATCGGCAATGTAATAAAATTTATAAAAGATATTAAGCCTGAAATTAAGATTATGGTAGACAACTGCTACGGTGAATTTGTTGAAACCATAGAACCATCTGACGTAGGTGCAGATATGATAGTAGGTTCATTAATAAAGAATCCAGGTGGCGGTCTTGCTCCTATTGGCGGTTACATTTGTGGTACAAAGGATTGTGTTGAAAATTGTTCATATCGTCTTACAACACCGGGACTTGGTAAAGAAGTTGGCGCTAACTTAGGTGTTATGAGTCTTTTATATCAGGGCTTGTTTTTGGCACCCACAGTTGTGGCAAGTGCCTTAAAGGGTGCAATTTTTGCGGCAAATCTTTTTGAAAAATATAATTTTAATGTAATTCCAAATGGAACAGAAAGCAGACACGACATTATACAGGCTATAGAATTTGGAAAACCTGAATGTGTTATAGCTTTTTGTAAAGGCATACAGGCAGCAGCACCTGTAGACAGTCACTTAACTCCTGAGCCATGGGATATGCCGGGCTATGATGCTCCTGTAATTATGGCAGCAGGTGCTTTTGTGTCAGGTTCTTCAATTGAACTTAGTGCTGATGGTCCAATTAAGCCACCTTATGCTGTATATTTTCAGGGAGGTCTTACCTGGCAGCATGCAAAACTTGGAATATTAAAAGCATTCCAGAACATGGTTGATGACGATTTAATTACAATAAAATAGTAAAAAATTTTTATTTGTCTTTTATTGTAAAAAACATATACATGCTTTTTTTATTGTGCTACAATAACAAAGGTTAAAATTTTCACAACTTTCTGTACTTGGAGAGAACGGAAAGGTTGAGAAATGAATACAATTAAACAATTACCGGAAGATGAAAGACCATATGAGAAATCATTAAAATATGGTGTGGAAACATTGAGCAACAGCGAATTATTGTCGTTGATTTTACGAAATGGTACAAAAGGTGTTAATGTTAAGGAACTATCGTCCTCCTTAATAGACAGTGACAACGGTTTATTGTCACTAACACGTATTTCTTTTGAACAACTTACCAAAATTAATGGTATAGGCAAAGTAAAAGCAATACAGATTCTAGCTGTTGTAGAAATTGCCAAGAGAATTTCCATGTCAAATTTTAATAATTCAGTGAAGTTTGAAACTCCTGAATTAATCTCAAATTATTATATGGAAAGATTAAGACATTTAGAACAGGAACAAATGCATGTAATGTTCCTTGACACTAAATGCAAATTAATTAAAGATAAACTAATTACATCAGGAACCATTAATCAGTCATTAATTTCTCCAAGAGAAATTTTTGTTGAGGCTTTAAGATGTAATTGTGTAAACATTGTTTTAATACATAATCATCCAAGTGGTGACCCAACACCCAGCAGAGATGATATCAACAGTACTATTAGGGTTCAAAGAGCTGGGAAAATGATTGGAATTAAATTAATTGACCACATTATTATTGGTGATAATACTTATTCCAGTTTACGGGCTTTGAAACTAATATAGACTTTATGAAAAAAACTTGAATTCAAACTAAATGATTTAACAGAAATTAAGTCATTGAAACTGAGCTGAAAGGATTAAACATGAGTAAAAGCGTTTACGGAATAGATTTTGGTACAAGCAATATAAAAATTTATAATGGTGTTACCAGAACAAGTTTAAATGAAAAAAATATTATAGCAATAAAAAATAAAACAGACCTTTTTGAAATAGGTGATGAAGCTTTTAAAATGTACGAGAAAGCTCCTGATAATATCGAAGTAGTATTTCCTATTAAGTATGGTGTTATTGCTGACTTAAAGAAAATGAAAATGCTTTTTGAGCAGTTCTTCAAAAAATTAACAGGTCCAAGAGGCAGTAAAATGGGTAGATTCTGTATTGCAGTTCCTGCAGACATTACAGAAGTTGAAAAAAGAGCATTTTATGAAGTAGTTGCCAAGTCAGATATTAAGGCAAGAGAAATTAAAATCGTAGAAAAGCCAATAGCAGATGCTGTTGGTTTAGGCATAGACATATCAAGTTCCAAAGGTAACATGATTGTTAATATTGGTGCTGATACAACCGAAGTTTCTGTTATATCACATGGTGGTATAGTAATAAGCAGAATTGTTAAGATTGGTGGCAATATGTTAGACCAGTTAATTTGTGAAAGCGTTAAGAAGCGTTATAATATTTTGATAGGTTTAAAAACAGCTGAAAAGATTAAAATAGCTTTATCTGATGCAATGTATGTGGAAGACGGTGTAACAGACGAGGACATCTTTTATGTATACGGAAGAAATGTTATAACAGGTCTTCCATCTGAAAGAGGTATTTCAAAGGATACTGTTTATGAAGCAATAGAGCAGTTCTTTGATGATATTGTTGATGCAATAAAGAATCTTTTAGAAAGAACTCCACCGGAACTTACTGCTGATATTGTTGATGCAGGTATTTATTTAACAGGTGCTTCATCATCAATTAAGAACTTAGATAAGTTAATTAAAAAAGAAACAGACTTGAATGTGAATGTTATTAAAAATCCGGGTGAGTCAGTAATTAGAGGTATTTCGATTATTATGTCAGATTCAAAATACCGTAAATTAATGTATGAGCCAAAAGAAAGCACATTCTAAATAATAGACAAAGGAAAATATAACAAAAAGAATAAGGTGATTAATATGAAAAAGCCAAGTAAGATAAATATAAAACCTAAAATTTTAATATTCGTTTTGACTCTGTTATGTATAGGTTCGCTTATACTTTCTGTAGTTGCACCTAGTTTTTCAAATCCAATAAAAACAGTTGCAGGAACAGTGGTCATACCTTTACAGGACGGAGTAAATTCTATTGGAGGCTGGTTTACTAACAAAGCCGACCTTTTAAAATCAGTTAAATCCCTAAAAAGTGAAAATGCAAAACTAAAGAGGCAGGTAAACGAATTATCTCAGGAAAACAGTTTGCTTGCGCAAAACAAATATGAACTTACACGTTTACAGGATTTATACAAATTAGACAAGGATTACTCAACTTATAAAAAAATTGCTGCCAGAGTAATTGGTAAAGACACAGGTAATTACTTTAATTTATTTACAATTGATAAAGGAAGTGATGATGGCATCAAAGTTGACATGAATGTTATAAGTGGTGGCGGTCTTGTTGGAATTGTATCCAGTGTAGGAAAGAACTACGCAAGAGTTCGTGCAATTATAGATGATGAAAGTAGTGTAAGTGTATCTTTCGCTAATACATCTGACACAGCAATTGCCAGTGGTGATTTGAAACTTATTACAAAAGGATACATGAATTTAACTGAAATTCCACAAAACACAAAAGTTTCAGAAGGTGATTTGGTTGTTACATCAAGAATTAGTAACAAATTTCTACCGGGTATACCTGTAGGTTACGTTACAAAAACAAAGAAAGATGCAAACGAACTTACCCAGTCAGGTCAGTTAATGCCAATTGTAGACTTTGAGCATATTGATGAAGTTTTAGTTATTACAAAATTAAAAGAAGTTTTAAAGGATTAATGAATAGAAGGATTTTTCATGAAACACAGAATTATTAGAGTTATTATAACAGCAATGATTATAATTATGGCATTTATATTACAAAGTGAATTTTCGCTGGCTAACTTTAACATTGTTGCCACACCTAATCTACTTTTATTTGTAACCTGTATATTTGGTTTTATGCGTGGTTGCAATTATGGAACGGTTACAGGCTTAATATGTGGTTTACTTGTGGATATTTTCTTTGGGGATGTTATTGGTTTATATGCATTAATTTATATGTATATAGGTTTTTTCAGTGGCTTATTTAAAAAGATGTTCTACAGCGACCATGTTTTTATGCCAATGGTTTTAGTTTTTACTAATGATTTAATATACAATCTATTAGTTTACACTTTTAGATTTATATTGAGAAATAAATTAGATTTTTCTTTTTATTTCTGGCAGATAATGTTCCCTGAAATGATAGCCACAACATTTATAGCCTTTTTATTCTATAAGTTATTTTATTTATTAAATGAAAAAATATTAACAATAAAACAGGAGAGTACATTAAGTTTTGATAAGTGATTTTTTATATACAATTTTAAAAATAATTAAATCAAGAATATTTATCGTAAGCGTAGTAATAATAGCTTTATTTTCAGGTTTGATTTACAGAATATTTGACTTACAGATAATTAACGAAAATTATTACATGAGCACATATATTCAAAAATCTGAGAAAACTGTTTATAAATCCGGTACAAGAGGAAAGATTTTGGACAAAAAAGGCAAAGTTTTAGCTTATGATGAATTAGCTTATGCCGTAAGAATTGAAGATAAAATCGACAGTTCTGACCAAAAGAATAGTCAGTTAAATGCTATTGTATCAAAAGCAATTAAAATAATCGAAAAAAACGGTGACAAGATTTCAGTAGATTTTCCAATTATATTAAATGATGATGGAAAATGGGAAGAAAATTTCACATCTGATGCTTCAAAGAAATTATTTATGACAAATCTTTTTGGTAAAACCTTAAAGAAAAACAACCATGATTATTCAAATGCTTCAGTAGGGGAAATCATTTCTTATTTGAAAAATGATTTATTTGAAGTTACAGAAAAATGTAGTGACCAAATGTTACTTAAAATTTTGGCAATCAGATACAATGTTTATGCCATATCATCACAAAAATATGTTGGTGTGACAATTGCCACTGATGTGTCAAATGGAACAATGGTTGGTATTTCTGAAAATGAAGCTGACTTAACAGGGGTTACAGTAGAAGAACAAACAATTAGAAAATATAATATGAGCAAATATTTTGCTCCTATTATTGGTTATACAGGAACAATTTCAGATGCCCAGTTAGAAGAATACAAAAAACAGGGCAAAAATTATATTGCAAGTGATATAGTTGGTAAATCAGGTCTTGAAGCCTCAATGGAGGAATATCTTCAGGGAAAACGTGGAGAAGAAAAAATATTTGTTGACAACACTGGAAAAGTTTTAAGTGTTATATCAAAGAAAAATTCTGCTGCAGGTAATGACATTTACCTAACAATTGATTCTAAATTGCAAAAAGCTGTTTATACAATGCTTGAGAAAAAAGTAGCGTCAATTTTAATATCAGAAATTGTAAACTATGATATTGATGAATCAAAAGAAACAGATGACAAATTGCATTATATACCTGTAAAAAAAGTATATGCACAGCTTGTAACTAACAATGTAGTAAGTTTGAAACACTTATCAAAGAAATCTACAACAAACGAAGCAAGAGTATATAGTAAATACAAATCAGGTGTCCAGACAGCCACAGCCAAATTAAAGGCCGACTTAAATTCTAACGGTGTAGTTTATAATGACTACAGTTCAGAATTTCAGGAATATTGTGATTATATTTATGATTTACTTAAGAATGATGGTATATTAATTTCATCTTCCATAGATACTAACGATTCCACTTATAATAAATATGTAGATGGAAAGATTAGTATAAATGCATTTATAAAATATGCAATAAAGAAGAACTGGATTAGTT
>OFRY01001076.1_pt1 | contig 13126 bp, 9 predicted proteins | sample 1543171 | NCBI WGS metagenome assembly OFRY01 (sample SAMN04209240, study PRJEB22552) | human gut metagenome | biome: gut; material: feces | host: Homo sapiens | place: USA: Oklahoma | reverse complement strand
TATGCCTTGCTCCTGTTTGCCTTCGGACTCCAGCTTTTCACGCCCCGGGGCGGCATGCGACGCAACCTGCGTGCCTTGCGCCGGCTGAGTGCCGTCTGTTTGGCGGGGGGACTCACTTTTTCTCCACTGACGGCGCGTGAAGCCTCCTCCCGCCCCGTACTTTCACCCGAAGCGGCAACCGCCTTCGGTACACTCTATACTTCCTGCGGCGGACGCATTTGTCCCGTACAAACAGTGGCACAAGACTTCTGCCGAAAGCTTTGCGGCACGACACACTACGAGGATTTTTCAGCCGAACAGGTCTTGACGGGTTTCCTCTTTTGGCCCGAAGCGTGGGCAGACGTTCCGCTCATCCGCCTTCCGTCACCCACCCTGCGCCAAACGCTCGGGTTGGACAGTCCGACGTCCTACCGTTTGCTGCAAATGGCATTGGCCAAGTCGTCATCAGCCCCTTGGTCGGCCGTGAGTGAGGGGCATCAACTGTGCGGACTGGTCGAAGCCCTGCACGAGGGGACTTTGTTGCGCCTCTACCCCGTGGTGCACAACGGCCGCACGCGGTGGTTGTCGCGTCGGGAGTTGGAGGCTGACACGACCTGGTGTTTGCGCTATCCACACTGGTCAGAAAAGGCGAATGAGTCGGAACTGATGGGCAACATAGTCTCCCTCCGCGCCGCACAACTCAAGGGGGGCGGCAACACCCTGCCCTCCGCCTTTACCTTGCGGGCCGAGCGGCTATACAATGCCTTCGACCTGCCGTTTTACCTCAGTCGGCTGCTCCTCGTGTGCGGACTGGTGGCAATGGGGTGGTCCTTGCGCAAGCCACACTACCCCCGCCGCGCCGTTGCCCCCACCTTGTGGGTTATCGGGGGGGAGCGGACTGGCGTTGACCGCCTTTCTCATCCTGCGCAGCCTTGTCAGCGGCCGTTTGCCTTTGGGCAACGGTTACGAAACGATGCTCACAGCGGCTTGGTTTTCCCTGCTGATTGGCTTTCCCTGGTCATTCCGTTTGCGCCGCGCCCCCTTGTTGCCCGCCATCCCCTTACTGGCTTCGGGCTTTTTCCTCCTGGTCGCTTCGCTCACCCGTTCGGGCGCAGAAATCTCACAATTGGTGCCCGTGCTCGACTCTCCCTGGCTGCAGTTACACGTCAGTCTCGTCATGTGGGCCTACGCCCTGCTCACCTTCACCTTCCTGCTCTCCCTGCTGAGCCTGTTGCGAGGAGCTCCCGACCGGCTGTCCGTGTTACAATCTCGTCTGCTCCTCTATCCAGCCCTAGCCCTCCTGGCAGCAGGCATCTTTACCGGTGCCGTATGGGCCGATTTCTCTTGGGGCAGATATTGGGGATGGGACCCGAAGGAGGTTTGGGCACTCATCACCCTCTTGATATACGCCTTGCCGCTCCACCCCACGAGTTTGCGTCCCTTCCGTTCCCCCCCGTTTCTACCATCTTTACTTACTCTTTGCCTTCTCAACCGTCCTCATGACGTATTTCGGTGTCAACTACCTCCTGGGCGGACTGCATGGGTATGTGGGGTAAGGAGAACAAAGGGAAGATGAGGGGAAGAAGGGACGGCTGCAAGGGAGACTAGGGGCTGATGATTCGAAGCGAAGGAGGTGTACGATCGCGGCATGCCGCTACTCATTGATTTGGCATTATAGAATGCGCGGCAGAAGGTACTATTGCCAAGAGGCAAAGGGGATGTACGGTCGCGGCATGCCGCGACCCAATAATTTGCCATCATAGAATGCGCAGAGAAAGTTACTGCTGCTATGGGTCGCGGCATGCCGCGACCGTACAACAACTGCGCGACCCTTGCAAACCAAAAGATGAACGCGCAAAGAAAGGTACTACTGCCACGAGTCGCGACATATCGCGCCCTTACAATACCAGCCCCCTCCTTTTCCCTCCTCCCAGTTCCCCAGTCAATCACAAGAAAAATTTCCTCCCCAAACTTTAACGCTTCGGCCTGACCTTCCGACCGCATTCTTTCGTACTTTTGCCCCGTTTTCTAATCTCAGACAAACGTCGGCTCAGGCGTTGTCTGGTCTATAAAATTCAGATAGTATGCTCAACTCAAAGATCGAAGAGGCGCTCAATGCGCAAATCAATGCCGAAATGTGGTCGGCTTACTTTTACCTTTCTATGTCTGCCTGGTGTGCACAAGCCGGTAAGCCGGGCATGGCTAACTGGTTTGAAGTACAGTTCCGTGAGGAACAGGATCACGCACGTATCTTCTTCAACTATGTGCTTCAGCGCGGCGGTAAGGTCACACTTCAGCCCATTGATGCAGTTCCTACGGAGTGGCAATCGGAACTCGATGTATTTGAATCGACGCTGGAACACGAACAGAAGGTTACCAGCCTCATCAACAACCTCTTTGCACTCACCACACAGGAGAACGACTACGCTACGCAAAGTATGTTGAAGTGGTTTATCGATGAACAGGTGGAAGAGGAAGAAAATGTGCGCAACATTATCGACAATTTGCGCATGTTAAACGGTAACGGCTACGGCCTCTTTATGATTGACAAAGAGTTAGCCGCCCGCGTGTATACACAAGCTGCTCCCCTCGCTGGTAATGCGTAAGTTGGGGCTGCGAATCATACTCGGTTATTTAGTACTCACCGCGACGCTCTGCGTTGCGGTGTGGTTTATCGTAAAGTCTGCCCGTGCGGTTTCTGAAGTCTCAGATGTCGCACGGGTTGTTGCATCGCAACGAAAAGCCTCGAATAAACTCTTTGCCCAACTCTTTGAAAGCAATACATTGGGCGAAACGGCTACGTTACAATATGCCAGCGACCGTGCATTGCAACGTTATCTGGAAAGTGTGGCACACACAGAGCGTGCACTCGAAACACTTCAGAGCATGACGGTGAATGAAGCCCAACTGGCACGACTCGACACGCTCAGCTGGCTTCTGAACAAGAAATGTAAGGGAGTCATGAACCTGGTGCAGACTTTGCGACACGAAAACCGGCAAGGAACGGACCTTGCGGAACAAATTGAAGCGTTGCGGTCGGGACGCAAACCGATGGAAATCGGGACGCAGGTGAGCATACCCGTGGTGGAACACGACGAGGAGGTGGTGATCGAAAGGCGAAAGAAGAAATTCTTCCAAAGACTGGGAGATGTATTCCGCAAAGGGAAGAATGACACGCTGATGACGACTACTTCGACCCGCAACACCCTGCCGGACAGCGCACAGGCCAAGGTGGACATCAGCGACACGCTGGCTAACATCCTGACAGACGTTCACCGTGACCTCACCCGCCACTCGCAGGCACGAAGTTTGCGGGTGAGCCGACAAACGGTGAACTTACGCCAATCGAGTGCGGAATTGTCGCGACGCATGGCTTTGCTGTTGGAGACTTTTACCCAAGAGCAACAGGAACTCATGGCGTATGCCTCACAACAGGAACGCTTGCGACGCACGCAGGCCGCCTGGCAAATGGGGGCTGTAGCCTTGCTTGCTACACTGACGGCGCTTGTGCTCTTCGTGTGGGTGGGGCGCGACATGAGCCGGGCAAACCGTTACCGCAAGGCATTGGAACAAGCGAAGGAGGACATGGAAAAGCTGATGAAACGACGCGAGCAGTTGTTACTGACCATCTCGCACGACATCAAGGCACCGGTCAACACCTTACAGGGCTACCTTTCGCTGCTCCAACCCCACACGGCACCGACGGCACAACCTCATCTGGAGGCGATGGAGGCTTCGGCTCACCATCTGCTCCATCTGGTGACGGCTTTGCTGGATTATCACAAACTCGAAGCGGGGGGCATCACGGTACAGCAGGAACCGACGGACTTGCAACGGCTGTTGCAATCTGTCTACCAGGCCTTTGTTCCACTGGCGGAGCAAAAGGGTTTGAAATTCTCGGCTGAGTGGAACTTACCCCAGGCACTGACCCTCCACACGGACGGATTTCGGCTGCGACAGATTCTCGAAAACTTGCTGAGCAATGCGTTGAAATATACGCAAAGCGGGGAAGTGACGCTGAGGGCAACTTGTTCGGCTGACGAGGTGCAGATGGCTGTGCGCGATACGGGCTGCGGACTGAGCCGATACGACTGCGAACGAATTTTTACGCCCTTCACCCGTGTCAAGGGAAGCGAAGGGCAAGAGGGTACGGGCCTCGGACTGAGCATTACGCAAAAGTTGGCCGAACTCTTGCAGGGTTCGCTCAACGTAAGGAGCGAAATCGGGGTGGGCAGTACGTTTACGCTGACATTACCCAGACAAGGGGAAACGGCAACTGCTGACGAACCGACGGAAGGGGAAACGGCTCAGCCAATGGCAACGGAATCGCTTGCTATGTCCACTCAAACGACTCAAGTCCCGGTTGTCGGCAATACGACCACCACACACGCCCAAACGCTGGTGGTGGTAGACGATGACGCTTTGCAAATTAGGCTGACCGAAGCCATGCTCCGCAATGTGGCCCCCGACAAGGCTACCATTCTCACCTTTCTCACGACGGATGACTTCTTTGCCTGGTTGGGTGAAGGGCATTTGCCCGACATGCTGTTTACAGACATCGAAATGCCCGGTCGCACGGGGTACGAAGTGCTCGCTTTTCTCCGAAAAAGGGAGGGCGGCGACCACATCCCCGTCATAGCGACAACTTCTCACGCCCTGATTCCAGCCGAAGACTTCAAACAACGCGGTTTTACGGAGGTGCTGTTCAAACCCTTTACGCAAAACGATTTGCGCAGGGTTCTCTCTCCGACACTTGCCTCGCAAGAGGAGCAACTGCCCTCGGAAAGTCCGACAGAGGTTGCGCCCTTCGCGTCCCTGCTTTTCTTCGCCGAGGGAGACCCCGAAGCGGAAAAAGCCATCCTCTTGCAATTCCGGCAAGACTGTGAAACCCACCTCGAACGGCTGCAGCAGGCTGTGCAAAGGCAAGACAAAACCACGGTCTGCCAGTTGGCACATAAACTGCTGCCTACCTTTACGCTGATTCAATCACCGGTTGTCCCGGCACTCCAACTTTTGGAGCACCGACGCGCTGAGACGGAATGGACAACGGCGGATAACGAACCGGTGAAACGGATGCTCTTGGAACTGGAAGCGTGCCGAAAGAAATTGCAAGCATGGCTGGAAGCGCAGGGCTAAACGGTGGGGAACCATCACCCGTCTGTATGACGCTCGGACACGATGGATCGCCAACGAATAGCCATTGTACGTTGCGCCCCCGCGGCTTGCCCGAGTTTTCCCCGCCTCTTACCTCTGACTGCTTCCCTCATTTCCCACAAAAACTGTAGGACTTATGCCTCACTTACTCCTTGTTGAAGATGACTTAACCTTTTCGACCCTGCTCAGTACCTGGCTGGGCAAAAAAGGTTTTCAAGTAACGACTGCCTCGACGGTGCAAGCCGCCATCAAACGCCTCCTTCACGAAGAAGAACCTACGCAACTGGTCTTGTCGGACCTGCGTCTGCCCGACGAGGACGGACTCCGCTTGTTGCAATGGCTTCGTGAGCAGGGACGACAGGTACCCTTTATCGTCATGACCAGTTATGCCGAGGTGCAAAACGCGGTGGCGGCGATGAAGCTCGGAGCGACGGACTACATCAGCAAACCGGTGCAACCTGACATCCTGTTGGAAAAAATACAGGAGGCACTCAAGGCGGCTGCGGCAAGCGTTGCTGCCCCATCCGTCTCTGCTGAACGGGAACAAACGAGCACGGCCGAGCCAACAGCTGTTCCTTCTCCGACTGCCGTTTCGTTGGACACGGCAGGGAAAGGAAGAAACAAGCGTTATGCACCGAAGGCTACGACTCCGGCTCCAGGAATTGAAGGAAGTTCGGCTCCTGCACGAGAACTCTACCGACTGGCTTCCCTGGTAGCACCTACCCCGATGTCGGTACTGATTATCGGAGCCAGCGGAACGGGTAAGGAATACGTGGCACACCGCATTCATGAGCAAAGTATGCGGAAGGATGGCCCGTTTATTGCCTTAGATTGCGGCGCACTGACCAAAGAACTGGCGGCGTCGGAACTTTTCGGCCACGTGAAAGGAGCGTTTACGGGCGCATCGACAGATAAAACCGGCGTCTTTGAGCAGGCTTCGGGCGGAACGTTGTTTTTGGACGAAGTGGGCAACCTGTCGTACGATGTACAGGTACAATTGCTCCGTGCCCTGCAGGAGCGGCGCGTGCGACCGGTAGGCAGTACGGAGGAACGAAAGGTTGACATCCGTCTGGTCTGCGCTACAAACGAAGATTTGCCTGCTGCCATCGCTCGGGGACAATACCGCGAAGATCTCTACCATCGGATCAATGAATTTACCTTGCACATTCCGTTGCTACGCGAACGGGGGAAGGATATATTGGAGTTTGCGGCCTACTTTCTGCGTCATGCCAACGAGGAATTGGGACGCGAGGTCGAAGGTTTTACGGTCGAAGCACGTCAAGCCTTACTTGCTTATCCCTGGCCGGGCAATTTGCGCGAAATGCGCAATGTCATTGTGCGCGCCACGCTCTTGGCAGAGCACAATGCCTACATCGGTACGACGGAATTGGGCTTGACGGCTTGCACACCTTATACCGTGGCGACGGCTGCTCCGCTTTCTGCTGCAACGGCTACTCCGTCGGCCGCAGTGGCTCCTGTTTCGGCAGGAATAGGACGCTCTTCGCTTAGCCTCCGTTCGGACCCGCAACAAGAGCGCGAAACCATCCTTCAGGCCCTTCGGCAGACCAACGGGAACAAGAGTCGCGCCGCACAGTTGCTCGGTATTGACCGCAAGACGCTCTACAATAAGTTGAAACTCTTCGAACTCGAAGGATAAGCCCTCTCGAAGGATTTGCCTAGGCTTTGTAAAGGCGAGTCCTTCGATTCGTTGGGCTTTTTCGGCGGCTGTCGGACGAAGGGGATTTATCTGCCCCGGCCACACCCGCAATCAGATTTCTTTTACTACTTTTGTGCTCGCGAAGACAAAGGGGTGCCCGATGTTCCCAAGCGGTGAACGAAGCGGCTGAGATTATACCCTTACGACCTGATGCAGTTAATGCTGCCGTAGGCATTTGTACGTAAGCTATCTTCTCTTTCCTGCCTTTTTTTGTAGGTCTCTCACTGACCGGCGTGGCAGGACGCACAGCGTTTATAAGAAACGCACACCCAGCATACATTGTTCTTTCCCCACGTTATTCGCTCCCTCGTTCCACACTGGAAGGAGGTGGTGAACCTATTCATTTATCACTATGCTCATAACTGTCAATGGCAAGGGAAAGGAGACTTTGGCACAGACTCTTTCCGAACTCATTGCCGAACTTCAACTGCCTGCACAAGGTGTGGCGGCTGCTGTCAACAACCGCATTGTGCCCCGTAACGAATGGGAGAACTTCTCGTTGGAAGAAAATGCCGCTGTCACGATTATCAAAGCCGTCTGCGGCGGATAAAACCCGACTCACACTGATTTCGACCCTCAATAAGGGCAGTCGAGAAGGTGAATAAGAGCATACAGAAGGAGGACGCTCTGATTTCGTAGCTCTTGAGACTCAGACTGCTCAAAATGAATCCAGAATTTAAATCATCACATCACATGATAGCTCCACTCAACATCGGCGGACGCGAATTTCAATCGCGTCTGTTTCTCGGAACGGGTAAGTTCCGCAGTAATCAAGAAATGGAAGAGGCTATTCTGGCCTCGGGTTCTGAAATGGTCACCGTGGCCATGAAGCGTATCGAGCTGGAAGATGCTCACGACGATATGCTCAGCCACATCCGCCACGACCACATCCAGTTGTTGCCCAACACTTCGGGAGTACGCACGGCTGAAGAGGCGGTGTTTGCCGCACAAATGGCACGCGAAGCCTTTGGCACGAACTGGCTCAAGCTGGAAATCCATCCCGACCCGCGCTACCTCCTTCCCGACAGCATCGAGACCTTGAAGGCGACGGAGGAGTTGGTCAAGTTGGGCTTTATCGTATTACCTTACTGCCAGGCTGACCCTACGCTCTGCAAACATTTGGAAGAAGCGGGTGCGGCTGCGGTTATGCCGCTCGGTGCACCGATTGGTACGAACAAAGGATTGCAAACGCGTGACTTCCTACGCATTATCATCGAACAGAGTAATGTGCCTGTAGTCGTTGATGCAGGTATTGGTACGCCGAGTCATGCGGCTGAAGCCATGGAAATGGGTGCTTCGGCTTGTTTAGTCAACACGGCTATCGCGGTGGCAGGCCGTCCTGCGGACATGGCACGTGCCTTTGCGCAAGCAGTGGTTGCCGGACGTCAGGCTTTTGAGGCAGGGCTCGCTGTACAGGCTCATTCGATGGAAGCTTCGGCCAGCTCACCGCTGACAGCCTTCCTGGACTAAGTTAAGGAGGAGGTTGCAACCTGTTCAGACACGATACCTTCTCAACATACCTGCCCTTGTGTCGATGGAAAACGTAGGAAACCATTTAACCTGCGACTTCAATCGACACAACAGGCTTCACCCAATCGGAAAGAGCAGGGCTTGCTCCTCCATTTATCCACTCACAATCCCAACAAATCCATGTTTTCAGACGAATTGCTAAACTATTCTTGGGAAGAAACTACTGCTGCCATTGCTGCCAAGACGGAAGCCGACGTGGTGCGTGCCTTGCAAAAGGAGCACTGCGATGTCGACGACTTCATGGCGCTGATTTCTCCGGCAGCAACTCCTTTCCTGGAACAAATGGCGCGCTTGTCACGCAAATATACCGAAGAACGCTTCGGCCGCACGGTCTCGATGTTTATTCCACTCTATCTCACGAACTCTTGCACGAATTCGTGTGTGTACTGCGGCTTCCACGTGGCGAACAAGATGAAGCGGACCATCCTCTCACCCGAGGAAATGGTCAACGAGTACAAAGCGATTAAGGAACTGGGGCCTTTCGAAAACCTGCTCCTCGTTACGGGCGAGAATCCGGCCATAGCTGGGGTGCCCTATCTGGCTAAAGCACTCGATCTGGCGAAACCTTACTTCTCTAATCTGAAGATTGAAGTGATGCCATTGGAAGCTGAGGAGTATGCCGAACTTACGCATCACGGTATGAACGGTGTGATTTGCTTTCAGGAGACTTATCACCGCGAAAACTACAAACTTTACCATCCGCGCGGCATGAAGTCGAACTTCGAATGGCGTGTCAACGGCTTTGACCGAATGGGGCAAGCCGGCGTTCACTCTATCGGTATGGGCGTGCTGATTGGGTTGGAAAAAGAATGGCGCACAGACCTCACCATGTTGGCTCGTCACTTGCGCTACCTTCAGAAAAAGTACTGGAGAACGAAGTACAGCGTCAACTTCCCTCGTATGTGCCCAGCGGAGAACGGTGGTTTCCAGCCCAACTGCGTGATGACAGACCGCGAACTGGCTCAGTTGACCTTTGCCATGCGTATCTTTGACCACGATGTGGATATTTCATACAGTACAAGAGAAAGACCAGACTTCCGTGACCACATGGCTACGCTCGGCGTCACGACTATGTCGGCTGCCAGCCGTACTGAACCCGGTGGATACGCTACACATCCCGACGCACTCGAACAGTTTGAGGTGACAGACCCTCGTTCGGCTGACGAAGTGGTCGATGCACTGCGTCAGGCGGGTGTTGAACCGGTTTGGAAAGACTGGGACGGATCGTTTGACTTCGTAAAACGGAAATGAGTATGTCCCGTTACCACCGCCAGATGTTGCTTCCCGAAATGGGAGAAGCTGGACAGGAAAAGTTTCGCCGTGCCCGCGTTTTACTAATTGGTGCAGGCGGTCTGGGCACTCCCGTTGCCCTTGCTTTAACAGGTGCAGGCATTGGGACACTGGGAATTGTCGATGATGACGCGGTCGGTCTGACTAACCTGCATAGACAATTGCTTTATGACGAAACGGTTATCGGGCAACCCAAGGCGGAAATGGCACGGGAACGTTTGCACAGACTGAACAGCGAGGTCAACTTGCATGCCTACCCTTTGCGCATCACGCAGGCGAATGCCGAAACGTTGTTGGAAGGTTATGACATCGTAGTAGACACTTGCGACAACTTTCAGACCCGTTATTTGCTGGACGACCTTTGCCAAGCCCGAAAGACTCCCTATATCTATGGCGCAGTCGGTGGATGGGAAGGACAAGTAAGCGTGTTTCACTATGGGGACCAACCTCGTCGCTACCGTGACCTCTTTCCCGACGAAGCAATGCTCCAAACCTTGCCCGCACCTGGCAAGGAAATCATGGCAAGCACTACGGGAGTGGTGGGAAACGTGATGGCGCAACAGGTATTTGAAATCGTCGGCGGTTTTGGCGAACCGCTGGCTGGCAAACTGTGGACCATCAACCTACTGACCCTGCAGTCGATGATACTGGAGTTCTAAAACGACACCAAGCAACAAGAAGAGCGGAATCATTCTCCACAAGGGGGAACGATTCCGCTCTTCTTATTGCTTACAAAAGGAAGAGGAGGTGCCTCTTCAAGCTTATGTGTTACTCATTAACCGAAGGCAAAGAGGAATAGTCGCGGCTGTAACGCAACATTTGGGCATCATAAGCCTCGGTGTAGTCTAATTGTACGTCGGTAATGTTACCTGCTGCATCGCGCACGGCATGGTAAACGGGATTGATGAATCCCTTGTAAGGCGCGAGGTGAAGGCGTTCGTAACGCTCGAGGATTTCGCGATGCAGGTCGGCATCGACTTGAACCCCATAGCCTTCTACCAAGGCACGGGCGGCTTCGTAGTCACCCTCGCTCTTGATGCGCTGAATTTCTGCAAGCAGTTTGCCGAACAGACCGCGCAAAGCTTCGTAATCATTGATCTTGACGTAGGTCTTTCCCTTCTTCTTGACCAATTCTACGACCTTGTTGGCCTTACCCTGCTCATACGCCCAGCGCGCAATCAGTGCGCGGTTACGCATATGTGCCTCTTCGATGGTGAGACCGGGTTTGATGCGCACCAATTGCGTCATGAGTCCGTTCATCATGTAGGTGTAATACTGACTCTTGTAGGCTTCGAGGTTGGGCGTCAATCCGAGCTCTACCAATTTCGGGTCAGCGACATAATATAAGCCGAACAAGTCTGCACGAGCTTCTTCAATCGTAGAACCATAGGCCTTCAGCGTATCAGGGTCGGTTCCGGGCAACAATTTGCCGCTTCCATGACCTAAACACTCGTGAAGGTCGGTATGAAGGTTGTCGCAAGCATCACCATACTGCTGAATCAGTTGACGAGTGGCTTCGTCAATGACAAACTCCTTGTCCATGCCCGAACCATGAGCGGCCTTGGCATAAGCATCGGTCAGATTGCCAATTGTTACACTCTTGGAACCGTGTTCACGACGAACCCAGTCGGAATTGGGAAGGTTGATACCGATGGCAGTCGAAGGATACAGGTCACCAGCAAGAATTGCGGCCGTGATAACCTTAGCCGAAACGCCCTTGACCTTCTCTTTCTTAAACTGACTGGCCACAGGCGAATGATCTTCAAACCACTGGGCATTCTCAGACAACTTCTTGGTGCGCTCGGTGGCTTCGAGGTCTTTGAAATTGACAATCGACTCCCATGAGGCCTTCATGCCTAACGGATCACCGTAACTTTCGGTGAAATAGCAAACAAAGTCAACGAGACTTTCCGTGTCGCGCAACCAATGGATGGCATAGTCGTCAAACGTACGGAGGTCGCCCGTGCGGTAAACCTCTACCAAGAGATCAATGACCTTCTGCTGGGCAGGTGTGTCGGCATAGGGACGCGCCTTGAGCAGGTTTTCTACCACCAGTTCGAGTGCGGGAGAATACAAACCGCCCACGCGCCAAACGCGTTCGTTTAGTTGACCAAACTCATCGCGAATCAGTCGGCTGTTCATGCCCATCATGATGGGACGAGGGTCGGCAGCGGGTTTGCGTTGCGTGTAAAACTCTTCAGCCTCAGCTTGGGTGATACCTGCTTCGTAATAATTGCTGGCAGAGGTCAACACGAGGTCTTCTCCATCCTTCTGATTGACGCGCATAGGCATCACAGCGGGGTCGAACATGACGGGAAAGAGTTCCTCACAGAACTGGTCGAGCGTTTGTCCGTCTGTCAACGGCAACTTTTCGACTGGAAGCGTTTGAAGTGCCGCCTTCAAATCGGTCGGACTAAACTCGGGCAGGAATTTCTCACAACCATAGTGGTGATGAATGCCCGAAGAGAACCATACTCGCTTGAGGTAAGTCGTCAGACCTTTGAAAAATGCACTCTGACGGTCTCCCTTCCAGTCGGTATAAACAGCTTCGAGCATACGACGTATACGTAAATTGTACCGGCCATTCTGGTCGAAGAGGATGTCGCGTCCGTGGAGCGCCGCTTCCTGCAAATAGTAAATAAAGGTCTTCTCTTTGAGCGTCAGCTTCTCAAATCCTTCCACTTTGTAGCGAAGCATTTGGATGTCAGCAAACTGCTCGTCATTGTAAGCAAAGGCTTCGGGTGCGGGAGCCGCCTTTTGTGCCCCTGCATCTGCACTCATGCCAAATGCGGCAACTGATAGCATCATAGTTACAAGTTTTTGTTTCATAGAGATTGTTTCTTTCGGGAATGGATAATCATGTGGGAACGTGTTACAAAACCTCGCCAAAGTTACGGCAATGCCCTTCGTAGACAAAGAAAAGCCCTCTTTTTCTTCGTTTCCGCTATCTGTTTCACTACCTTTGTACACCCTTCTGACAACAGAAGGCAGATTACTGCTCGCAATTCTTGCAATTTATGGAAATAACTGATTTGTCCGAACAACTGCGCTTTATCAAACGCTCGCTACGCGGGGTGATGAACGGCATTGTCAGCACGTCGATGCGCGACAAAGGACTGAACTATAAAGTAAACTTTGGGGTGGAATTGCCCCGCCTGCAGCAAATGGCGCAGGAGCTTCCTCATACCTACGAACTGGCCGCTGCGCTTTGGAAAGAAGACATTCGAGAATGCCGTCTGCTGGCTGGAATGCTGATGCCCGTGGAACGTATGGATGCTGAACTGGCTGAAATCTGGGTGGAAAGCATGCGTTTCGTAGAAGAAGCTGAATGTACCGTTATGCACCTCTTCAGTCGCACAGAGTGGGCTTCGTCAAAAGCTTTCGAATGGATTGCTTCTGCAGACGAAATGCACGAACTCTGCGGCTACTTACTTTTGGCCCGACTCTTTATGCAGC
>OFRY01001068.1_pt1 | contig 13211 bp, 9 predicted proteins | sample 1543171 | NCBI WGS metagenome assembly OFRY01 (sample SAMN04209240, study PRJEB22552) | human gut metagenome | biome: gut; material: feces | host: Homo sapiens | place: USA: Oklahoma | reverse complement strand
GGCCGCGTGGCCGCTCGCGGGGCGCATACAATGGACCAAGGAACGTTGCGAATGACGCGCGGTTCCTTGGCCCATTGGGCCGAATGGGTTTTGCCATGGGTTGTGATGGGCGGAAACGAAAAGTCGGGCAACCCCCGAACGTAAGGGCGGTGAGACGCATGGTGCTAGGCATCGACGAGCGAATCGACGGCGTGAACCTCGGCAACTGGCTGGTGCTGGAGAAATGGATGGATCCGAAACCGTTCACCCGCAGCGCCGAAGACGATGAAATCTGGATGCACCGCACGCACGTATCCCTCTGGTCCGAACGGAATCTCGCCGAGGAACTGCGCCGGCACCGCGAAACCTACATCACCCTGGAGGATTTCCGTATCATCGCCGACCACGGAATCAACCTCGTACGCATTCCCATACCGTATTTCATCTTCGGCGACTGGCCCGGGCATCCGGGCTGCATCACGTACCTCGACCGCGCGTTCCGTTGGGCGCGGGAGACGGGACTGAAGATCATGATCGACCTGCATACCGTGCCCGGCTCGCAGAATGGTTTCGACAACGGCGGTCTGACGGGTGTGTGCAAATGGGCGCAGAATACGGACTTGGTGGAGTACACGCTGAACGTGCTGGAGCGATTGGCTCGCCGATACCGCGACGAACCGGCCCTGCACGGCATCGAAGTACTCAACGAACCAGTGAGCTGGTCAGTGTTCCATAGCACGTCGAACACGGCGAAAGACTCTCATGAGGCTTCCGGTAGCACGTATGTCTCACTGCGTTTTCTGAAGCGCTTCTACCGCGACGCTTACGCCCGGTTGCGCGCCGTGCTACGTCCGGAAACCGTGATCGTATTCCATGACGGTTTCCGACTACTCCGCTGGGGCGGTTGGTTTCGTCGTGCTGGCATGCGCAACGTCATGCTCGACACCCATCAGTATCTCATCGCGATGGAGGATCCGCTGTTTTCGGGACCGGCACGCCGGCTGTACCTGCGATCGCGGCGACTGCCATGGCTGTACCGGATGCTGGTGGGCGCGAGTGGCATCGCCATCCGTTCGGCGGCCCGTCGTATTCCCGTGCTGGTGGGCGAGTGGTGCGTGGAGAATCAGTGGGCCCTACACAGCCAAAACCGATCGGCTGCATACCGCCAAGTGTCACGATTGCAACGCGCGGCATGGGACGTGTCGGCGGGGCAGATCTATTGGAGCTACCAGCTTGCGCGCTCCGCGAAACCGGGTAGTGGCGAAGGGAAACCGCCGCGGGATCCTCGCAACGGCGGCAATCTTGAGGCGTGGGATCTGACTCGCGTATGGCGTCATGGATGGATTCGGGCGGATACCTCTCACGATGACGTGCCATAGGCAGTCAATCAATGGCAATCGACGCAAGGTGCATTAGACTCGGAATCATGGCAGAGGAAGAGACTTCGAAACGTATCCGAAAATCACCGCAGGAGCGTCGAGCGGAAGTGCTGGATGCGGCTGTTCAGCTGATCAGTGAGCGTGGATTCAATGGCATTTCCATCCAAGACGTGGCCGACAGGGTCGGCATCTCCAAACAAGGCGTGTTGCGATACGTCGACAACAAAGACAAAATGCTGGCGCTGGTATATGACGAATACTACGGGCAGACCGGCACGCCGGAGGACTTCTTCTCTTCGGGCATGCCGGGCAGCGACCCGTCTGCGCCGCATTTTCCCGCGTATCTGCGCTACCTGGTGAAACACAACTCACGCCGCCGCATGATGGTGCAGCTGTTCACCGTGCTGTCGGTGGAATCCCTGAACCCGGATCACCCATTGCATGACGAATTCATGGGACGCATGGAGGACATCTGGGAACACTACTCGAAATACCCGTGGGTGGTTCCGCCGCAATTGGGCGCATGGGCCGGCAGCATGCGGCCAGTGGTGCGCAAAGCCATGGAAATCATGGATGGCATTCAGCTGTGGTGGCTGCGCGAACCGGAAGTGGACTTGTGTGAGGAATGGTCCGAAATGGAGAATCTGCTGTTTCCCGCGCCCCTCTGGGATGCATGCCGCTGATTTTATGTGTGTTCCGCATACGTTCGGGGGTGACCTGACGGCCACCCTCATTTTGCTTATCTTCTATTGTGGTAGTGCCTGAAAAGTTTGCTGAAAGAGACATGCTGGTTTCTTGAGATGTCGACCATTTTGATGCAGTCAGACTACCTGCTGCGCTTCCCGTATAGACGTCAATGCTGGCTTCCAACATCCCTAGCGATACTAGTATCATTATTTTACGGAAGAGTCTAGATTCAGTAGAATTATCAATTCTACATAATAATTCGTCATATATAGAACCTGCTGCAGAATTAGTCACAATTACCCCTCTGTAAAAAGTTAATTTTACTCATTATATTGACTATTTATAAGATAATTAGAACGTTGAATAATCTCAGATTCATTATTGCCGGAAATAAGGAATTTCCTGTCAGAATCAACAGAGTTATGAGCGATACCTTTTTTCTTGCCCACAGATTCCAAAACCGCCCAATCCGGGATTTCTTTTTCCTTTGGCCAGTTCAATCCGGCGGTTTCCAGCAGTATGCCATACTGAGATGATCGCGTAATATTCGCATCCGCATCGACAAGACCAAGTTCCAATAGGAAGTTGGCCTTGCTTTGGTCTATGCCATAGGCGGCTGCCAGCTCCTGCTTGATGAGACCGCCTCCTCTGCGTGCCGCCATTTCCCCGAATACGAAATCACCGGTTTCATTCTTATAGAATTCGATATGCATCACATTCGGAATTGTCTGATCACTGAAAGATGCAATTAATTGCTTTGTCAGTCGGAGCAGCTCGGAGTAGTCGGCATCGTTCTCATCCAACATCACGGAACCGGTGTTTTGTTTCTCGAAATCCAGTGGCGGAACAAGATACCGTGATGGTGAGATCAGAATCGAACCGGAATTGATATAGACTACATCCACATGGTAGACGGAACCGGAACAATATTCCTCTAAGTAATACTGGTTTGAATGCACGTTTCGTATGAATTCCGGCTTGGTAGCTAAAGCGGGCAGGTCATCTTTCGAATGCAATATCGTAATGCCTGCAGACCCTGCGCCCCATCGAGGTTTGAGAACAACCGTCTCCCAACGATCGAACGCCGAAATAATATCTCCAAAGCCTTGGCAGGTGGTATGGGGAATAATCTTTAATCCGGCATCAAGGGCCGATTGTTTCATCGTGACTTTATCTCGACAGCTTAACGCCAGTTCATGCTGTAAACCGGGAATTCCGAATAAACTTCTCGCCTCTGCAACCCTCAGTACGTCTTCCTCTGAGCTGGAAACTATCCTATCTGGTTTAAATTTCCTGACAATATCAAAGAATTTTGCGGTAGCGCTATCAGAGGAATAATCGGAAACCTCGATTTCCTTGATGACGGAGCTCGGCCAACTATGGTGTGCGGCTCGATCGTTCGAGGTGAAGACCATAACTTCTAAACAATCGAAACGTTCTTGGATTTCCTCAATCCATTTAGGATAATTTGAGAAAGATTTGGGCTGTTGCAGCAATAATACTTTCATGTCATTCCCCTTCCGGTGTACTCACCAAGACTTTTTCTTTCAATGACGAATGATTCTTTGTCCACGTTTTCTAATTTGATTAGTGACGACTGCAGGCATTATTCCCACTAACGCCAGTGCACACCAATACCAAGCCGTCAATCCTGCAGGACGTAGTGCCGGAACGATCCAACCGCCAAGGAATGAGCCTGCCGATTCACCAATGGCTGCAATTATCAGCCGATAGTTCAGAATGTCCACCAAAGGCTTATCTGGCTGTGCCTCTACCAGAGCAATATTGATTAATGGCGCATAGATGCATTCTGCAATGGAGAACACAACCAAGGAAATGATGCATATCCACCAGTACGACGAGACTCCGCAGGCGAATAGTGCGAAGGAAATTCCATAAATCCCCAGGCTTTTGACTATGAATGAGGTGGCATTATGTTCTTTGGTCATATTGCGCGAGATGATCTTACTTACCGGCATTTGCAGTGCTATGACCGATATGGCATCAATGGAATAGAACAATCCTCTTATGACTGGACTATCGGATAACGAGTGGAATTCCAATGCCATTCCGGCAAAAAGCTGACCATTCATTATATTGCCCACGAACACCGCCAGGATGGCAAGAACCGTACCGGGACTTTTCAGCGAGTCTGTAATGGTCTTCACGATGGAGGAAGTGTTTTCCTCGCCGCTTTTCTCATTGCGTATGAAGACATGATGAGTCAGCGCTATTGGAGCTAGTAAAGCAGAAAAAGCATAGAGTCCGACGATGATTGCAATAAAGAGCGTTTGTCCGAAAGCTTTATATATGTAATTCGAGCCCAGAGGTCCAATCGCGGATCCAAGATTGGCTGCCATGGTCACTAAAGCAAACAAAGAAGCCTGAATTTTTTTATCCTTTACTGTAGCGATGATATGCCCTCGTAGGGCAAAATTAACCAATGAAAGACCGAGTCCCAGCAAAGCCAAATCCGCAAAAAGGAAGCCGATAAAACCACCCATTGCCGGTTGTAGCAGCAAAAGTGAAAAAACCATGAATCCGAAACCGGTCTCGGTGAGGGATACCGTTGAGAAACGCTCAATCAGGCTACCTATAAAAACAGTACTGCCTCTAGAAAAAAGAGATAAAATTCCGAGCGCCAGTCCAACATATAGCGATGACGCCGCAGAAACTTGGCCGGTGAGAATAACCGAAAGAAGGGAGAAGAGACCGCTGTACGCAGCAGTATTCAAAAAGTAATTCACTGATATGGAGTCTCTTTTAATATCGTTCAGCTTCTCCATTTGAATGGACCTTCTTCTATGCTTTACAAATAATGTCTCCCCATGCTAGTTGTCATAGGGGAATTGTTCATTGCTGCGTCCACATATAGTGACGCTTGGTTTTGGCATACTTGGGGGTGTCTGTTTCAAAGTTTACCGTGCTTTCTGCGGAATCGTTGAATCCTGAACATCCGTTGCATGATGAATTCACTGCTCGTATGGACGATATTTGGGAGAACTATTCGCAATATCCTTGGCTGATTCCTCCGCAATTGGGTTCATGGAAGTCGAGCATGCGACCGGTGGTGCGTAAGGCCATGGAAATCATGGATGGTGTGCAATTATGGTGGTTGCGCGAGCCTGAAGTTGATTTATGCAAAGAGTGGGCTCAGATGGAAAACATGCTGTTTCCATCCCCGTTGTGGGATGCATATCGTTGATTTTGAATACTTGTTGAGATTGGCATTGCATGCGCGTGCGAAAAGGTGAGGTCTGATGGTCCCTCGCCTTTTGCGTTGACGGGTTTATGTCGAGTTGCGGATGTGCATATGATATACTAAACTACCAATTGGTAATTAAAGAAAATCGCTTCAATGAGGAAAGTGAGCAATCCATGACCGAAACCACTGAAAATACTGTAAATCTGCCCTATAGGAATCCGGAACTTCCTACTGAGGAACGCATCGCCGATCTGCTTGGTCGAATGACCCTTGAGGAAAAAGTCGGACAGATGATGCAGCTTGACGCGCGAAGCGGCGATTTGGACGATCTGATCGTCAACAAGCACGTTGGTTCCATTCTGCACACCTCGCCTTCCGATCTGCCGAAAGCCGTGGAAACGGTGAACGCCAAAACCCGTCTCGGCATTCCGCTGGTGATCGGCGACGACTGTATTCACGGCTATTCCTTCTGGCCGGGAGCCACCATTTTCCCGGAACAGCTAGGCATGGCAACCACGTGGGATTCTGAAAAGGTACAGGCCGCGGGCCGTGCCACCGCCGAGGAAGTGTCAACCACCGGCGTGCATTGGACGTTCTCCCCGGTGCTGTGCATCGCGCGAGACACCCGTTGGGGCCGCGTGGGCGAAACCTTTGGCGAAGATCCGTACCTGATTGGCGAAATGGCATCGTCCATTGTCAAGGGCTATCAAGGTGGAGCCAAGGCGGGCGAGCCGCTCGCCAAAGACGCGATCCTCGCATGCGCCAAGCATTTCGCAGGCTATTCCGAAACACAGGGAGGGCGTGACGCTTCCGAAGCCGACCTGAGCCACCGCAAGCTGGAATCCTGGTTCCTGCCGCCGTTTGAACGCGTGGCCAAGGAAGGCTGCGGCACCTTCATGCTCGGCTACGAATCCATCGAAGGTGTGCCGGTCACCTTCAACAAGTGGCTGCTTTCCGACAAACTGCGTGGCGCTTGGAACTATCAGGGCACGCTCATCACCGACTGGGACAACGTCGGCCGTTCCGTGTGGGAGCAGAAGGTCAAGCCTGACTATGTGCAGGCTGCTGCCGATGCGGTCAAGTCCGGCAACGACTTGGTGATGACCACGCCAAAGTTCTACGAGGGTGCGATCGAAGCCGTGAAGACCGGTCTGCTTGACGAATCGTTGATCGATGCCGCCGTGGCTCGTATCCTCGCACTAAAGTTCCGTCTTGGACTGTTCGAAGATCCACGCTTGCCCGACCAGAAGCGTATCGATGCAGTGATCGGTTCCGAAGAGCATCAGCAGCTCAACCTTGAAGTGGCTCGCGAAGCCGTGGCATTGCTGAAGAACGACGGTTCACTGCCGTTCAACGTGGCCGGTGCGAAGCGTATCGCGGTCGTTGGTCCGCTCGCCGATGACGCCCAGACCCAGCTGGGCGACTGGGCAGGCAGCTCCGGCCAGATCAACTGGATGCCTGACGGCCACCCGCGTGAAATGATCACCACCGTGCTTGATGGTTTCAAGCAGCTCGCTCCGGAAGGTTGCAAGGTCGTGTACTCTCGCGGTGCCAACATCGTGGATTTGGTGCCCGATCCGGAAGGCGAGTTCTACCCGGATGGACAGCCTCGCCCGAAGATCGGCGTTTCCGCCAAGATTGATCGCGCACTGCTTGACGAAGCCGTGGAAAACGCACGCAAAAGCGACCTGATCGTGGCCGTGGTGGGCGATGTGATCCAGGCCATTGGCGAAGGCTGCTCCACCGCCACGCTTGAACTGCTCGGCGGACAGAATGCACTGATCGATGCACTGTCGAACGTGGCTCGCGAAACCGGCAAGCCGTTCGTGGTGGTGCTTGTCAGCTCCAAGCCGCAAGTGCTGCCGGCATCCGTGATCGGCACCAACGGCGTGATTGTTGACGAAACTCCAGCCGAAGGCACTTCGGCTCTGCTGTGGGCTCCAAGCCCGGGCATGAAGGGCGGCCAGGCCATCGCCGAAATCATTCTCGGCGAAACCGAACCGAGCGGACGCCTGCCGATCACCTTCCCGCGTCACGCAGGACAGCTGCCGGTCTACTACAACCAGATTCGAGGCCAGCACGGCAACCGTTACGCCGACCTCACGCAGAATCCGGCATTCGCATTCGGCGAGGGTCTGAGCTACACCACGTTCGAATACGGAGATCCGACCATCACCAACGTTCCGGAATCCGGCATATTCGCCGAAACCGACACCGTGCATGCCGAAATCACCCTCACCAATACGGGCGATCGCAAGGGCACGGAAGTAGTGCAGCTCTACATCGGCGACATCGTGACCTCCTACAGCTGGACTGATCGTGAACTCAAAGCATTCCAGCGCGTGGAACTCGAACCAGGTAAAAGCAAGACCGTTGCCTTCGACATTCCGGTTTCCGATTGCACCATCGTCGATTCGGAAGCTAACCGAATTGTCGAATCGGGCGAATTCGAAGTGCTTATCGGCCATTCCAGCCGTCGCGAACACTTGAAGCGCACCACCTTCACCGTCGCGTAAAAGCGAAACGAAATAAGCCGTGTCGCAGAACCCAATAATCGACACGCTAGTCTGATATGAGCCGCCTACGAAATGCCGATCGTGGGCGGCTCACATGAATGGACCATTGCCGTGGCATACACGTTGTTTATGGCTGCTTCCGGATTCGTACTGGTGCCTGATCAGACGCATGCGTTGAACCAGTTGCCATCGTCAATGAACGCCGACTGTTCCGCGGTGATGAACGCCATACAGCAGCTTGCCGGCGCGATTGTGCTTGCCACTGGCGGTTATACGGCTTTGTTCCCGATCGCTGTGGTTGCGGTGCTACTGGGCACGGTGTTCATCATGCTGATTCGCAAGGTGAAGTAGCTGCAGTTACTGTAGTAGCCGAAGCAACGCGCAGTGTGCCGGCGATTGCGGCACACGTGATCTCGACATTGCGTTCCGTGTTGGCGATCAGCGTCGCAAGATTCGCCGGCCCGGGCGCAATGCCGAACGTTGCGACGATGCCGGTCTCGTTCAACGCTTCGATGGTATGTGGATCGCGGGTTACCGTTCCGCCAATGGCAATAGTTGGTTTTTCCTTGCGATTGCGCCAGTTTCGCAATGCCACTCGGCACTTTGCCGTACGGTGTTTGACTGTCAATAGAACCTTCACCGGTGATGATGACGTCGGCCCATGCGCATGCTTCTCGACCATGCGCAAGATCGAGCATAAGTTCGATTCCCGGCCGTACTGTTGTATTGAACAGGCCGAGCATCCCGCCGCCGGTACCGCCTGCGGCGCCTGTACCGGGAATGCGCTCAATATCGCGGCCATTGTATTGCATGATCGCGTGTGCGAGATTCGCAAGTCCCTGATCGAGGAGTTCGACCTGTGCTGTGTTCGCGCCTTTTTGCGGAGCGAACACATGCGCAGCACCTTCCGGTCCGGTCAAAGGATTGGTGACATCGCAGGCGAGAACAATCGGAACATTTTTTACAAAATCGGGAACTTCCGAATCATCAATCCTCGACAAATCAACAAGAGAACCGCCACCAAGCGGAATATCATGACCTGCCGTATCAAGAAAATGAAATCCAAGCGCGCGAGCCAATCCTGTGCCACCATCCGTAGTGGCACTGCCGCCCAAACCAAGCACAATACGATTCGCGCCAGCGTCAATCGCAGCACGAATCAGCAAGCCGGTGCCGAACGTGGAAGAAGACAACGCATTGCGGTCGGCGGGGGAGACCCGTTCAAGTCCGCTTGCCGAAGCCAACTCGACCACGGCGGTGTGGAGAATACAAGAAGCATGATTATTGCCAAGAAAGCCAAACTGAGCGGTAATCGGGCGGCCGATCGCATCAACTGTCTCAACATTGTGCAACGTGCCGGCGGTGGCATGAACCAAGGCTTGTGTCAATCCTTCGCCGCCATCGGAAAGAGGCATGAGCCGGCATTCCGCCTGCGGATTGCCACGCTTAATGCCGCGAGCCATCGCCTGTGCGATTGCTTCAGCCGAAGCGGCTTCCTTGAACGAGTCCGGTGCCAGCAGAATCCGCATACATGCCTCCTTTTACGTCTGCATCCATACATTAATGCAGTGCCGGGGCAGAGGCTTAGCGGTAACCCTCCCACATGGGCAGGGGGAACAGGGCGTCTTCGCATTCCGCCCACATGGCGTTCAGATCCTGGCCGGGCGTGCGCAGCCAACGCAGCTGCACGCCGTCCATCATGGCGAATCCCGCATTAAGCAGCCGACGCGTATCAACACCTTCGGGCACTTGCCAACGGATGTTGAGTGCGGTGTCGGCATTATGCAGTTCGTGGTTGGCGAAATACTCGTGTGCGGGGTGGTTCGGGTCGATCGCTTCGGCGCTCAACGTGGAAAACATGTGCACCTGAAGCGGTCTACGTGCGTTCACCGCCACGATTCTGCGCCACATGTCGGCAATCAATGGGCGTGGCTCACGTACTATGTCGGTAAGAATGTCTTCCGTTTCGGAATCGTAGACTTCGTCCAGCGCGGCTGTGAGCAGTCCTTCCTTACTGCCGACATAATGCAGTACGCCAGCCTTGGTGAGTCCTACGCGATCGGCGATTTTTTGCAGGGAAGTGCCGTAATAGCCGAGCGTTCCAAACAGTTCAACAGCCGCATTGAGAATCTCCGCTCTTCGGTCGACTTCTTCGTTGGCCATGATGATTCCCTTTCTTGCCTTTCATTGATGGCGATTCATGTGCGCTGCAATGCTTATGAATCGCCATTTCTCTCAAGTTGTAAATACTGCAGTTACTTTACGGTCGGTTAACTGATTTTTCAAAGATGATTGGTGTGTTGCGATGCTGTTTTTGATAAAGTACCTACCGACCGGTTAGTAAAGATTTCGGGGTTGAGATTCCACAGGCCGGTTAACCGATACGAACTCAAGAAAACGATGCGAAAGAGGAACGTATGAGCGAAAAAACCTATCCTTCCATCAATGATCTGACGCTTGAAGAGAAGGCATCCCTGACTTCCGGCGGCGACGCTTGGCATCTGCAGGGTGTTGAAGCCAAGGGCATTCCCGGCTATATGATCACCGACGGCCCCCACGGCCTGCGCAAGTCCAACTCGGCCACCACCGGCGAAGTCGACCTGAACAACTGCGTGCCCGCCACCTGCTTCCCGCCGGCCGCGGGTCTGTCCAGCTCGTGGAACCCGGAACTCATCTACCGGGTCGGCGAAGCCATGGCCGAAGAGTGCATTCAGGAGAAGGTTGCCGTAATCCTCGGTCCCGGCGTGAACATCAAGCGCAACCCGCTTGGCGGCCGCTGCTTCGAATACTGGTCTGAAGACCCGTATCTGGCGGGCCATGAGGCCATTGGCATTGTCGCAGGCGTGCAATCCAAGGGCGTGGGCACTTCGCTCAAGCACTTCGCCGCCAACAACCAGGAAACCGACCGTCTGCGCATCAGCGCCAACATCTCCCAGCGTGCGCTGCGCGAAATCTACTTCCCGGCATTCGAACACATCGTCAAGGAAGCCCAGCCGTGGACCATCATGTGCGCATACAACTGCATCAACGGCGTGCATGCCGCCCAGGATCACTGGCTGCTCACCAACGTGCTGCGCGACGAATGGGGCTTCCAAGGTATCGTCATGAGCGACTGGGGCGCCGACCACGACCGCGTGGCCTCCCTCAATGCGGGCCTCAACCTCGAAATGCCGCCAAGCTACACCGACGACCAAATCGTGTATGCGGCACGCGACGGTCGCATCCAGCCGGCACAGCTCGACCGCATGGCACAAGGCATGATCGACCTGGTCAACAAGACCCGCGCGGCCATGAGCGTCGAAAACTATCGTTTCGACATCGAAGCCCACGATGAGGTCGCACATCAGGCCGCCGTCGAATCCATGGTGCTCCTCAAGAACGATGACGCCATTCTGCCAGTCGCTGACGATGCCAAGGTCACCGTCATCGGCGAATTCGCACGTACCCCGCGCTACCAGGGCGGCGGCTCCTCGCACATCACCCCAACCAAGATGACCAGCTTCCTCGACACCCTCACCGAACGCGGCGCGGACGCCAAGTTCGCCCCAGGCTTCACCCTCGACCTCGAACCGGCCGATCCGGCACTCGAAGCCGAAGCCGTCGACGCTGCCAAGGGCGCCGACGTGGTGCTCATGTTCCTGGGGCTCCCCGAAGCAGCCGAATCCGAAGGCTTCGACCGTGAGACCCTCGACATGCCGGCCAAGCAGATCGCACTGCTCGAAGCCGTCGCAGCCGAAAACAAGAACGTTGTGGTCGTACTCTCCAACGGCTCCGTCGTCACCGTGGCACCGTGGGCCAAGAACGCCAAGGGCATCCTCGAATCCTGGCTGCTCGGCCAGTCCGGCGGTCCGGCGCTCGCCGACGTGCTGTTCGGCAAGGTGAGCCCGTCCGGCAAGCTCGCGCAGACCATTCCGTTCGACATCAACGACGATCCGAGCACCATCAACTGGCCGGGCGAAGAGGGGCATGTCGACTACGGCGAAGGCGTGTTCGTGGGCTACCGCTATTACGACACCTACAACAAGGCCGTCGACTACCCGTTCGGCTTCGGCCTGAGCTACGCCACGTTCGAAGTGAGCGACGTGAAGGCCGTCAAGACCGGTGCCTGTACCGCATCCGTCAGCGCAGTGGTCAAGAACACCTCGAACGTTGACGCCGCCGAAACCGTGCAGGTGTACGTGGCTCCTGGCAAGGCCAACGTGGCCCGTCCGAAGCACGAGCTCAAAGGCTTCAAGAAGGTGTTCCTCAAAGCCGGCGAATCCGCCGAAGTCTCCTTCGAGCTTGACGATCGCGCCTTCGCCTACTGGTCTGAGAAGTTCAACGACTGGCATGTGGAGGACGGCGAATACGCCATCGAGGTCGGCACGTCCAGCCGTGACATCGCCGGTTCCGCGGTGGTGGAGCTCGACGGCGACGGCAAGGCCCAGCCGCTCACCGAATGGTCCAACTTCATGGAATGGCGTAAGGATCCGCTCGGTTCCAAGGTGCTTGAAATCCTGCGTGCCGAGGGCGAAGCCGGCCGCATGCCGGTGGTGCCCGACAACGACATGACCCGCCTGTTCCTCGATTCCATGCCGATCAACAGCATGTCGGTGCTGATGGGCGCCGATGGCAAGCAGATCTTCGAATACATGCTTGCCGAATACGCTGAACTTACCAAGTAGTTTCGCGGGATTCGAGACTTAAGGTCGGGGAATCAGGTCCGTTGCTCTGAACCGGTGCGGACCTGATTCCTCGGCTTTTGCATTGTTGGAAGGTTGCTCTGGGGTTGTTGCTTTATGACGATTTTCAGGGCAAGCGGATACGTACGACATGCCAATTGTTGTATATGCAACAGTTGTATATACAACGGTTTACTATGTATGCTGTGACGGAAGTGACGAACGAACAATACAAGGAACCGACTGGCTCACGACTCTTCGAAGTCTGGGAAAGCGGCTTGGCAAAGCCTCCCAGCGTGGCCATTCGCTCGCTGCACAACGTGGTCAACCGGTATCTGCGCGTCACCCGCCCTGAAGCGGCGGAAGACATCAGCAACGGCAACGTTGACGTCATCGTGTATCTCGCACGGCATGACAACGAGGAAATCTTTCCTCAAGACATCGAGCAACGCTTCGGCGTGACCCGATCCACATCATGCCGGGTGCTGGGGCTGATGGAGCAGAAGGGCCTGATCGCGCGCGAACCGGTGAAACGCGACGCACGACTGAAAAAAATCGTGTTGACGGACAAGTCGAGGCATATCGCCGAAGTCTTGCGCGACAATGCGAAAAACATGGAACGAATCTTGCTGGAAGGTCTTGAAGACGATCAGATCCGCCAATTCATGCACGTGCTCGACGTCATGCAGACGAATCTGGTGAAAACAGGTTTGATCGGAGACGAAAGTCGATATCCAAGTTTGGAAATACGGGAACAGGACGCAAGCAAATCGCAAGTTCCGCA
>OFRY01001054.1_pt1 | contig 13316 bp, 9 predicted proteins | sample 1543171 | NCBI WGS metagenome assembly OFRY01 (sample SAMN04209240, study PRJEB22552) | human gut metagenome | biome: gut; material: feces | host: Homo sapiens | place: USA: Oklahoma | reverse complement strand
TTTTCTTGCTTTACTACTTTCCAGGATTTCCACCCCTTTGCTTGTTTCTCTTCTCGTAGGGGTGGATTTTTGACTTATTTTCTTTTTCTTGCTTTACTACTTTCCTGGATTTCCACCCCTTTGCTTGTTTCTCTGCTCATAAGGGTGGAATTTTGACTTATTTTCTTTTTCTTTCTTTACTACTTTCCAGAATTTCCACCCCTTTGCTTGTTTCTCTGCTCATAGGGGTGGAATTTTGACTTATTTTCTTTTTTTTGCTTTACTACTTTCCCAGGATTTCCACCCCTTTGCTTGTTTCTCTTCTCATAGGGGTGGAATTTTGACTTATTTTCTTTTTCTTGCTTTACTACTTTCCAGAATTTCCACCCCTTTGCTTGTTTATCTTCTCATAGGGGTGGAATTTTGACCTATTTTCTTTTTCTTGCTTTACTACTTTCCCAGAATTTCCACCCCTTTACTTGTTTCTCTTCTCATAGGGGTGGAATTTTGACTTATTTTCTTTTTTTTGCTTTACTACTTTTCCAGAACTTCCACCCTTTTTTCTGTTTCTCTGCTCATAGGGGTGGAATTTTGACTTGCTTTCTTTTTCTTGCTTTACTACTTTCCAGGATTTCCACCCCTTTGCTTGTTTCTCTTCTCATAGGGGTGGAATTTTACTAAAAAGGGCATCCTTTTCCGCTTTTCACTTGCTTTTTGGGATGCCATTTTTCTCTTTTCTAATTTTTCAATTTCTATAAATGTGTGGCAGTAGCCACAAACACGCCTTACTTCTTACAATAAGTGTGCTCTTAAATCTTCATCGCTTGCTTCGCAAAGGTATGCTGGTGCAATGTCTAATACTGTCTTGCAACCTTTCTGACCTTCGTCATAAAGACGTTTAGCTGCTCTTGCGTATGCGATTAAAACGCTTGTTGTAAATTCTGGATTTGAATCTAACTTTAAGCTATATTCGATAATATGATTATGTTCTTTGTTCATTCCTGTCTTTCCTGAACGAATTACAAAACCACCATGAGCCATACCGCTGTGGTTCTTTTCTAATTCTTCTTCAGAAATGAAATGAACTGTTGTATTGTAATCTGAGAAATAGTTTGGCATTTCTTTGATTTCTTTTTCTACAGCTGCTGCGTCAGCACCTTCTTCTAATACAACAAAACATTCTCTCTCATGTTTTTCTCTTGTTGTAAGGTCTGGATTTTCTCCTGATCTAACTCTTTCTAATGCACTTTCAATTGGGATTGTGTACTGTTTAGCATTCTTAACACCTTTGATTCTACGAATAGCATCTGAATGTCCCTGGCTTACGCCCTTACCCCAGAATGTGTAATCTTTTCCATCTGGAAGAATTGCATTTGCATATACTCTGTTAAGTGAGAACATTCCAGGATCCCAACCTACTGAAATAACTGCAACTTTTCCTGCTTCTTTTGCAGCCTTGTCAACTGCTGCGAAATGTTCAGGAATTCTTGCATGTGTATCAAAACTATCAATTACATTAAACATTGATGCGAACTGTGGTGTCTGAACAGGAAGATCTGTAGCACTACCTCCACATAAAATCATAACATCAATTTTTTCTTTCCAATCTTCTACGTCTTTAACGTTACATACAGGAACATTTTCTGTAAGGATTGTTACATCCTTAGGATCTCTTCTTGTAAAAACTGCAACTAATTCCATGTCAGTGGCTTCTTTTACAGCACACTCAACACCTCTTCCAAGGTTACCATAACCTAAAATACCAATTCTTGTTTTCATTTTCAGTCTCCTTCGTTTATATATTTACCTAATCTCCTAATAAGTACATTCCACATTTACCATGCAAAATCACTATCCAAAAATAAACACAACGCGTTAAATATTATATCCTAAAGCTTAGAATCCCATAGATATCAAACGCTTTCTTCAATGGATATTTATTTCTGCCTTGTAAATGTATTATACTCATTGCCGATGCTCTCAAACACCAACTCTAAAAGTATATCACAATTTATTCTATTTGTTTATTACAGATTTTAATCTTTACATTCCATTTACTTATTACAGATTTTAATCTTTACATTGTATTTGACTTTTCAAACTTTTAGCCTTTACACATCTTTGATTTTTCCATTTTTTCTGCACTATATTTTCTTTGATTTTTCCAGCTTTTCAGCACTACATTATCTTTGTCTCTTCCAGCTTTTCTGCACTACATTATCTTTGTCTCTTCCAGCCTTTCAGCACTACATTATCTTTGTCTCTTCCAGCTTTTCAGTGAATGCGTCATTCATCTTTATTATTGGTCTTCGTAAAACCAAACCTACAAATAATGAAATCACAAGGAATATTCCAAGCTTTCCAAGTTCAATCCAATATGTCATTTCGTACATGCCGCCAACTGTTTCTCTTAAAGCTGTCATACTGTATGTAAATGGAAGTAGTGGATATACTGCCCTGAAAAATCCCGGTGCCACTTCAATTGGGAAGGTGCCGCCTGCGCCAGCTACCTGAACAACAAGTAAAATAACGCTTATGGCTTTTCCTATGTCCCCAAAAGATACTGTTAATGTGTAAATAATATTTACATAAACAATACTTGAAAACCAGCACGCAAATACAAATAAAAATGGATGTTCGCACTGTATTCCTAAATAATACAAATCGCCTAAAGCAATTAACGTGCTTTGCATCAAGCCAACAATTAAGAAAATAATGTATCTTCCACAGTATGCCTGATAATTCTGTAAGTTCCTAAGAGATTTTTTCATTTTTTCAGAAATATTTACTTTTAACATTGCTACCAATACAATTCCGCCTATCCATATTGATAAGGTTGAGTAAAATGGTGCCATTGAAGAACCATAGTTATCTATTGGATACAACTTGGTTGTTTTTAACTGTACAGGTGTTGCCAAAAATGAAGTTAAATCTTCTTTGTTACCCATGATTAGTGATTTCAAATCTGAATTGTCGCCATCCTTTGCATTTTTCAACTTGCCTGTTGTTTTTCTGATTTTCTTTGCTGCTTTTGATAAAAGTTTACCTGAGTCTGATAATGTTTTCTTTATCTGTGATAAATCTGAATCAACAGAATCTGATAACTTATAAATTCCTTTTGCGCTGTTATCAATTTTTGTTAAAAGACCTGAAATGTCATTTTCAACATTACCTGCTGAATCTGAAATTTTCTTTAAAGCCTCTTCCACGTCTTTTGAGTAATCTGTTTTTACTGATGATACAGATGTTTTACTTTTATCAACTAATTTCAAAATATCTGCTTTGTCCTTGTTTAACTGACTTTTCCCTGTAGTAAGATTTTTTTCAGCTTCACCTAATTTGTCATTTAATTTCTCCTGTGTTTCTAATGATGCATCTATTTTTGAAATTAAAGACTGAGTGTACTTACTTAACTCAGGGTGACGACTTTCAATTGATTCTAATGAAGACTTCAACTTGGAGTAGTCGCTAATCATTGAATTAACTTTTGATGATGTCTTGTTAAGTGTGGTCTTAACGTCTGTAGTATTCTGACTTTGACTGCTTAGTGCATCTTCAATAACATCACCCATTTCTCCGTAAAATTTCTTTCCTGAAGAAAGTGCGCTGTTAATGGCATCTGTTGTAGCAGTTAGTGTGTCTTTAATGCCACTAAACTGTTTTTTAATTCCGCTAAATTCTTTTTCGCTACTTTTTGTGTTGCTTTTTGTATCCTTAAAAAAGTCTGTAGTTGTGCTTAACATGCTTTGTGAAGCATCTGCCATGTTGCCAAAAGTTTCCAGCGTGCTTTGTGTAGCTTCAAGATCATCTGCTATTTTATCCAGATTGTTCCACAAATTATTAACAATATCGTCTGCATCTCCTGCCTGTGCAAGATTTGATACACTTTGAAGAGCTGTTAAGGCTGTATCAGATACTGTCTCAATAAATACCTGATTTACCTGCTTTTGAATTGCCGAAGCACCCTTGTCAGTAACCTTAGGTGCAATGGCATTTTCTTTAGCATTTGAATAGTATATAATGTTAGGCTTCTTTACATTTTTTGAAAAAATGCTCATCATTCGGTTACTAAAATTCTCAGGTATTACAATTGCTGCATAATATTTTCCGGATTTCACACCGTCAACCGCTTTTTTCTTTGACGTAAAAACCCAATCCATTTGAGTGTTTTCTCTTAATGCTGACAAAACCTGATTACCCACATTTAGTTTAATAGGAATCAAAGTTCCCTCATAACCGTCATCTACACTTGCCACAGCCACCTTAAGATTTCCAGTGTTGCTGTATGGATCCCAACTTCCTGCGATGTTAAACCATGCGTACAGGCAAGGTACAATCGTAATACCCATGATTACAATAAGGGCTATTACGTTTTTATGGATGCGAATGACATCTTTTTTGAAAATTCTTAAAATATTCTTCATGTGTCCTTCTCCTCCTTTAATACTTTTACAAAATCTTCTGAAGTGAATCCACTTACCTTAATTTGCTTTTGTATTTTGTTGTGAATATATTCCACGCAAATCAAGTAAACCGCAAGAATTATTATTGATAAAATCCACAATATTAAAAATACCAATTTGGATTCTAAACTAAACATTAATATTAAAAATACTAAAGGAATTATAATTATATTAATAAATCCGATTTTAATTTTCTTCTGATAATTCTTTTCAAACTTAGCAGACTTTTCCAGGAATTGCTTTCTTCCATATTCATCCTGCAAAATTGCTCTCGCTATCATTTGAAGTTGTTTGTTTTTATTTGTAGCTGTTGCAGTTTCACATAACATCAAATCTGTTTTTGCCAACTCTTTATCAAACATATTGTTCAAATTAAGAATTAACGGTCTGATTACCAAGCCTACAAACAAAGCTAAAATTATAAACACAACCAACGCTATCATGTTTTCCAAATAAATATGACCGTAATAGCCTGCCACACACTCACGCATAGCATTAATGCCGTATGTAAATGGCATTAACGGATGTAGCTTTTGGAAAAAGTCCGGCATCATTTCAATAGGATATGTTCCTGACGAACCTGGTATCTGCAAAATAACAAGTAATACCGCAACCGCTTTTCCTATGTGTTTAAATGTTATTGCCAGTGAAAAAATAATATTTACATAAACGAATGATAAAAACATACCTGTTAAAATAAATACAAAAGGATGTACGCACTGTGTTCTAAGTATTACTAAATCTCCAACGCACACTATGAATCCCTGCACAACGGCTGTGCACACATACAAAAGCCATCTTCCGAAATAGCCCTGTGTTGCTGAGAATTTTTCTTTTATTCCTTCTCTGTCAACTTCCTGTTTTAAAATAGAAACTAAAATCAAACCACCTACCCACAAAGCAAGGTTTGTGTAAAATGGTGTCATGCCAGAGCCATAATTTTTTACTTCATATAGCACTTCTGATTCCATATCAACAGGTGATGCCATAAAATCTGATATTTTTTCAGTGTCAATTCCCTTTAATGAAATTAACTCTTCGTATGTTCCCGTACTACTAATTGCCTGAAGGTCTGTTACAATTCCTTCTAACTTTTCATCAACTTTTGCTAATGTTTCTTTTGCATTATCCATTGTTGTTGAAATGTTGTTGAGACTTTTACCAAACTGTTTTAATATTTTCTTTGCTTCTTTGACTGTTGGTTTTATTCCTTTCAGAGTTGAGCTTAAATTGCCGTTAATGGTAACCATGCCATCCAAAGATGTGTATACATTAGGCAATGTTTTCTTCTGAAAATCACTTTGGTAACCATCTAAGGATTTCTTACCATTTTTAGCTACTGAACCAATTTGTTCTCTTGTGTATTTTGACTTATCTATAGTCTTATCAAGCGTAGAATTACCGCTGTTTAGAGATGATTGTATTTTTCCTAAAGCTGTATCTACGTCATTAATTTCACTAATCTGTTTTTCAATTTTTGTTGTGGCACTGTCATTTCCAAGCTTACGGTTAAGCTGTGCAAGCTCCTCTAATATTTTTGAATTTCTTTTAACCAAAGAATTAACCTGGTCAATTCCTACCTCCAACTCTTCTTTTGCACTTGTACCTTTGTTTTCAAAATTTGTTAATTTTGTGGAAGTTGCTATTGCAATATCATTAAAATCACTCTCTATATTCTGTAGTTTATTTGAAAATGCGCCGTTAAAAGTTCTTAGCTTTTCTCTTGAATTTGTAATTTGTGAAGATACACCTGCAACAGAATCTGCTGTAGAAGCAGCCACCTTATTAACTTCATTTAAAATATCGATTGTATCATCAATTATTTTTTCCGAACTCTTTGATGTTTTCTTAAAATTCTTAAGAACTTTATTATATTCTTCAATATTTTTATGAACTAAAGAAATGTCATTAATGATTGTTTCGTTTGTATCATCAACATCACCCTTTATCTTTTTCGCCGCCTCACTTACCATTTTTGATATTGCTTCTGAAGCTGTTGACGAAAAAGTGTCATTTATCTGTTGCTGTATTGTTGTAGCGCCTGAATCTGTAATCTTTGGTGCAATTGCATTTTTCTTTTCATTTAGATAATAATCCAGCTCCGGCTGTTTAAGCTTACCGGACAAAATACTAAGTAGGGATTCACTGAAATCTTTCGGAATTACTATTGCCGCATAATATTTTCCGGATTTCACCCCTTCCTTTGCCTGACTTTCACTTACAAAAGTCCAACCCAGCTTGTCATTTTTCTTTAGACTCTCTACAATATTTTCTCCCGCATTCATTGACAGAAGCTCTGTTTCTTTTCCCACATCACAATTTGCTATTGCAACTTTTACGCCCTGAGTATTTGCATAGGGATCTATGTTAGCTGCAATATTGAACCAGGCATATAATGAAGGAAGAAGACTTACTCCCACCATAATAAGAGCCGCCGCTCTGTTGCTAAACGCCCTGCGAAAATCTCTTTTAAAAATCTTTAAAACTGTTCTCATTCAACTCTCCTATTTGCCACTTTTTACTATTTTCATAATAAAATACCATAACATAATCATAGGTAAAAAACTACGTCAGATTGCACAAAAAAAGGTAATTATTTTTATTTCAATAATTACCTTTTTTCGCTACATATATATATTTACTTTCTTATAATTTTTGACCATTCACTGTAGTATTTTTTTCCACCTATTTCAACATAAGATTTTATTTTCAGAAAATACTTTCCTTTTTTTATCTTTTTAATAAGCTTACTTTTCTGTTTGCCATTTACTTTTATTGTTTTTACATTCTTCTTGAACTTTTTATCTTTGCTAATCTTTATTACATAACCGGTAACATTTTTCTGTTTCTTCCAACTAATTTTTATACTGGATTTTTTCCTTGTAGCTTTAAAACCTGTTACTTTTTTAGGTCTTTTAGTTACCTTTAAACCAATTTGAACATTATAGAAATCAGCATAGTAATATGTTGTTCCCACAGGTATTTTGTTTGCATAAGCTTTGCTAAATGTAACAGTTATGATTTTTCCTTTCTGAACTATTTTATAATCTTTTGCATTAATGATTTTGCCATTGTTCAAAATATTTTTGAACAAATTCATATCAACGTTTGTCCCTAAAACTGTTGTATCAATTTGGGCTACAATTTCACCATTTTTTTCAGGCTTACTAAAATCAAAATACAAATCCTTTATTTGCGTTTTGTTATTTACCACATATAATCTTGTTGGCACAACAACCTTTTCAAAAACAATATCAAAATTATAAGCTCCATCTTTTAATAACTTCAGATACTTTTCTTTCAATGAAACCTTAACTATTTCATTTTTTTCATTTTCTGATGTTATATCATAATTCTCTTTGTTTAAGCTGTTTCCATCTAATAGGATATCTTCAAATTCATTATAATTAACAAGATTTCTATCTTTAGTTAAGAAATCCTCTCCTATTTCAATGGTTGCATCACCTTGTCCTTCCCAAATTGAAAATAGCAAGTATGCGTCTTTAAAATTTACTTTTGTTTCACTTGCCCCTACATTGTTTGCAAATGAAAACAACACTGTCGCCATTAATAAAGCTCCTACAATTTTACATATTTTGTGTTTCATAAAATTACCTCCTAACAAAAAAGCAATAGTACCTCATTACAAATACTACTGCTTTTTCTTATTTATTTTCCACTTGTAGCCTTCAGTCGAACCATTGCTCTTGCAAGAGATGCTCTTGAATGATGATATTCACGCATACTTTGCTTTTGTCGCAATTGTTCTTCGGCTCTTTCTTTTGCCTCTAAAGCTCTGGCTTTGTCGATTTCCTCAGGCAACTCTGCTGTTTCTACTAAAACAGTTACTCGGTTGTTAATTATCTGAGCAAAGCCTGTACCTACAACTACTGTTGTATATTTGTCTGCGCCTTCAGGTTTGAATTTCAATTCGCCGTTTTCTACTGCATTGACCATGTTTTCATGGTGGGCAAGAATTTCTTCCTGTCCATCTGCAACAGGTACTATAATTGAAATGCATCTTCCTGAGAAGAAAACCTTCTTAGCAGACACTATTCTTAGATAAAATGTATTAGTCGCCATATATTACTCCAATCCTTGCAATACATGATTTTATTCATTCATCTTGCTTGCTTTTTTAATAACATCGTCAATTGTTCCTACATTAAAGAATGCATTTTCAGGATATTCATCCATTTCACCTGAAATAATAGCCTTGAAACCTTTTATAGTTTCGCTAAGTGGAACATATTCACCCTTTACACCTGTAAAGTTCTCAGCTACATGGAATGGCTGTGATAAGAATTTCTGAATTTTTCTTGCTCTGTATACAAGTGTCTTATCTTCTTCTGATAATTCTTCCATACCAAGAATTGCGATAATATCCTGTAATTCTTTGTACTTCTGAAGAATTTCCTGAACCTTACGTGCTACTTCATAATGTTCTTTACCAACAATGTCTTCCTCAAGGATACGTGATGATGATTCAAGAGGATCTACAGCAGGATAAATACCCTGTTCAACAATCTTTCTTGATAATACTGTTGTGGCATCCAAGTGAGCAAATGTTGTTGCAGGTGCCGGGTCAGTTAAGTCATCGGCTGGTACATATACAGCCTGAACTGATGTAATTGAACCGTTCTTTGTAGATGCGATTCTTTCCTGAAGTTCACCCATTTCATTTGCAAGTGTTGGCTGATAACCTACGGCTGATGGCATACGTCCTAAAAGGGCTGATACTTCAGAACCTGCCTGTGTAAATCTGAAAATATTATCAATGAATAACAATACGTTCTGATGTTCTACATCTCTGAAATATTCTGCCATTGTAAGTCCTGTTTCAGCAACACGCATACGTGCTCCAGGTGGCTCGTTCATCTGTCCAAACACTAGGGCTGTTTTTTCAAGAACACCTGATTCTTTCATTTCAGTCCATAAGTCATTACCTTCTCTTGATCTTTCACCTACACCTGTAAATATTGAATATCCACCATGCTCAGTTGCAACGTTGCTGATAAGTTCCTGAATTAATACAGTTTTACCAACGCCGGCACCACCGAACAAACCGATTTTACCACCTTTAGCGTATGGTGCTAAAAGGTCGATTACCTTAATACCTGTTTCCAATATTTCCTGGGCCGGGTTCTGCTGGTCAAAGCTTGGTGCTTCTCTGTGGATTTCCCATTTGTCTGCATCATCTAATGCTTTGCCACCATCTATTGCTTCACCTAAAACGTTAAATAAACGTCCTAATGTTTCTTTTCCTACCGGAGTTTTTATACCACTTCCTGTAGCAACAACTTCCATGTCTCTTGAAAGTCCTTCACTTGACGCAAGCATAACGCAACGAACAACGTCGTTTCCAATATGCTGTGCAACTTCCATTACGCACTTTTTATCACCATTTTGTACTTCAAGTGCGTCTTTAATTGCGGGAAGTTCACCATTTTCAAATGCAACGTCTACAACAGGACCTAAAACCTGTACTATTTTACCTGTTTTCATTTGAACTGTTCCTCCATTACTTCTTATTTTTCTGTGACTTGGCTCCAGCGATTACCTCGGTAATTTCCTGAGTAATTGCTGCCTGTCTTGCGCGGTTGTAAAGCACGCTTAACTCCTGAAGCATGTCTTTTGCACTTTTTGTTGCCGCTTCCATTGCCATCATTCTTGCATTTTGTTCACAGGAATAACTTTCTACTAAAGCACCGAAAACAAAACCTTCAATGTAGGCAGGTACAATCTTGTTCATTACCTCTTCAGGTGATGGTCTGAATGTTACCTGTTCCAATGGAATGTCTGCAGGAATTTTCATCTGAAAATCTGTTTTATAAAGTGGTAACAACTGCTTTATTTCTGCTTCTTCCTTAATTGGATTAATCATTTTTGTATATATAATATGAATTTCATCTAACTCATTGTTTATATACAATTCCAACAATTCTTCTGTAATATTTCTAGCTCTGTTTAATGTTGGATTTTGTATTGTGTAATGAAATTGTTTATCTATGTGTACTCCTCTTTTTTCAAAATAATGTCGTCCAACTTCACCTAAAACAAACAATTTATTATCTTTGTGAGCTTTAATTTCTTCTTCCGCAATTTTTAAAATATTGTGGTTATAAGAACCTGCAAGACCTTTATCTGCGGTAATTACTATGTAACCTACCTTTGGGTCTTTTTTCTCATCTCTTGATTTTTCAAAATATTTGCTTTCAATGTCAGGTACATGTCTTAAAATTCTGCTCATCTGTGTCTGCAACTCATAGAAATAAGGCTCTGTATCCTGCAACATCTTTTTGGACTTTTTTAATTTTGATGAGGATATCATGTACATTGCATTTGTAATTTTCAATGTATCATTAATACTACTCATTCTTTCCTGAATTTCTTTTGCATTTGCCATATTATTCGCTCCTGCTTAATTTTAATTCTTTGTTTCCATAAATTCATGTGCTGCATCAATTATTGCCTTTGAAATTTCTTCTGTAAGAACTTTTTCATTTTCAATCTTTTCTGTAATTTCACCATGTTTTAAATCTATATAATTTAAAACTTCTCTACAACAATCTCTTACTTCTTTAGTTGGAACTTCATCGAATATTCCGTTATTTGCCATTGTAAGAATCATAACCTGTTCATGTAATGAATATGGATGGCATAACTTCTGTTTTAAAAGTTCCATTAATGCTTTACCATGATTTAACTGTTTCTTTGTGTTGTCATCCAAGTCTGAAGAAAACTGTGTGAATACTTCCATTTCTCTGTACTGTGCAAGGTCAATTCTTACACTACCTGCTGCCTTCTTCATGGCTTTTGTCTGTGCTGCACCACCTACACGGGATACAGAAAGTCCAACGTTTACGGCTGGTCTCATACCTGAATTAAATAAGTTACTTTCAAGGAATATCTGACCGTCTGTAATTGAAATTACGTTTGTTGGAATGTATGCTGAAACGTCGCCTGCCTGTGTTTCAATAATAGGAAGGGCTGTAATTGAACCACCGCCTAATTCATCACTTAATTTGCTTGAACGTTCCAATAATCTTGAATGTAAATAGAATACGTCACCGGGATAAGCTTCACGTCCAGGTGATCTTTCTAATAATAATGAAATAGCTCTGTATGCTACGGCGTGTTTTGACAAATCATCATATACAATTAAAACATCTTTTCCCTGATGCATAAAGAATTCTGCCATTGATGTACCTGCGTATGGTGCAATATACTGTAATGATGCTGCATCACTGGCTGTAGCTGACATTACTATTGAGTAATCCATTGCTTTATGTTCCTGCAAAGTTGATACAATCTTTGCAACTGTTGATGCTTTCTGTCCGATTGCAACGTAGATACAAATAACATCTTTACCTCTCTGGTTAATAATTGTATCAGTTGCTATAGATGTTTTACCTGTCTGTCTGTCACCGATAATTAATTCTCTTTGTCCACGTCCAATTGGGAACATTGAGTCAATTGACAAAATACCTGTTTCCATTGGTGTATCAACGGATTTTCTGTCTACGATACCGGGAGCATCCTGTTCAACTGGTAAATATCCTTCTTCTTCAATATTTCCTTTTCCGTCAATTGGTTCACCTAAAGCATTTACTACTCTTCCGATAAATCCTTTACCTACAGGAACTCCGGCTTTCTTCTTAGTTCTTACAACTTTTGTGCCTTCCTTAATACCTGTATCTCTACCAAATAAAATACATCCTATTTCATTTTGACGGATATCCTGAACCATACCTTTTGTACCATTTTCGAAAACTACGATTTCTCCATACATGGCATGTTCAATTCCGTAAATAGTGGCGATACCATCACCAACCCATATAACTTTTCCGGTTTCTCTATCGCTTTCTTTCCACTCAAAGTTTTCAATTTCGCTTTGTATAATGGAAATTATATTTTCTGCACTAATTGCACTCACTTGTTTCACCTCCCGGTTATCTTCTCCTGCAATTGTCTTAAACGTTCTTTATAACTTTTATCGTACTCATGGTTTCCAATTTTAAGTACATAGCCACCTAATAACGTGTCGTCAATTTCCTGTGTCAGAATAACCTTGTAATCTGCATATTTTTCTTTTAATATGTTGTCAGCTTCTTGTTTTTCTGCATCTGTAAATGATGAAGTACAAATCAGTTTTGCATGAATTATTTTATTCATCTGGTCGTAATATAAGTAATACTGTTCAAAAATGGCTTTCATGTCATCTGCCTGATTGTTCTTACACATTACCTGCAAAAATCTAATAAGCTTTTCTGAAATATTCTCACTTGAAAATACTTTTCCTATTATATTGACTTTAACTTCCTTTGGAATTGTAGGATTGTTAATTGTTTCCTGTAGAAGTGGTGTAAGAGAAAAAATATTCTCTACACTTTCAACTTCACTTCTATCCAAGTTTAAGCCATATAATACTTTCGCATTATTTACTGCTTGTATTGTCACTTCTATCACCTGTTTTTACGATTTTTTCTGCTGCTGCAATTGCTAATCTGGCAATATCTGCCTGAACAGCTTTTCTTGCATTTTCCTGCTCTCTTTCAATGTTGCCTCTGGCTCTTTCCATCATATCCTGAGTTTCCTGCTGTGTAGTTTCAATAGCCTTGGCTCTTTCTTTTTCAGAACGCTGTCTTGCTTCAACAATAATCTTATCGGCTTCATCTTTAGCTACTTCAAGCTTCTTTTCATAATCTGTTTTCAACTGATTTGCATCATCTGTAACTTTTTGTGCATTATCAATTTGATCTTTTATCATGTTTTCTCTGTCCTGTATAACTTTTAGCACAGGCTGAAAAAGAAATTTTCTAAATATAGCATAAAGAACTAAGATATTAACTATTGTCCAAACAATGTTCCATA
>OFRY01001053.1_pt1 | contig 13318 bp, 12 predicted proteins | sample 1543171 | NCBI WGS metagenome assembly OFRY01 (sample SAMN04209240, study PRJEB22552) | human gut metagenome | biome: gut; material: feces | host: Homo sapiens | place: USA: Oklahoma | reverse complement strand
TCGGCTGGCTTACCGCGGGCGTGCGGTCGATTCCGCAGCCATAAACGAACCTCGATATGCCGGCTCACCTCGCGTGGGCGTTGCGCAGGTGATTACGTCCGCCATCGCGCGATTGCGAGGTGGCGGCACATTGGTTGAAGCATTCGAGGAACAATCCAGCAGACGCTTCGCCACTCAGCGCATTACTGTGGAACGGCTCATAACGGTGTTCGAACAGCGGCGTCTGCCCGACGAATCACCAGCGCAGGTACTTGAAGCTGCACGCGGGGTCACCGCCGCAGCGGTTTTGAGCGATGAGCTCGGTTGCCAAGCAGTGCCATGTCTGGAAGCGGTATTGACTGCTTACCGGCAGATGAGGCTGATGCAGAACCTGCGATCGCAAGCATGTGCCGTTCCTAAAGCCACTGTGGGGCTGCTGAGCGCGCTTCCGGCCGTCACTGTGGCATTGGGCGAGCTTCTGGGAGCTAGACCATTGGCGTTCTTGCTTGGATCGCCACGCGGTGTGGTCTGCTTGGTATTAGGGGGATGTTGTTATGCTGCCGGCTTGGCATGGATGCGGGCATTGTTGAAAGGCAGCGGATTATGAGTACGGTGTGGGTACACGCCGCGGCAGGCTGTGCGGCGATCGCTAGTTGGCTGTATAAGGCTCCGTCTCGTCATGACAGCCGCTTGCCGGGCGAGGAACCGGCCGTAGCGCATGATTGCGGGTCGTCATGGACCATACTCATATTGCGTATGTTGCAGGTGTCCTTGCGTCAGGGCTCCTCGATTCCCCGGGCGCTTGACATGGTGGGCAAAGCCGTCGGCGGCGACTGCGGCGCTCGCATGAGCGAGGTCGGGAGCTCCCTGGCCAGAGGGGTTCCCTGGGCTGATGCGTGGCATGCCGCTATGGCTGTTCAGCATGAGGGTGCGCCAGCTGATAGTTCATCCGGAAAACGTACCAGCAGAACGCAACGAGATCTTGGCCTGCTGCAATCGGCTTTGGAATCGTCATGGACGCATGGCGATATGCCTGGCGTGCGCCTCGAATCCGCCATTGAACAGCTGGACCGTGACGAGCGTGCCGCCATCGAACGGAATGCCGCGAAGCTGTCGGTAAAGCTACTGATGCCTACAGGGCTATGTTTTCTGCCGGCATTCGTGCTGGTAGGAGTCATTCCGGCGATTGCGTCCTTCATGATGTGAATATAGGCGTGAACTGAGTGCGCTTAGGGTGAATCTTGTTGTATTGCTCGGTATTGCACTTGGCTGCGTTTGGTTATCCACATTGGTGGTGGACGACACGTCGGGGTGTGGATAACTCGGCAAGCTAGAACCACATACCCCGTTTTCCCTGGTGCATGAAGCGTTGATAGTCCACAGTGGTATGCACCCCGCGTCAACCCGGCGCGGGGGCCAACCACTCACACACGCATGGGGAAGGTGCGAAGCCACTGCGCAGCTTCCCCTCCTTACCGAAAGGAACGCCAATGAATACCCCTATCCCCGTCATCGTCGACGGGCAGGCCGGCATCTTTGCGCACAGCAAGGCTCGTGTGGCCACGCTGAACGCCAAGGCGAAAGAACGGCTATGCCTCATGGACGCACGCATCCGCACCCTCATGGCTGAGCCCGAAGAAGGCGCGGCCACTGCGGAATACGCAGTCGTACTCGTTGCGGCTACAGGCTTTGCGGCGGTGCTGGTCGCCATCCTGAAGTCGGATGCCATCAAGACGTTGCTGACCAACATCATCAAACAGGCTCTGAAAGTCGGGTGACAGCCATGAAGACCATGACATGCCGGTGGCGGCTCGCCAGACTGCCGCCAGACCTATGCACGGGATCGGCCACCGCCGAATTCGCAATCGTATTGCCCAGCATTATCGCCATCGCCGGGCTGATATTGGCAATAGGACGTGTGGTCATCGTTTCCATGGACTGTCAAAGTGCCGCGGCAGCGGCTGCACGCGAGTTTGTGGTTACCGGTGACGAATCATCCGCGCGCAGCATAGCTGCGGACGTTGCCGGGGGAGAGCCCCACGTCAGCATTGCCCACGACGGCCAATCGACGAGTGTGACGGTCGAATGTTCGGTATTGCCCGGTCCGCTGGATGTAACTCCAACGCGGGTTACCGGCAACGCTACGGCGATAAGCCAATAACGGTCGGCTGGCTGGGCGGCCGCAACAGAAAGGAACTGCGGTGCAGGGAATGCGTTATGAGGAGGGATCGGGCACGATGGCCGGAGCCATGCTGGTTATGGTGGTGGGCATTGCGCTCGCGGTGGCGGCAAGTGTGGGCAACCTCATGATCTGCCAGAACCGAGCGCGTTCCCTCGCCGACCTTATCGCCTTTGACGCCGCGTATGCGCTGTGGCATGCGGATATCGGTGATCCATGTGCGCTCGCCGCCAACATGGCTGAAGCGAATGGTGTAGTTTTGGGCTCCTGCTCCGTGCGGGATGAAGACGTGTTGGTAACCATCAAGGTGGAAACCATGGTCCTGGTGGCATCATCCGTGGAGCGGATGGCTCGGGCCGGACCGGTGAGTTGTACGGAAGGAGACAATTATCACAATAATGGACCGTAAAGCACCGATACTCTGGCGGGCTTCTGGGCCTTTGGCTAAGGTGAGAGCATGAGCGAGAGTGAACGCAACGAGCGCCGTCGCGTGGTGGCCATGGTGGGCAACCCCACTTCCGATAAAGGCCGTGGCGCTAAGGTGGACGCGCAGGTATTGGGTCTGCTGGAGGAAGCCGGCCGTGCCCATAACTTCGACGTCATCGACATCACCGGCACGAGTTTCGACGATTCCCTGAACCAGGCGCGTGAACGCGCGCACGAGTACGACTATCTCGTAGTGGTCGGTGGCGACGGCATGATCGCACTTGGAGCGAACGCCGTGGGCTGCAGTGGCAAGCCGTTGGGCATCGTGGCCACGGGGTCGGGCAACGATTTCGCACGAGGACTGAAGCTGCCGGTCAACCGTATCGAAACCGCAGTGGAAGGTATCGTCGGTGCTATCGTGCGCGGATCACACATCGATGTGGACATGGGACGCGTGACCTCTTTGGACGGCGGCTATGCCGTGGATCCCTCCACTGGCGAGGAGTACGAGTACCAGGAGGGCAAGTCCGCCGAGCATCCGATTGACCGGTACTATGCGGGCATGCTGTCCTGTGGTCTTGACGCGAGCATCAACGACCGTGCGAATCATTCGCATCTGCCGACCGGCACCATGCGCTACTTTGCGGCGGTGCTGGTGGAGCTGACGCATATGAAGCGTTATGGTTACCACATCAAAGCCACATTGGCGGACGGTACCACGGATGAACGAGACATCATCACACCATTGCTGACGATTGCGAATTCGAGGCATATCGGTGGCGGCATTGAGGTCTCGCCGTACTCCTGCTTCTCCGATGGATTGTTGGACCTGGTGTGGATGGACCACGTGCCGAACTTCGGCGAATGCGCGGTGGCCATTTCGAATGCCTATAACGGCAAGCTACTTGCTTCAAAGGTGTTCGGCTGGAAACGTATCCGTGAAATCGAAGTCACGCGGGCAGCGGAAGGCGACGAGCCGCCGGTGCTGATGGCGGACGGCGAATATATCGGGCATTTGCCATTTAGGGTAGTGGCCGAGGACTGCGCGTTGCGCGTGCTAGTGCCGCCGGCCGTAGCCGCCCGTGAGGTGGATTCCCGACAGGAAGTGCTCGACGTCATTGCCCGAGATGGTCGCGATCCCGTGACCGGCCAGTTCGCGTGACCCGATTATATTGGCTCCCCTCATTAGGCTGAGCCGTAAAGCAAACAGCCCAGTGGGCTGTTTGTAGGCGAGGGTTCGACGATAGTCGAACCAGAAGAAAGTCAGCCGTAGGCTGTCCGCAATTGCGGACGAGCTGGCCGCGAAGCGGACTGAGGGGAGTGCGGGAGAGCGGTACCAGAGCCAATGCCCGTCAGACCTCAGACGACATAGCTTTCGATATGCAGCGTCTGCGCCATGACCTCTTTGATGGTTCGGTCGCTGATGTTCGGATGCGAGCGAATCAGTGAGATAAGCCCCACAATCAGTGTGAAGAACGTCTCATGGACGTTGGTGATTGGCAGGCCATGCATCTGCTCGAAATCACGTACGGTGGTCTGGGCAATGTAGTCGGCAATACGGTCCGCCGCGCGGTCAATGAACTTGATATACAGTTCGGCGTTGCCGTCTTGGATCATACGGTTTGAGAAGGGGCTCTCGTCGGCGATCAGGGAGCGGAGTACATGCACGATGTCGTCTAATGCCTTGTTCACGTTGCCTGTTTCGCGCGCTTGGTTCCACTGCTTCAACGTGGTGAGGATTTCGTCGATGACGTTATCGAGTACTGCGTCAGCTACGGCTTCCTTGTCTTCGAAGTAGTGGTAGAACAGCGAACGCGTCATACCGACTTCGCTTGCGATGTCGGAAACGGTGATTTTGGAGAAGCCTTTTTCCAGACACACCTTGCGCGCGGCTTGCACGATGGCGTCGCGCCGGGCATCGCCGCGGGTGGGGCGTTTCTCGTCGAGGGTATCGCTCATGGGTGCCTCCTGACCACAACCGTTATTGACACTATGTTAATACAAAGAAAGCGGTTAATAACAATAAAAATGCGGTAACCGTTGTCAGGTGAATGTCGTTGGAATATAAAGAGTTTTCCCGATTCGGCAACTATGAGCCCGGTTTATCTTGACTTTTTATCGGTTAATTCTGAGGGCAAAGGTAGGTTAGTAGCTATGGCACTTGCACTGTATCGTCGCTATCGTCCGGACACCTTCGAAGGGGTCATCGGCCAGGACCAAGTCACGGTCCCGCTGATGCGCGCCTTGGACGAGGGCAAGCTCACACATGCCTATCTGTTCTCAGGGCCGCGAGGCTGCGGCAAAACCAGCTCCGCGCGTATCCTGGCCCGTTGCGTCAACTGTGCCAAAGGGCCGACTTCCCACCCCTGCGGCGAATGCGAAAGCTGCAAGGACCTGGCCACCGGCGGTCCGGGTTCCATCGACGTGGTCGAAATCGATGCGGCCTCGCACAACGGTGTGGATGATGCTCGAGAATTGCGAGAACGCGCTGGGTTCGCCCCTGCGCGCGACCGCTATAAGATTTTCATTCTCGATGAGGCCCACATGGTCACGCAGCAGGGCTTCAATGCGCTGCTTAAAATCGTTGAAGAGCCGCCTGAACATGTGATGTTCATCTTCGCCACCACCGAACCAGACAAGGTGATCGGCACCATCCGTTCGCGCACCCACCATTACCCGTTCCGCCTGGTGCCAAAGGAGGTTATGGGCCCGTACCTCGAGCAGATCTGCGAAGACGAGCATATCGAGGCTGAGCCAGGCGTGCTACGTCTTGCCATGCGTGCCGGCGGCGGTTCCGTGCGAGACACACTTTCCGTGCTTGACCAGCTCATGGTTGGTGCGGTTGACGGCAGCATCGCATACGATTCCGCGGTTGCGTTGCTCGGTTTCACGCCTGACGCTCTGATTAGCGAGGCCATCGACGCCGTTGCCGACAAAAATGGCGAAGCACTGTATGGCGTGATTCAGAAGGTCGTGGTCGGTGGTTTCGATCCCCGTCGATTTGTTGAGGATTTGCTTGCCCGCGTACGCGATTTGCTGGTGCTCACGTTGGGTGGAGAGCGTGCGGAAAGCGTGCTTTCCGACGATGCGGCCGCCGAGAACATGGATGATTTGCGTCGTCAGGCTTCCGCTTTGGGATTATCTGCGTTGACGCAGATGGCTGACACGATCAATGCGACGCTTGCCAATATGACTGGTGCGATTTCGCCGCGCATGCGACTGGAATTGCTTGCCGCACGCTTGCTGGCCGGGCGTGAGGAAGGGGTGGCTGCCGTTGCATCATCTTCCGGTATGCCTGATTTTGCTGGCAATTCCGGGGCTTCCGCCGCTGCAGAATCGCTGCGTGGATCTATGGCCGGCTCGCGCCGCCGTACGACGAGGGATGCCGCCGGTGTTCGGTCACAGGATTCCGCGTCGGCAATTGATGCTCCTTCCGAGCCTGTGAAACCGGCTGTGCAGCCGTCTGCGGCGCCGATGAATCCCGCTGACGCCGTCGCTTCCGGTGTGGCTTCCATGCTTGCGGATGTTCAGCAGGCGATGAATGCGACGTCTTCCGTTGCAGCCGCTGCGCCTGCTGCAACTCCGGCGTCTGTGGCAACTCCCGCACCTGCTCCGGTACATGACGACCGCACCCCCGACCAGAAGTGGGATGCGCTGGTCGCAGCCCTTCCGGAAGACGTGCAACGTTACGTAAGCCGTGAAAAAGTGCCTCGCGTGCTACTGAGCGGCGACCGTCTGTGGATCAAATTCGACAAGGCGCTCAGCAAATACGCGTTTGCCAAAGCGGTGGCAAAGGAATCGGTGGACGGCAATACCGAAGTGGTGAAAATCGTCCGCGCCGAAGTGCATAAGGCGTTCGGACCGAGCGTCACGCTCGCGCCTGCCAAAAAGCTGGCGGACGGGTCCGAATCGGTGCCGTGGAGCAAACTCAGCCCGGAAGAGCAGAGCAAGATCAATGCGCAACTCGTGCAGGAACAGCTTAAAGCGGCCACGCTGCTGACGGCCAATCTTGGTACTGCTGCAGGTCTCGAATCCTCCGGCAAGGAGCCGGCCGGCACAAGCGCGAAGAGCGCCGAAGACGGTGGCAATGCCGGAGATTCCGGCGATGAGGAGGGCCATCGAGCTGCTGCCGGTGGATCCGAGGAAGTCGATCCATGGGCGGCCCCGACGCAGGAAGTCCATCATCCGGAACGGCCTGTTCCGGATGATGACCCTTGGGTTGCATCTGCACAGCCGATGCAACCGCAATCGGTGGTCGCAAGCGGCGTCAACGATGTGAAAGCGCCGGAACAACATGCGAAACATGTGGCTGTTCCCGATGTCAGCGATAACGTTGATCCTTGGGCGGCACCGATGCCTGTACCGCAGCAAGCGCCGGTGGACGACGATCCTTGGAGTAACCCCATGCCTGCTCCAACGGAACCTGAGGTGGCTCCGAAGCACGCCAATCACCAGCATCGCGCACCGCGGCAGGACGCGGCACCGCAGCAAGGCCAGCCGAATGCCGATCCGTGGAGCCAGCAGTTCTCCGCGCCGGCGCAGCCAATGCCGCAGGTCGCCGCGGAAGATGACGAATATTCCATGAGCGACGAGTCGATCGGGGCGTCAACCGCGTTAAGCGTGGACGATCTGACCCGACTGTTCGAGGTGAAAAAAGTCGAGGATTTCGGGCCGGACGATGCAAAAAACCCGCGCAACATGCAGCAGAAGAAGAATCTCGACGACTGATGGCGGTGCAGTCGCAAGCAAAAATGCGAAACCGAGCAAAATCGACGAATCAACGCAATCGTAAGCACTGCATAATCGCGAATCTTATGGAAACCAAGGAGAGGTGAACCATGGCACTGGCCTATGACGGCGCCATCCAACGACTGATCGACGCGTTCGCGCACCTGCCCGGCATCGGACCGAAGGGCGCGCAACGCATCGCCTTCTACCTGCTCAACGCATCCGACGAGGAAGCACAGACCCTGGTCGACGCCATCACCGAAGTCAAGGAAAAAATACGATTCTGCGACATTTGCGGCAACGTGTGCGAAACCAGCCCATGCCCGATCTGCGTCGATCCGCGCCGTGATCATAGCGTGATCTGCGTGGTCGAAGAACCGAAAGACGTGATGAGCATCGAACGCACACGCGAATATCGCGGCCTATACCATGTGCTCGGCGGCGTCATCAATCCGATGGCCAACGTGCAGCCCAGCGACCTCAACATCGCCAAACTTATCGAACGGCTCAAAGACGGCGAAGTCACCGAAGTGATCCTCGCGCTCAACCCGAATGTGGAAGGCGAAGCGACCACCAGCTTCCTGTCGCAGCTGCTTTCGCAAACCGACATTAAAGTCACGCGATTGGCGAGCGGCCTGCCGGTCGGTGGCGACCTTGAATATGCCGACGAAATCACGCTCGGACGCGCGTTGGCGGGGCGTCGCGCGGTCTGACATCATATTCGCCACATCCGTTACATTGCCGGCATATGCTGACGATTGCGCAAACGTTGCGCGGGCGATCATGGAAGACCCGTGCGGAACGTATGTACGAAAAAACGCGCGGAGGATTTGCGAGGATCCCATATATTGTTCCGCATGTTGGGCGTGCAGGGGCTTGACAAATCGGATTTTTCCTATAATTGACCAGCCTGCTTAGTATGTTGGCGGGCAACACATTGAAGAAGATTGGATAAGTTGTGGCTCTCATCGTGCAGAAATTTGGCGGCTCTTCCGTAGCCGACCCAGAATCGATCAAGCGCGTGGCCCGACGCATCATCGAAACGAAGAACGCCGGCAATGACGTGGCCGTCGTGGTCTCCGCAATGGGAGACACCACCGACGACCTGATCGATCAGGCGCTCAGCATCGACTCCAACCCGCCGGCGCGCGAGATGGACATGCTGATGACCGCAGGCGAGCGTATTTCGATGAGTTTGCTCGCAATGGCAATTCATGCGGCCGGCTCTCACGCCTACTCCTTCACCGGATCCCAGGCTGGTTTCATGACCGACGCCCAGTTCGGTACCGCGCATATCAAGGCCGTGAAGCCTGACCGCGTGCGTCGTGCGCTCGACAAGGGTTCCGTGGCCATCGTGGCCGGCTTCCAGGGCGTGAATGAGGGTGGCGACGCCACCACGCTCGGACGAGGTGGATCCGATACCTCCGCAGTGGCTTTGGCAGTGGCGCTGGACGCCGACGTATGCGAGATTTACACCGACGTCGATGGCGTGTTCACCGCCGATCCGCGCATTGTGCCGACTGCACGCCGTATCCCCGTCATCGACTACGAGTCGATGCTGGAAATGTCTTCCTGCGGCTCCAAGGTGCTTGCCCTGCGTTGCGTGGAATACGCGCAGCGATTCAATATGCCGTTGCATGTGCGCAGCTCCTTCTCCCACCGCCGCGGCACGCTGATCGTGCCGGAAGACGTCGATCCGCGCACATTGCCGAACATCTGAGATATCTGAGATTCGCATTCGGCAATCGCGAGACATCGCAGGCAATCGCAAGAAAACCAAGACTTTACGAACAAAGGTAAGAACATGAGCGAAAACAACAACCAGTCCTTGGGTGACCTGTTCCCCGATCTTGGACCGGAAGTCCCGATCATTTCCGGCGTCGCACACGACAACACCGAATCGCTGGCCACCGTGCGCCGCGTGCCGAACGAGCCGGGCATGGCCGCCAAGGTGTTCACGCTGCTGGCCGAGGCCGGCGTGAACGTCGATATGATCGTGCAGGCTTCCGCTTCCACCGGCACCGCCGATATTTCCTTCACCGTGCCGGGTTCCGCCGCTGCCAAGGTGCGGGATGTGTTGCAGGAGAAGCAGGACGAGCTGGGCTACCAGTCCTTCGACATCGACGCCAACGTGGGCAAGGTGGCCGTGGTGGGCGTGGGTATGAAGACCCACTCCGGCTTGGCTGCCAAGTTCTTCAACGCGCTGAGCGACGAGGGCGTGAATGTGCTGATGATCTCCACGTCCGAAATCCGCATCGCCGCGCTGGTCCCGCTCGAGCAGCTGCAGGACGCCGTCCGCGCGCTGCACACTGCCTACGGCTTGGATGCCGAGCAGGTGGAAGCCGTGGTGTATGGCGGTACTGGTCGCTGACGCAATACCGCGCAATAACAATCGAAAAAAGACTTGACTGGATTGCTTGGGGCGTCTCAGCCAAGTCTTTTTTATTCCCATATCTGTTTTACAGATATTTTTTTCAGATAATCTGCAAATGAAAAAGCGGAGGATTGCTGAATAATCAACAATCCTCCGCAATATTATGTTCTGCAGAAATCAGATATCACCATGTGCAATCATGCATGATCATGCGTAACTGCAGAACATATGCAGATCGTTATCACTTCTTGGTGATGTAGCCGAGTGCCTTCAGCATTTCGGCGCTTTCCAAAGCGCCGCCGGCAGCGCCGCGCAAAGTATTGTGAGCGAGCCCCACGAACTTCCAATCGAAAATGGAATCCTCGCGCAGACGGCCGATGGAAACACCCATGCCACCCTCGTAGTCCACGTCCTTCTTGACCTGCGGGCGATCGTCGTCGGTCAGGTACTGGATGAACTGCTTCGGCGCATGTGGCAATCCAAGCTCGGAAGCCTTGCTCGTGTAGTTGACCAGGCGATCGACGAGCTCTTCCTTGGTCGGGTTCTTGCCGAAGTTGATGAACACGGTGGCGGTGTGGCCGTTGAGCACAGGCACGCGAATACACTGCGAGGTGATCTTCAGCGGGCCGTCGAACGGCACGATCTCGCCCTTTTCCTCATCGACGCGGCCGAACACCTTCAGCGGTTCCTTCTCGGACTTCTCCTCTTCGCCGGAGATGAACGGAATGATGTTGCCCACCATTTCCGGCCAGTCGTTGAACGTCTTGCCCGCGCCGGAGATGGCCTGATAGGTGCTCACGATAACCTCGCGCGGCTCGAATTCCTTCCAAGCGGCGAGCGCCGGAGTGTAGGCCTGGATGGAGCAGTTCGGTTTGACGGCGATGAAGCCGTGCGTGGTGCCGAGACGCTTGCGCTGGTGCTCGATCACCTCATAATGCTCCGGGTTGATCTCCGGCACGACCATCGGCACGTCCGGAGTCCAACGGTGGGCGCTGTTGTTCGACACGACCGGCGTTTCGGTCTTCGCGTATTCCTCTTCGATGGTGCGAATCTCAGCCTTCGGCATGTTCACTGCGGAGAACACGAAATCGACGTTTTTGACCACGTCTTCCACGTCGGCCACGTTCTTGACGACCATGTTCTTCACGAATTCCGGCATCGGCGTTTCCATCTTCCAGCGACCGCCGATGGCCTCTTCGTAGGTCTTGCCGGCGCTGTGCGCGGATGCGGCAAGGGTGACCAATTCGAACCACGGATGGTTTTCGAGCAGCGTGACGAAGCGCTGTCCGACCATGCCCGTAGCTCCGAGAATGCCGACCTTAATCTTTTCGGACATAACAACCTCTCGCTTATGCTGGAACGGTTTCGTATGATTTCACGCTTGAGGTCGACCAGCCGGCCCCAAACGACTTCGTGGGCGGCCACATGCGTTGTTCAATCTTACGAAATCCGCGGAACAAGCAGGTTCCCCTATCCGTATGCTGGTCTGCCCGTATGCTGACTCGCACGACCCATGTGTGCGCGTTGTCGGTTCCTTTGTGTTGGAATGTCTGTCTTTTCAGCTGTGCTTTTATGCAAATCCACGAATAGGATTTATGTAAATCCACGAATAGAGGCATCGCTCCTTCCGACTTCTTTCCAAGCTATATCTCAACTTATGTTGACAGAGATGTGCGGGAGGAATTGGGGGCACGTAAGATCGCTGAGTTTAATGTTTTTTTGGAATTGGCGGCACTTCGCGTGGGGGAGGTGCTTAATACGGAAAGCCTCGCAAATGATTGCGGTATCTCTGTGGACACGGCAAAAAGTTGGCTGTCGATTCTCGGATCAAGTTTCATCGCTTTTCGTCTTCGACCATATTTCAAAAATTACGGAAAGCGGATTACTAAAGCGTCAAAGCTTTATTTTTACGATACTGGACTTGCGGCGCATTTGCTTGGCATTGAATCTACTGAACAGTTAATCTTAAGCAATCATAGGGGAAACTTATTTGAAAATTTGGTGGTAACGGAAATCATCAAACGTTATGAAGCGTTGGAGAAACGTCCGAGGCTGCATCACTGGCGAGATAGCAATCGCAAGGAAATCGATCTCATCATAGAAAAAGGCGGGAAGCCATACTATTTGATAGAGATTAAATCATCTGCGACGTTCCGTCCAGAGGCGTTTTCCACGATTGATAGTATTGCGCTGGAAATGGGTGTGCCCTGTGAGCGACGTTTTGTGGTGTATGGCGGATCCGACAGTTTTGGGAATAGGCACGGTCGCGTAATAGGATTTCGGAATCTTGGAGAGCTGGTCGAATAACGGGTCGTGCAATTTCGTAATGCATGACTTGAAAACGGCGGAATCTTCAAGGAAAGATGGCATGCTGCAGATATTGGCGTGATATCAACTTGCTGTTGTTCTGCGAAGCGCCGTCACCAAATGATTCAATTACGATTCCGCAGGGTGATTAGCCTACGCGGCAGATCGTCTGCACAACTTGCGTTTTGCGGTCTTTTCGCGAGTTGTGCAGACGGGAAATACGGGTTGTGCAGCCGTAGAATTCAAAATCAAATCGGGGATCATAACCATCTCACTTTTATGGCAATTGTTAAGATCGATATCGTCATCAAGTTTTCTGGATGGATTTCTCTGCGCATTCAATTGACTGCGGATGCATTGGTGTTTTGGTTGACATCTTGCGCGTGTCGTTATTGTCTTTTTTATATTTTCATGAGCGATCGGATTGTCGTTCGTATGATTATGAAAAATACGTATGATAACGGTTTCAAATAAGAAAACCACTGAAATTACTTATATTTACAGTTATTGAGAAAAACGATTTCGTCGTATTGTGAAGGTACATGATTCATTGAACGTGGATGTTTTGAATCATGTAGTTCAAAGGAGAATAGATATGAGTCACCGAAATAAAGCGTTAGTTGCTATTGTGGCCGGTACTGCGCTACTAATTAGTAGCGGCGCGGCAATAGGGCAGGCGGCGATAGCGGATGAGCGTAGTGGCAAAGCGATGCAAACATTGAACGTCGACTTTGCTACGGAGACTGGAAATTTTCGAGGCGGAGCTTCGGGAACGTTGTATGGATTGGGCGATGATGGTTCTCCTACGGATGCCATTCTTGATGGAGCTCAGGTGGAGAATTCATCGCAGAAGCCTCCGAGTGGTACTCAGCATCCTAGTGGTGATGCTCTTGCGTTGGAGAACCAATTCTTTTCGAATGGAGGCAATGAACTTGCTGTTTATATGCAGGATTATTATCCCGATTGGAGCTATAACAGTGGCAATCGTCCATCCGATAGTCGGACTTACGTACTCGATGTCCCTGTAGACGACCCATCGTATGGCACTTACACTAACGGGGGAGATGGAGTATGGGACTACGAACAGGTTACGGAAATTGTAATCAATAAGGTCCTCGCTAACACTGAGCATCCTGACCAATACACCTTTATTCCTTTCAATGAGCCTGACGGCGGGAATTGGTATGCGTCAGGCGACAACGCCAGTGCCAAGATTTTCAGGACTTTTCTTTCGGATTGGGACTCCGAATATAAGCTTATTCAGAAGATCTGGCAACAGTACAAGAATGGTGAAAAGCCTAGTAAGGTCAAGCCAACTGCTGATC
>OFRY01001049.1_pt1 | contig 13375 bp, 9 predicted proteins | sample 1543171 | NCBI WGS metagenome assembly OFRY01 (sample SAMN04209240, study PRJEB22552) | human gut metagenome | biome: gut; material: feces | host: Homo sapiens | place: USA: Oklahoma | reverse complement strand
ATTTTCTTCGCAGCACTTCTGGTATACCAGAACATCCATTCCTTCACTACAATAGAAACAACTGCCGCAATCAGTGCCAATGTTCCGGGAATTGCAATGCTTGCTCCTGAAGTACTCTTAATAATGTTCTCAATTCCATTCATACCAATTCCGATACCGGTTGCCAGAAGTAACCCGGACAAAATAATAGAAGATACACATTCCATCCGCTCATGTCCATACTGATGCTCCTTATCGGATTTTTTGCTGGATAAATTCACACCGACTATTACTACGAAAGTACTTCCCACATCAGATGCTGAATGAATCGCATCTGAGATCATGGCACCTGAATGTGCCAGAATTCCGGCAAGTAATTTAAATAAGGAAAGTAACAGGTTTACTGCAATACTCACACCTGATACCTTCATTGCCACCTTATGTTCCCATGCAGGCTCTTCCTTCTTAGCTGTCGTGTTACTGTTTGTCTTGTCTGACATTGCTGTCATGTTTAATTTTTTTGTCTGTTCCATAACCAGGACCTCCTAAATTTTCTTTTCAAATATATAAGCTTTTGTACTTTCCTATATTTGAGTTTACAGGTTCTTCTTATGTCACATACATTGCGCCACAGTCAGAAAACATATTTCCTTTCTGTGACTTATCAAAGTGCGGTCTTACAGGGGTCTTTTTGTATTTCGGAACTGCACCTGTCTCAGAAAATCCTCCTAAAAAAATCCTTCTAAAAGAAAATCTTTCCAAAACATACTTTTCAGAAAACAAAAAGACACACCTGCGGAACATACACTGTCCCACAGATATGTCTGAAAATTTTCATATCTGCTGCCGCTTCGCGCGGCCCGGCCCCACGCCCTCGAGCATCTCGGGCATCGCCTGCTCAGTTTGTACTGTTGATCTCGCATTCTGTTGAATGTAATGCAGTGCAAAGAGAATATAAATATTTTTTCTGATAATACACTATAGTATATCGGTTAGTCAAGCCAAATGTTATTGAAAATTTTTATCATGATGAAACAATATTCTGCAGCCACACACCCTTCTTAACCAGCACAAATCCAATCACACACTTAATCAAATCTGCCAGCTGCACACATGCATAAATCACAAGCACATGAATCCCTGTATAACGACTCAGTACAAACGCGATCGGCACACTGACACACCAGATAAACACACTGTCAAACAGGAACGTAATAATCGTCTTTCCACCGGAACGCAGAGTAAAATAGGTTGCATGCAAAAACGCATTCTGCGGCATAAAGAATGCAGTAATCATAATCAGATACTTCGCCAGCTCCCTTGCCTCATCATTGGTATTATAAAGCATCGGAAACAGCGGCGCCATAACAAACATCACCATTGCCACACAGGTACAGCACATCACTGAGAACGCGATCATCTTGTTATCTGTATCTCTCGCTTTCTTCATATCTCCCGCACCCAGAAGCTGTCCCACAATAATCGCAACAGAATCTCCCAGCGCAATAAATACAATATTAAACACATTGTTGATGGTATTGGAAATATTCAGCGAAGCAACCACATTCAGCCCTCGAATCGAATAACACTGAGTCAGCATCGCCATGGCAGAAGCCCATAAAGTCTCATTAAACAACAGCGGTGTACCCTTGACCAGAATCTTCTTTGTCAGATTCGCAGGAACCTTAAGCGTGCTGTACAGCCCCTTTGCAAATGCATTCTTCTCCGTATGCCTGTGTGTCCAGCTGATTACAATTGCCGCCTCCACATAACGGGACAGCACAGTTGCGATTGCCGCACCTCTCACACCCAGTCTCGGGAAGAAAAACACACCATAGATCAACAGATAATTAAACAACAGATTCACACAGATTGCCACAACCCCGGCTTTCATTGGAAGAACAGTCTCTCCGCACTCTCTCAGAGTACTGGAATAAATCTGCACCATCATAAACGGCGGCAATCCCAACAGCATAATATCCAGATACTGCTTTCCATACTTAAGCGTATCTGCGATCTGCTGCGCAGTACCCTCTCCCTGAAGATACATACTGATCAGATTCTCTCCAACAGTCAGAAACAGTAAAATTGTCCCAATCGTCAGAATCACAGCCATCCAGAACTTATACCTGAATGTCTGCCTCACACCCTCGTGATCCTTCTGTCCAAAATACTGCGCCGTGAAAATACCCGCTCCGGATACCCCTCCGAAAATACACAGATTATAGACAAAAATCAGCTGATTCACAATGGAAGCCCCTGACATCTGCTCCGTACCGATCCGCCCGATCATAATATTATCCAGCAGACTCACGAAATTCGTAATTCCATTCTGAATCATGATCGGAACAGCCACAGCCAGAACCATCACATAAAACTTCCTGTCACCGATAAACTTCTTACGAAACGATGACCTTTCTTTTGTCCTCTCCATAAAACTTTTCCTCATCCTTCTTCACAAAAACAGACTGTCCCGAGACAGCCCTCGCCTTAAGCGTTGTATCATCTACATTACTATAAAAAAAACAACATTTCAACCCCATATCAATAAATTCATACTATCATTTTCTATTCCGTTTTTTCTTCACTCCATATCCGATAACACACTTCCATACTATCATTCACAGTCCCAGCCAGTTCACAGCGAAGAAAAATAAATGTTTTGAACCACATCTACAGGGGGTGTAGCAACTCTTAGTCTTTGGGAATTTGCGTTATGTCAGAAAAATTCACTGTCTGAGCGAAGCGAGTTTGAATTTTTCTGGCATGGTTTTAGCAAATTTCCAAAGGCTTAGAGTTCCTGCCCCCGCAGCCGTGGTTCAAAACATTTATTTTTCTTCGTGTCCCCTTTGAAACCATTAAAAAACTGCCGTTCCCCAATAATGAGGAAAACGACAGCTTTTCAAAAAGTATTTGCAAGCCTATTTAATAGCACCCTCAACCATACCATTCATAATCTGCTTCTGAGCAAGCAGGAATACGATGATCATCGGAATCATTGCCAGGAGTGCTGCAGTAAGGATCAGATCCCACTGCTTAACATAAGAACCAACAAACGCCTGTACAGCAACCGGAAGAGTCTTAACCTTACCATTCTGTCCTAACATCAGAGAAGGAAGAAGGTAATCGTTCCAGATCCACATACCATTCAGAATAGTAACAGTAACAATAACCGGTTTCAGAAGCGGAAGGATAATGCGGAAGAAAGTTCCCTCAGGAGAGCATCCGTCAATCGCTGCTGCTTCTTCCAGTTCATATGGAATACCTTTAATAAAACCAGTTAAGATAAATACTGTCATAGCACCACCGAATCCACAGTATGCAAATACAATACCAGGAATAGACTGAAGCATATTGATTCCAAGGAATTTACCTACATCACGGAATGTAGAAACCAGAGGAAGCATAACTACCTGGAAAGGAATTGTCATGGATGCGATAAATGTCATGTAAATAGCCGTAGACCATTTTGTCTTGTTACGGCAGATAACCCATGCAGCCATACCGCCGAATAAAGCAAGTAATACAAGGGAAACAACTGTAATGATCGCAGATGTTCCGAATGCACTCCAGAAACTGAAGTTAGAGTTGTTGACAACGTTTGAAATATTTGTCTTAAACTGTGCAAAGCTTGCACCTGCAAAGCTTACAGGGTTGGCAACAATACCGTTTGCATTCTTAAATGTATTAATAAGTACCAGATAGAAAGGAGATAATATGTACGCTGCGATAACAATCGCAACAGCTGTAAGCACTACCTTTGGAGTTTTCTTCGTAACCATTACATTTCAACCTCCTTCTTATTGGAAATTCTAACCTGAATAATAGATACAGCAGCCAGGATAATGAAGAACAGAATAGCTTTCGCCTGACCAAGTGCATAATTGTTCTTGGAGATCGCTGTATTATAAATATTCAGAGCCAGCATCTGAGTACCGTTTGTCAGATAGTTTCCGAAGAAACTTGTGACAGAACCTGTACCATTTGTCAGAGCCATGTTAACATCGAACTGTTTGAATGCAGATGTTAAGGTAAGGAATGTACAGATTGTAATTGTAGCTGCGATCATCGGAATCTTGATCTTAAATAATGTTGTAACAGCATTTGCGCCATCGATCTGAGATGCTTCCAGTACATCTTTAGGTACCTGTGTCAGACCTGTTACATAGATCAGCATGATATAACCTGCATACTGCCAGATATAAACAACGATGATAGCCATCATAGCTGTGTTTGTCTTTGACAGAAGTGAAATATTATTTGTCATCTTGATCAGTACGTTATTAAATACGAACTGCCATACATAACCAAGTACGATACCACCGATCAGGTTTGGCAGGAAATAGGAAGCTCTGAAGAATGAGAGTCCCTTAACCTTAGAGGTACAGAGTAAGGCCAGCATAAACGCTACTACGTTTACCAGAACCATGTTCAGAACTACAAACAGAATTGTGATGATCAGTGACCAGAGAAAACTTGGTTCATTGAACATTGCCTTATAGTTTGTAAATCCTACAAATCCTGTCATCTTGATTCCATTCCAGTCTGTAAAGGAATAAAACACACCAAGGCATAATGGAATAATAACTGTTACTACAAATGTAAATAACAATGGAAATACAAATATAAAGTTAACGATGCTTCTGTGATGTTTTAATGTCGGGAATAAATACATTCCCAGTAAAATGCCGATTGCACCAATGATCAGCGCCGGACCTCTCCAGCCAGCTCCGCTTCCGGAAATATCCTGGATCAATGATGCTGCCAGTAAAATAATACCGGCGATCAAGCATACCATGGAAATTGCTTTTTTACTAGCACTGTTTGTATTCATTTTGCCTCATCCTTCCTATTTTTTATTTCAAAGCAAAAATCAATGTGTCTTAGACTTTTTTGCGTACCTGAATAAAGGTCTGCCGGACCTTTACTCAGGTATGCAGCGCAAATAAAAGTGGGCGGCAACATAAGCGCCGCCCATAAGTTTCAATTATTAGTTTGCGTATGCACCCTGGATAACCTGTTCCAGTGTCTTAACGAATCCGGCTTCATCAAGGCTGCCAGATGCATAGTCAGCAAATACCTGACCTGTATAGTTCTGTGCAAGTCCTTCTTTCTGCTCTAACCAATGCCAAGCAGATGTCTTTCCAGCAGATACATAATCAGTGATTGTCTGAGCAAATGGATCATCACCAACGATTGTGCAGGACTTGAACGGGCTTACGAAACCAGCTTCTTTAACAAGAACTTCCTGAGCTTCATCTGTTGTCAGCCACTGAAGGAATGCTTCTGCTGCTTCTACATTACCATCTTTATATACTGACCACCAGGATGGAGAGTTTGTAAGGATTGTATCAATTCCATCTTCAAATGCGTATGGAATCATACCAACTTCGAAATTACCAGCTTCTTTATAAGCATCTGCATCATCACCTGTCATAGTTGCACCGATCCAGGAGCCCTGAGTAACGAATGCATATTTACCAGATGAGAAGTTAAGGATCTGCTGATCATATGTACCGGATACAAGAAGTGCCGGATCTGAATACTGATTCAGAAGACCTACAAAGTTAGCGAAATCTGTTAAACGATCTTCGTCAACCTTACCGCCATCATTGAGCATATCAATATAAGTAGTGTCATCTCTGTCAAGACCTGAATCCAGATAGTTTCCAAATAAGTGGTTACCTGTTGACCAGTAAAGGTTAACTGGTTCTGCTGCATAACCTACAACTGCTGTCAGTCCAAGCTCATCTTTCTTGGAATCAATTGTCTCAAATGCTTCTTTGATTGCATCAGGACCTGTTAATGTAGAAGGATCAATTCCTGCTTTGTCAAGGATGTCTTTGTTATAAGCAAGACCGATTGCTTCTGTTGTATATGGGAAACCGATTGTACCCTGCTTTTCATCAACATAAGCTGCATCTGTGTCAGAAGCCCATTCCTGATCACTCATATCTACTAAAAGGTCTGTCCAGTTAGCGAAGTCTGTAGCACCACCGTTTACGAAGATGTCAGGCATATTATCTGACTGATAGTATCCTTTCAGAGTACCCTGGATATCGATTCCGCCGCCCATGGATTCGATTTCTACTTTAGTTCCTGTTTCTTTCTCATACATTTCAGCTAATTTCTTCAGCTGAGCGTCAACTTCGATCTTACCGTTTACAAGACGAATACTGTCACCGTCTGCTGCCTGTACGGATACTGCTGCCGGAACCATTGATGCGATCATAGATACTGCTAAAAGTGTTGCAAATACTTTTTTCTTCATTTTCGTCACCTCGTCATTTTTTTAACTGTTTCTTTTTACCTTTTGCGCATAAGGTTTTTTGATAGTTGTATAATACCACTTTGTTTCTGAAATAGCAATACCTTTTTCGCATAAGTTTGAATTTTTTTATCTTTCTTTTTCGTCATTTGTCAAATATGCACAATTTCATTTTTCTATCTTATTACACTATGTCCAAAAAAGTGCTACTTTGAGGTCAAAAAAGTACATACTCTTTGGGTTGCGTCCTATAACTTGCAATTCTTTCCTTTCACCAGACAGATAAAAGGCTCCTGTTCAGAACATTACGGAGTAATATCTTATAACATAATAAAACCGGCAAAAGCCGGAAGTCTTGCTTCCTCTTTTGCCGGTTTTTTTTAATTTTCTACTTTTAAAAATGTAGCGGATGCTGCCGGTACTTTCCATTTACCATCTGCATAAGCTGCTTCTCCATTATTGGAATAGACTGACTGCGCATGCTGCGGAATCTGTGCATCACATTCCACATCCTGTCCGGATGGGTTGAGTACAATATAAATCGTCTCATCTTTTCCGGTTCTTTTGTATACTAACGGGTATGCAGATTCTTTTACATATACAAATTCCATAGGTGCTGTATTCTGTAATGCCTGATGTTCTTTTCTTACTGCGATCAGTTTCTTTACTTCATCATACAGGCTATTCTTTCCCGCAAGTGCGTCCTCTGCTGTCGGACGGTCTTCATCAGGATCGATTTGGATGTAAAGTTCCTCTGGTTTGCAGCTTGAGAATCCTGCATTTGCGCTGTGATCCCACTGCATTGGGCTTCTGGATCCTGTGCGGTTGAAACCACCCTCCACAGATTTGATTCCTGAGAGATATTTCATACCGATTTCATCACCGTAATAGATGAAAGGTGCACCAGGTACAGATAACAGAAATGCAAATGCGATCTTGATTTCTTCATCATCCAGAGTTTCTTTAATACGGACCATATCGTGGTTTCCGGATGGAATGCAGATCAGTCCTTCTCTGTTGGTAGCTGCATAGTTTTCTTCATAAGTTTTGACAAATTCAGAGATATCTCCTTTTCCTCTTCTGGAGAAATATGGTTCTTCTACACGGAACAGGTCAAGATAATGAGATGGCCCGAAATGAAGAAGGAAATCCATATGGAATCCGCCTCTTAATGAACGTCCCGGTTCGCCCCATTCTGAAAGAAGCGCACATTCCGGAAATTCTTCATCCATAAATTTACGGAAATCCTGCCATAATGCAATCGTTCCCTCCTGATCATCATCATTCTTTACCAGAGATCCGGCCATATCTACACGGAATCCGTCACATCCCATAGACATCCAGAAACGCATAACATCTTTCATCGCTTCTCTGGTCGCCATAGGTCCCGGTGCGTCCATTGGCTGCTGCCATTCTTTGTCACATCTTGCGAAGCCAAAGTTCAGAGCTGGCTGTACAGAGAAAAAGTTTACTGCACAGCAGCCATTTCTGTCTGAAAATCCTCGAATACTTCCTGTGATACTTCCTACATCTTTGAAATCATCCCATATATCATCGGTCCATACATAACGGTCTGTATATTCATTTTTCTCTGCTTTACAGGATTCTCTGAACCATTCATGATCTGTAGAAGTATGTCCCGGTACGAGATCAAGCAGGACTTTCATTCCTTTTTCATGAGCTTTCCGGAACAGTTCTTTTAAATCCTCGTTTGTTCCGTAACGCGGAGCTACTTTCTTGTAATCTGCCACGTCATAACCTGCATCATAAAACGGAGAAGCAAAACACGGATTTAACCAGATTCCGTCACATCCTAAGTTCTTGATATAATCCAGTTTGCGGATGATTCCCTGGATATTTCCGATTCCGTCCCCATCTGTATCCAGAAAAGTCTGTGGATAAATTTCATAAAATACGATGTTTTCTAACCATGATGGCATTCCCATTGTAAAAATCCTCCTTTAAATGTTTTTCTTTATATGCCTGCACAATTGATCATACAGAAAAATTTTCTGAAGCAAGAAAAAACTCTTGTCTTTTGCAGCAATTTTTTTACAGTAATTTGATTATATCTCGATTATTCAGGAATCTCCTCTGAAATTTTGACTAATTTTTATACTATTTTGACTTTCTATAACCAGAAGTCTCAATTACATCAGTAAGTTTTCTGAGTGAAGTCATGTCAATCTTCTATCTTCTATCTTCTATCTTCTTATAGCAGTCCTTATAAATAATGCATCTTAATCCTGCCCGGAGAGCTTTATCATGTTACAGGAACATTACTGAGCAATTTTCTACAACATAATAAAACAGTATTTCAGGTTCTGCGCCCGAAATGCTGTTTTATTATGTCTTATTCATTTTGTTTCCGTTTATGCTGCCTGTTCTTTTTTCTTACCGTTAACTGTAAGCAGATGACTTTTGATCAGTACCGGACGTACTGCATTGTAGATCACTGCTACCAGGATCACAGAAACAACTGCATTGAATAATGTCGCTACAGCACTCATTTTTGCAAGTGCCTGTGCCAGTTCCTGAGGCTGTCCGAGAATATACTGTTTGTAGAAATATCCTACGATCGGATCTGCCACAACATTAAATGCAAGACCTGCTACAGAAGCAATCACACTCCATTTGAAAACATATTTCTTATCTGTACTTTCATTAATCTTTGCAATCTTATGTGCTACCAGACCTGTGATCAGGCCAATACAGAATTTCAGTACAAATGTCTTTGGTGCGCCTGTGATATATACAGGATCCATCAGGTCTGCGATTCCCATTCCGATGGCACCGGATAATCCGCCGTATACACCGCCGATCAGAAGTGCTGCCAGTACGCAGAATGCATTTCCGATATGGATGGATGTTGCATCACCGCCCGGTACAGGGATCTTAATCTGCAGGAATGTAAAAGATACATAGCATAACGCAGCCATAAGAGCTGTCTCTGCAAGTTTTGTAATTGTGCTGTTCTGAGTATTCATAATAACTGTCCCCTCTCATATGATCTGATAGAAAGCTCATATCACTAAGCCAGATTGCCTGTTTGATTCTCACTATCAGATTTTTATATATTGACGCATCAATATGTTGAAGTTATCATACGCGAAATGTGTCATTATTTCAATGACCAATTTTTTGAATTTTTTAGAGGTCAGATTGGATATTCTGTAAAAGAATCCTGCTTGCAGGATTCTCCGCCTGCGACGGGTCGCTTCAGCGACATAATTCCTCTCCGTCGCAGTGCGATCCTGCCCGGAGGGCCTTTTTGTGTTATAGGAACATTACGGAGTAATTTCCTATAACACAAAAAAGCCCTCCGTCTGCATGCTGCTCACATGAAAACAGAGGGCTTCATTATTCTATTTGCTTAAATCCTTGCTACGCCTGATTTTCTTGCTGCTTCTGCTACAGCTTTAGCTACAGCGTCTTTTACACGTGGGTCAAAGGCTGCCGGAAGAATATATTCCGCTGTTAATTCTTCGTCACTTACCAGACCTGCGATTGCATATGCTGCTGCAACTTTCATTTCATCGTTAACATCTGATGCTCTTGCGTCCAGTACACCACGGAAAAGTCCCGGGAAGCAGAGTACGTTGTTTACCTGGTTCGGGTAATCAGAACGTCCTGTGGATACCACTGCTGCGCCTGCTGCTTTTGCTTCGTCAGGGAAGATTTCAGGTACCGGGTTTGCACATGCAAAGATGATAGGATCTTTTGCCATTGTGCGGACCATATCCTGTGTCAGTGTTCCAGGTGCGGATACACCGATGAAGATGTCTGCGCCTTTGATCACTTCTGCAAGAGTACCTTTCTCTTTGTTGAAGTTTGTGATCTTAGCCATCTCTTCTTTAATCGGGTTTAATCCTTCTCTGCCTTCGTAAATCGCACCTTTTCTGTCTGTCATGATTACATTCTTAAGTCCCATGGACATTAACAGTTTGATGATAGCGATACCTGCTGCACCGGCTCCGGAAGTAACGATCTTCACTTCGTCAAGCTTCTTTCCAACCAGTTTCAGCGCGTTGATAACACCTGCAAGTGTGATAACTGCTGTTCCGTGCTGGTCATCATGGAAGATCGGAATATCACAGCATTCTTTCAGTTTCTTTTCAATTTCAAAACATCTCGGTGCGGAAATATCCTCAAGGTTGATTCCTCCAAAGGATCCGGCCAGGAGGCTTACTGTCTTAACGATCTCATCAACATCTTTACTGCGGACGCAGAGCGGAATCGCGTCTACACCGCCAAATTCTTTAAAGAGTACACATTTGCCTTCCATAACAGGCATACCTGCTTCCGGTCCGATATCTCCCAGTCCAAGTACTGCAGTTCCGTCTGTTACAACAGCAACTGTATTCCAACGTCTTGTCAGATCATAGCTCTTGTTTACATCCTTCTGGATCTCCAGACAAGGCTGAGCAACACCCGGTGTGTAAGCAAGGCTTAAAGCATCTTTGGAATCTACTTTGGCTCTTGATACAACCTCAATTTTACCTTTTAAGTCATAATGCATTTTTAAAGATTCTTTTGCGTAGTCCATTTTGTTTTGGCTCCCTTCTGCACTCTTTTTTTGAGACGCCTACATTGTAACATTAACTCGGCTCAGATTCTACTGTTTTTCTGACCTTTTTTATCAAAATAACTAAAACAGCATCTTTCTGTAGAAAATTGGAAAGATGCTGTCTCAGTTATGATACTTTATTTTTTGATATCAGGTCAGGGGCAAAATACCTTTTGACCCTGACATCATTATTTATCTTTATCAAAATGTACTTCTGCGCTGGCAACTGCACGCTCATCCAGGAGTTGTTTGAAGGTCTTGGTCTTTGCTTTTTCTTCGTAGTCATCGGACCAGTAGTAGCCTTTCAGCTCGTCCATATACTCATAGTAATCGCAAAGATAGATATATACTGTGGAAACATCCCTGTCCTGTATTGCATATGTGTCCGCATTACTGTTTGCCACTCCGCCATATGGCATGATATCTCCATTGGCATCCAGCATAACAGCAAAATATTTTGTTTCCGGATCCTGCATTTTCATAGTGATCTCAAATGGTGTTTTCGTAATGGAGAGAACACCATCTCCATTTTCATCTACCACATTTACATCCTTTTCAACCGTATCGGAAGTATTTTTCTCTACATCTACGTTGAACTTCCAGTCACCTTTTAGTGTCCATGAGTTATATCTGTTATCACCTTCGTTTGCCTCAGTATATCGTTCATAATACTCATTCCACATCTCAGTGAAAAACTGATGCTCCAGATTCTTCTGCTCTTCTGTCAGGCTCTCATAATCTGCATCGTCTGTGCTGATTCCATGCTCTTCCATTTTCTGATTATATTCATCCCGCAGATCCTGAGGGATATCCGGGGTGGTATCCTGATTCTCCGGAAGAGCGCCCACAATATCTTTCAGATCCAGCTCCATGGTAAACCTGTCAGGTACTTTTATGTCTTTGACATAATCGCTGATTGCCGGACCTCCCACCTGAGGAAGCTTCGCGTCACTGTATTCATCCATTCCCAGTGCCTGGGCTAACTTGTCAAAACTAAAGTCCTCAGAATCTACATCAATCCCTTTTTCTTTGAAAAATGCGTTACGCACCTCATAAAATTTTGTCCATCCTGCATCATCCACTGTCATATCTTCTACAGGAATACGCAAAACTCCTGCATAGGTGTTATCATCCAGCATTTTTCCATCCAGATAAGCATTGAACAGATTACTTTTTTCATCCATGTAATCATATTTCACTGTAGAATTCTCGCTGAGCTTAATATTGGGTTTTCCATCAGATGTAATGAATGTATCCGGGAATTTATCCTCTGTATGGATTGTCATGGACAGGTACAGAGCCATTTCATTACAGTATACTTCTGAAAGCGTGACAGTTGTTCCATCTACTGTTTTACTGTATGATTCATTGTCTTTCGTTTTATCTGCATTGTTATTTTCTGTTGTATTCTGATCCTCAGACTGAGCACTTTGAGGATTACCTCCGTCCTCCTGACTTTCATTAGTATCTGCCAACTCTGCATCTTCTGCAGAATCTGTCAACTGCTTTGCATATTTCGAATAATCACCATAAAATCCCATGGAATTACCGAGCTGCTTAAATACATTTCCAACCAGAGGGATGTTCTCTGCAAATGCCGGATTTGTGATACATACTGTTGAAAATACAGCTGCAGCTGCAGTCAGTCCCAAAGCTGTTTTGTATACTGTTTTGAATTTCTTGTGCGATTTTGCTGTTCCTGTGGATTTCTTTCCGGAACTTCCTGTTGATTTCTCCTGTAATCTTTGCACCATATTCTCTGTATTTTCCGTATGTCCAGAAGCTGCTGCCATTTCTCTGATTCTGGAAAATGCTTCGTTTTTTGCATCTTCTGCCTGCTTTGGCAACGGAAAGTCTGCCTGCATGATTTCCTCTATCACATTGTCATTTCTGTTATTCTTTTCTTTATCAAAATCCAACTTCTTCGCCATGAGCACTTCATTCCTTTCTTGAACTTACTGTTATGTTTCCTGCTGTTACTGATCCTGTTCTCAGATTTTCATTCTGATATTCTGCAAACCTTCTGCTATACCTGTGAATTCTCTGTTTTTCTTTTTTTTCTGCTGCAGTCTCTTCTTCTGAATATTATCTTCTGCTGAAGTATATTCCTGCTTTAGCTGCATACGGGCTCTGACCAGTCTGGTTTTTACGGTGTTTTCATTCATATTTAATATAGAAGCAATGTCTGCGATCCGAAATCCCTCTACATAATACAGAACCAGTATGATCCTGTAGGATTCGTCCAACATTCCAAGCATTTCCTTGAACTCAAATTCCTCAATGGACATATCCTGTCCGGGGACTTCCGGAAGTTCTTCGGCTCTGCTGAAGTTTTTATAATGTCTGTGGATTTTATTGCATTCATTGATCAGAATACGAATCATCCAGGTTTTAAAATATTCCGGATTCTTCAGTGTATGTATTTTTTCAAAGCAGGTAAGTATGGTATCCTGTATGGCATCTGCGGCATCCTCATCATTATCCAGGATTCCCCTTGCCACCTTGTACATTGCCAGAGAATTCTTTTCCATCAGTTCCAGAAATGCATCCGCATCTCCTGA
>OFRY01001044.1_pt1 | contig 13432 bp, 10 predicted proteins | sample 1543171 | NCBI WGS metagenome assembly OFRY01 (sample SAMN04209240, study PRJEB22552) | human gut metagenome | biome: gut; material: feces | host: Homo sapiens | place: USA: Oklahoma | reverse complement strand
GCACCTCTCGGGCTTCGACAACTACAGCTACATCTTCGTCTCCTGCACGCGCATCTATTACGACATGCTGCGCCACCCGCTCTTTGCCATCCTCCTCTACCCCCTCTATTGGACCAACCAGGCACTGCGTCCGCTGACCGGCCACAACTCGGCGGTCTTCCTCGTCTCGGCACTGACGATCTTCGCAGGCGTCTATTCCCTCATCTTCCTCTACCGCATCCTGCGCGACCGCGTAGGCGTGGGGCGTGCCGATGCCCATTGGATCACCACGCTGTTCTTCTCCTTCGCTATGGTGATGCTGACGATGATCGTCCCCGACCACTTCTGCCTCTCGCTCCTCCTCCTGCTGCTGACGCTCTGGCTTGCCACGTCGCCGCGTCCGCAACCACTCTGGCTGGTGTCGCTGCTCGCCACGCTCACGGGAGGCACGACGCTGAGCAACATTGCCAAGTCGTGGCTGGCCTCGCTCTTTGTCCGGGGCAAACGGATCTTCCGCCCCATGACGGTGCTGGACGTGGTCATCGTACCCGCGCTTCTCTTCGTGGGAGCAGGCTACTGGCAGAACGAGACCATCATCAAACCCGTGGACGCACGGGGCAAGGCGGTGCTGGCCAAGAAGATGCAGAAGGACAGCACGCTCAAGGCGAAACTGGCGGCCCACGACAAGGAGATGAAGGCACGAAGGGGAAAGCCCATCGCCGACAACTTCCTGCTGCAGCAGACCAACATCACGGCCTCGCGCGGACCTGCCATCGTCGAGAACCTCTTCGGCGAGGGACTACAGTTTCATCAGAAAGAGCTCTTGAAAGACTATAGCGTGGATCGGCCCGCCATCGTCGGCTACGACTACTGGTGGCAGTATGGCATAGAGGCACTCGTGGTACTGCTCTTCGTGAGCGGCATCCTCTGTGGACTCCGCACCCAACTGATGCTCCTGCTGCTATCATGGTTTGGCTGCGACTTGCTACTCCATGTCGTGCTGGGCTTCGGCCTCAACGAGGTCTATATCATGTCGGCCCACTGGATGTTTATCATCCCCATCGCCATCGCCATGCTGCTGCGGCGCGTCCAGCCTCGCCTGCAACCGCCGCTGCGCATCATCATCATGCTCCTGACGGTCTATCTGCTCGTGTACAACGGCAGCCTGCTCGTCGATTACCTACTCAAATAAGAACAAAGGAATGGAAAAATATCAGGAATATCTCAAGGAGAACATCCGACAGAACCTCCGCGCCTGCCAGCTGCGCCAGTTGGAGATACTGAAGGAGATCGACCGCATCTGCCAAAAGCACCATATCGAATACTGGCTGGACGGCGGATCGCTGCTGGGCGCGGTGCGCCACCAGGGATTCATTCCCTGGGACGACGACATCGACATCGCCATGTCCGTAGAGGACGAGCACCGCTTCGAGGAGGTCGCGCCCAAGGAACTGCCGCCCCACCTCTTCCTACAGTCGCCGAGAACGGACCCTGGAAGCAATGAGCCCATCGTGAAGATACGCGACCTGAACTCGCTCTATATCGAACCCGGCGACAGCTTCGCCCTACCCTACGCCAAGGGTATCTTCGTCGATATATTCCCGATGGAGGACTATCCCAACATCTCCCGCAAATGGATCAAGCGGCTGACGAAGGGCATCTCCAAAAGCAATGCCATCCTCCACCATAGCCACACCTACTCCCTGCGGTCCTTTGCCGAGTTTTTCTGGTTTGGAGCCAAACTGATGGTCTGCAGCGGACTGTGGAAACTGGTCTGCCGTCTCGCCCCCAAAGGTCGCTACAGCGACATTCCCATCCTCAACGGGCGCGGTGTCTCCTTCGACAAGGCAAGCATCAAGCCTTTGGGAAAAATCACGTTCGAGGGCGTGGAATTTCCGGCTCCCCACGACTACGACGCCTATCTGACAGACCTCTACGGCGACTACATGAAGCTGCCGCCTCCCGAGAAGCGTGAGAGCCATGCGGTCTATGTGGCCCTGTCTTGAGGGAGCGCAGGATAGCGTTGTCGAGAGAGCCTATATACCATATAGGGTATCCCTCTTTTCCTATATATAATAGGAACAATATAGCATATAGAAAGCAAGCAAAACCATCAATTAGGTCCATGCACCATCCCACACGAGTGGTACTGCGATGGAAGCCAAGTGAAACTCCAGTACCAGCCGAATGAAACTCCAGTACCAGCTAAGCAACACCAAGGTGGTACTGGGGTCTTATCAACTATCGTCCTTAGTATCCACATTGGGAGAAGCTTTGGGTTAAAACACTTTTATTCTCTATCTTTCTTTACTTTGCCTAAGTTGACGTTTGTATTATCACATAGGAAACGCAAAAATACTTGTTTTTTCACACAAACGTCTCTTTTAGTCTTTTTTGTTTCATACTATAAAAAACATTGAAATCTTGGCTTTTGCCCGTAGGAAAAAACAGTTAAGTACACAAGGAGTATAGAGTTTCTGCGGACGCAGTGAAAGAGATAAATAGTTAAAGAAAAATAAACGATGTGTTTTTTTTTTGGGGGGGGCGTTATGATTTTTTCAAGGAATATCCTACATTTGCAGTTGAGTTAAAAAATAAGTAGAAACCTAATAGCTTTCTCTATTTTAGGGGAGGGAGTTTTATTAACAGATTGAGTATGGAAACAAAAAAGTTTATGATTTTTCCAATCGGAATTCCTACGGACATCTTGACACAGAAACAGGAGCAATTGTATGGAATGAGAAAATTACGACACTAGGGTATGATTTAACAAAAGATAAATGCAAGCAATGTAAAATGTATCCAAGTTGCTTAAAAAGTGTATGAACAATAAAAGTATGAAAACATGAAAAGGAACCTAGCGCTATTGGCTATCATGCTACTGCTGCCCCTTTCCTCCTTCGCACAATACAGCCTGTTGGGGCAGATAACGGACGAAACGGGAACGTCCATCCAAGGCGCACAACTATGTCTGTATCAAGACGGTGAACTGGCGGGATTGGCACAATCGAATGCCAAAGGAGAATACCGCATCGGAGACGTGCCACGAGGCAGCTACCAGGTTGTGGCAAGTTGTGTCGGCTATTCTTCGGACGAGGATTCGGTCGTGATAGACCGCGACGCCAACCTGAACTTTATCCTCATGACGAAGAGCGTGGAGCTGGATAGCGTAGTCGTCATGGGTAGCAGCAGTCGTGCCACGTCCAAGGGGCATGTGTTCTACCTGACGAAGAAGGCGAAGGAGTGTGGCAACCCCTTTGTCGCCTTGCAGGAAATACCCTTGCTCTATAGCGACCCTGTGAACGAAAGTGTGCGTTCTGCAGACGGTCAGTCGATGCTGATACTTGTCGATGGCATGCGAGTGAACTCTGGCGTGAGCCCCATAGACCCCGCCCGCATCAAGTCGGTGGAAATAATTGACGTGGTGAGTGCTAAGTATATGCGCCAGGGGGTGAAGCGCGTCGTCAACATCAAACTGAAGGACACTTCGCTCTACACCTATGCGCAACTATCCACACGAGCCGACTATCCCGCCAAATCCTATTTTGCCATGCCGACCTTTGAGATTGGCAACAGTACCGTCTCGCTCTACGGCGACGCCTCTATCAGCACGGAGCACAGTCGGCAAGAAAACGCCTATAGCCTTGTCACGCCCGGACTCACCAAGCACTATGCAGGCGAGACACAAAGCAAAAGCACCGATTACGACTTCTCGTTGATGGGGAAGTGGCGCATGACGGCAAAGGATTATTTTGCCGCATACGTCCAGGGCAATACAAGCAAAGAGAACAGTAGCAGTTTCTCTCTCGGCGAGCAGAACGCGCAGGGCCTCGTGCGCGACAACGCTTCCGTCTATCGCTCTCATCTTTTTTCGGCGACGGCTTACTATAAGCATCTTTTCTCAGAGGACGAAGAGTTGGAGCTGTATGCCGTCTATACGGACAACCGAGCCGACAACACCAACAGCCTGGAGGAGGAGACACAAGGGCTGGGAGGCACAAACCTCCAGCAATATATCAGTCGGCACCACCAAGGATCATTGACACTGAGCTACTCCAAAGAATTCGACGACGGAGGAAGCCTGGAGCTGGGCAACGAGACCGAGTATGCGTATGACCGAATAGAGAACAACGGTTGGGCGACCTATCTCTTTGGCCACCATCGCCTCAACGAGTTTGTCTTTGCGGGCTACACGGGGATGTTGTCACGAAAACTGACCTACGATGTGACGGCTGGCATGGAGTATATGACGATGAAGTCAGACAGTATAGACCATCATTATTTCAGACCACGTTTCGATCTTGGCCTCCACTATAATATCACCAACACGCTCAGTATGCGTTTGGGCTACACTTACAGCAACACGGCCCCTTCCGTAGCTATGCTCTCCCCATACAACACGTCTGCCGACACGCTGCTTATCAGTCGTGGCAATCCGTTTCTCCTGCCTTCCAAGTCGCACGTTTTCTCTTGGAATACATCTTATTACAAGGGTAGCATGAGTTGCGGCGCAGGCGTTTCCTATGGTGTATCGAGCGACCTCATCGAGTCGGTGCGCTTGGCGGCGGACAATGGTGTGCTGCTGACGACGTATCAGAACCAGGGACGCTTCCGCTCGCTGCAGCTGAAGGGCAACTTGCTGTGGCGCGTATTGGGATGTACGGTTTTGATGGACATGGCCCACCATGTGAGCTACTATACGAGCGCAGGGGCGAAGAAATATTTCCGGGGCCTGCTGCTTGTGAGCAAGAAGTGGGGCAAACTGGAGGCACGGGCTAACTTCAGTTACCAAAACTACATCGTCTCGGAATATGCACGGACGAAAAACTACAATCCGACCAGCACCCTCGTGCTCTCCTACAGTTTCACCCCCGACATCCTGTTGTCTGTAGGCTGTACGAGCTTCATTGGCAATCCGAGGAGCAAGACCACCGTGAGCACGGGCGACTACAGGAGTGTCGCCTACACGAAGAGCAATACGTTCTCCCCATGGGTTTTGTTCCGCTGGACAATCAGAAAGAACAGCAAGCGTAAGATAGAGCTCGACAACGACATCTTGCGCGACCATGAGGGCAAATTCAAACTATAGTCAGGAGTATTCTACCACTGCGGTTTGTGGAACGCCCAGTCTCACAAACCGCATCTAAAATCAATCCTCGCCACGACATCCCAGGGCAAGCCCAGGTTTTGTCGTGGCGAGGAAGGTATCAAGGGGTAGCGTTATCAATTGTCACAGGCGGCGCAACTCGTCTTCTCCAGCCGTCTTTCCCTTGTATTTTGATTTTGCCGGGTTGAAAGAGTAGGAGATGGTCAGGCTAATGCTGGGCTGCCGATTGTCCACCCAGTGAGAGGTGTAAACGCCCTTATACTCCGAGTAGCCCTTCTCTTTGGCATTGAACAAGTTGGATGCAGCCAGCTTGACCCATAGGTTTTTCATGTTCTTTTGGATGCTCATCCCCACATTGATAGAAGAGTGCGCCATGTACGTGTTCGAATGGCCCTTGAGGTTACCACTCGCATTCAGCACGATATACCACTGGCGAGGGAGCACGACGAGGTTCTTCCATTGCAGGCCTGCCTGAGGACGTCCATATTCCATCCCGTTGTAGCTCAGCCATTGTTTGTGGATCCACACATGCCATGATGGTTTCCATATCTTGAAGAATGTGGGACTGTAGGAGAGTCCAGTATAGACGCTCGAGAACGAGTGGTTGACCCCGTAGGACAACACGGCTGGGATCTCGTCCATCACGTCAAAGCAGCTGACAACGGCATCCTTGCCATAGGAGTAGTTGCATATTAAGAGAAGGTCGCGGTAGGATGCGTTAAACGCCACGGAGTGGTTTTTGGTGGGCTGGAGCTGAGAGTTGCCCTTGTTGTAACGGAAATCGCTGATATACTGCAGTCCGTCGTCCAGTTGGCTGTAGCTGGAACTGTTGGTATAGATGTTGTAGCTCAGCATCAGCGAAAACCTGTCTTGGCTGTAGGACAGGGACACCGAGGGCAGAAGATTGCGGAAAGTGCGTTTGCTCTCGTCGCGCAGTTTGCCAGCGGCATAGTATTTGTAGTCTATGTATTCATATTTCAGACCCAGTTGCGTGAACCATCTTCCGAAGCTGCGGCTGTAGTTGGCGAACACGTGGGCAGCCGACTGTTTCGACTCGTTGTCGTTGGTCTGCAGCAAGCCCGAATAGTCTTCGTTCTCGATGCAGTATTGTTGCTGGAAGCGTGTCCAGGAGGTCGCCAGACCATAGTCCAGTTTGCCATTGGCCACAGTAGAGGAGAAGACCGTCCTCTGTGCTGCCATGTCCGATTCGGACTTCGTGGCGGGCACCAGCATAGACCTGTTGTCCATTCGATTCTCGACGACAATCTGCCTGCCGTTGGCGCGATTGTGGGCGTAGGTGGCATCTACGTTGAGAGAAAACTTATCGCTGAATTTGTTTTCGTAATAGGCGCTGACGTTGTGGTTGCCGTTTTGCGAGGACTGAGTGGACCGAGTGTCAAACTCGCTGAAAGCACCGTTCTGCCACACATGGTTGCGATAGTTTTGGTCGGCGCTGTTGGAGAACACCCTTGAGAAAGTATAAGTGGCTCCCAGAGACTGTCGGTCCGTCAGTTGGTCGTTGACTCCAACACTCACAAAACCAGTCTTCGCCGAGTTGTAACCATCGCCCGAATAATCGGCATGGATATCTTGACCCTTGTACTGGAAGTCATAGACGTCCTGGCGCTTATAGTGAGAGTTGCTGAAAGTATTGGCCGATGTGTTGACGAAGAAATCGAGACCACGCCGACGGTAGTTGAGGTCGATCCATCCAGTGGTGTTCCAGCAGCTTGACACGTTCTCGCTCAAGATCAGAGATCCACCCAGCCCTTCTCCGACGGGCTTGATGGTGGTGATGTAGAGCACGGCGCGCACGGAGGATCCGTATTTTGCTCCGGGATTCATGTCGATCTTCACATCCTTGATCATATTGCTCGGGATGCGCGTCAGCTCATTCCAATTGCGCATCCGTTTGTTGTTGATATAGACAAGCGGCACGCCTCTTCCCAGCACTTTGATGCCATCTGTGTCGATCAGGGGCAATTGCTGCAACACGTCGGTAGCCAGCCCCAGCTGACTGAACACGGTCCCCTGTATGTGTGTGACAAACTGTCCTTGCTCCATCTTGAAGGAAGGTCGGGAGGCCGTGACCGTCACTCCTTGCAGGGACTGCTCCGACGGAAGCAAATGGATGGTCATGTGGGCTGCAGCTGGCAAAAACACCGTCTTGTATCCTATACATGAGACCTTCACTATTTTCCCAGATGAGTTCGTGTCAAAAGAGAAACTGCCATCCTCGCCGCCTATCACGCCAGCAACATAAGCTGAGTCGGAGGCCTGCAGTAGGGACACGGTGGCATAGGGAACAGGAATGCTGTCGTTTTCCATCACTTTTCCATCTATACTCTGGGCATTTGCACAAATGGTACTTGTCAAGACTATGGCCAAAAGGCCAGAATATCTATTACGCATCATACTATTCTTATATTGATTTAGGTTGCTATTACTTTGTGAACACTTTCTGAAAGCTTCTTTTTACCACCTTTCAAAGTATCCAATGTTGCTTCGTTCAATACTTCTTTCTCGTGGATAATATCTAAAAATAACTTATTCATGTTTGTTTTGTTTTTATCGCCTTCTTGCAGCTTCCGGTATTGCTTTGTGATATGTCTGTAATTCTATAGTAATACGCATTTGGTTGTTAGTTAAAAACAATCCTCGCAATCAATATTGAAAGGGAGGAAAAACTTTTGGTGCAAAAAATAGGTTTTTTACATATATGTTCCAAAAGAAAATCGTTAAAAAAGCAAAACGCCTCGTCTTTACCTGCTTTTTTAAAGGTTTACAGATAGTTGAATTAAAAAAAGACGAGAAAAATGGCATTCTTCCAACAATCAACGCTTTAAAATGGTTTATAAAGAAACAAATAACAAAATGTAGAAAGAGCTGCTTGGGTTATCTCTGTTCAGTTTCAACATATCAAATATACGCGAATACAAGGTCTCAAGAAATAAGAAAATTCTATTCATTCTTAACGAACATTCTTGCAACGCTTTATCTGTAACTTATATTTCAGAATCATAGACAATCCCATTATTCATAGTCTTCACCTCTGACACCTAACTCCCCTTGGCTCATCGCATTGGCAATGTCAATCTTCAATTCCTCGTCATAGTCGCTGCCATCCATGAAGCACGCCATGATGCGATGCAACAAGTCTTGGTCGATATTTGATGCTGCCACATGATAAACGATTGATTCCATCTGACGCATAAACGTTGTCGCTTGCCAAAAGTAGGAGTTTTTGTATAGAAAATATGCTCCAAGTGTCAAGGCAATACGTTTGTTACCGTCATTAAAATAATGACCAGAACAGAACTTGAACACCAAATAACAGAGTTTATCGGCAAAGTCGGGATAATACATATCATTCTGCACGAAATCGAGCGTGGCAAGAATGCCGCCCTCGTCTCTCACGCCTTCAAATCCGCCATCACTTGCATCTATCATTTTGCAATAGACATTAATGGCTTCATCGTAACTGATATATAGAGTTTCCTTATTCATCGTTATCTGCTTGTTTTAATCGTTTCAAGACATCCTTGTTGTCTGCCAATATGTTATCGAAATCAATAGACTGATTGCCAATAAAACGCTCAAACTCTTCTGGGGTTACCGCTTTAAGGTATTCTGCAATATTGACATGATAGGCTTCACGGAAACTATAGTCACGAGAAGCCATTTTGGTGCGAGCATCATTAAGATAAGGCTTTTGCATAGGATGTTCAGCCAAACCATTGACAATTGCCTTCACTTCTTCCATAGACAACAATCTACCGCCATTTTCTTTGAATCTTTGCTGTATGGCAGCACCCACGCCATTCTCAAATGAGGATATGACAAGCAGCACCTCTGCATAGAGTGTATGACGCACATTGTCTTTTGAATCAAGGCTAAGAACTTTACGATATTCTTTAGCATTTTCCTTAAACACAGCCTTGTATATGTAATCAGTCACTTGAGAATACTTATAGGTCTTATGCCCATCAACATATTGACTGATAGCTGACGTAAATGTCTTTCTATAATTTTCTTCAGTTATGGCTGCTGAGAGATAATTAATATCACGACGATTGATGAATTTTGTCCCACCACCTGTTTTTTCGTTGATTGTAGCTATTACAATATCCAAAATTGCACTACGCAAAGCCTTGGCTCTCTCGCTTTCTGTCAAGAGCATGCCTATATTGAGAAACGAGCGGAAATTAAACAGTCCCAGTTGGGTAGTTTTGCTCGCCTCATTAATAAGGTGAGCAAACTGTAACTTAAACTCTTTCAGAGCTTTACCCTTACATAAAACATATCCATTATACTTCAACTCATCTCCATTCACTGATAAATATCGGTCTATTGTAGATGTATCAACGCCATAAAAATCTGCTACCATTTTCTTTGTCAACCAATACTCACCATCAAAAAACATGCCTTCAATGTCAAGGCGTTCTTGAAGTTTTTTCACTGCAAAACGGTTGTTCAGTACGTTTTGTCGTTCTATATTTGATATTGTCAAATCTTTCATCTTTACAGTCTATTTTGAATTTGTGAGACAGCGTTTCATTTTTTCATAATTTGTGGAACACCGCTCCCCGTGAATCCAACAAGGAATAGGCCACCGCAATATACATTATATATATGTATTGCGGTGGTCTGTCTATGTCAGCAAGGAGCCATCTATTGACAAAGCTTATAGAAGAAATAGCAGGTGTCTCCTAAAATTTGAAAGAAATCCGCCCAAACAAAAAACGCAATGGTGACGATGAAGACGACAACAGTAAAGACGACATTCTTCCATCGGTGCGTCTTCCACGCATAGTAGATATTGCGCACGCCACCGAAGATGGCTGACACCAAGACTCCACTGAGGAAGACATATACTGCCACACTGAGAATATTTTTTAATGCTTCCATATAATAACAATTACTGAGACCCTATATTTGTTTTTAGTTATTTAAAAGCTGCTGCAACCTCCGAGTCGCATCAGAATGACGCAGAGCAGCCTAATAGGCTGCAAATGTATGTTTTTTCAGAAACACACAAACATTTTCCTATATTTTTGAACCAATAGAAAACACTTTTACGGTCCAACTATTGGTTGATGGTATGGCGGAGCCCCTCCTCGATGTGCCACAGCGGCTGCCATCCAAGCGACTGAAGGCGGCGGGTGTCAAAGACCGCCTTGGTGATGGGCGTGGTGACACCATGGGTCGCATCGTCGGGAATGTCGAAGACGATTTGGCGGCCAGCCATTCCTGCCGTGAGTTCTGCCAGTTGGCGGATGGTGATATTGGACTGTTCGTCGGCGACATTGTAGGCTTCGCCGTCCTTACCCAAGAGGAGGATATGGAGGAGGGCCGTCGCACAATCGACCACATAGGTCCAGGAGCGGAAGGCCTCGCCCTTGCTCTTGAGGACGATGTCCTCGCCACGCTCCACATTGCGGATGAACTGCGCATAGACACGGTTGTCCGACTCCGTGAAGCCCGGTCCATAGACGTGGGAGGGACGCGCGACGACAACCTCGACATGGTGCTGGGCGCCATAGCAGGCACATAGCGTCTCCGTCGCCCGCTTGGCCGAGGGATAGCAGGAACGCACCTCCAGCGGATTGACATAGCCACTATAGTCCTCCGTGAAGGGACGGCCGTCGCCCTCGCCATAGACCTCGCCCGAGGAGACATAGAGGAAGCGCTGGAGCGCGTGGCGGACGCCATACTGGAAGAGATGGTCCACGCCATTGAGGTTGGACCGCATCACGCCGACAGGGTCTTCCTTGTAGAGCCGAGGGGCCGCACCGCCTGCCGCATCGATGACGAAGTGGAAGTCGGTGTCGCCTTCCAGCGGCTGCGTGAGGTCCATCGGAAGGAAACGGAACCGGTCGGACTGTGCGTAGCGGGCAAAACGCTTCTCCGCCCGCTGCTGGTTGCGACCCGAGGCAAAGACACGACACGAGGTGGGCGCTGCCATCAGCACGTCGGCGACGGCACCGCCTATCAGTCCCGTCGCTCCCGTCACGAGGACGTTCTTGCCGTCGAGCAGCTGCCAGGGCAGGTCCTGCGAGGCTGCCCGCAGGAGGTCCTGCTCGTAGAGACTCACTTCAGCCATGCTTCCTTCGATGTGTGGATGAGGGCCTTGAAGAGCTCGACGTCCTCCGTCTGCGTGAGTTTCAGTCCGTTCTTCTCCGACCCGATGACCAGGTGCTGGTCCTCCACGCCGAGGGCTGCCATCAGCGTACACGAAGCCACCGTGTTCTCCACGTGCTTCTCCTCCGCCTCGTCGTGGGCCCGCAGCAGGTCGCCAAGATGATAGGTGTGGGGGGTCTGCGTGCGTACGAGGCGCTCGCGAGGGATGGTGATGTTCTCCACGCAGTCGCCGACCTTCTCCATGATGGCCTCCTTGCAGGTCATGCCCGTCACGGCGTAGCCATAGCGCTGGCAGAGGTCGATGTTCTCGCTGATGATGCGCTCCGAGACCAAGGGGCGCACGCCGTCGTGGACGAGCACGATGTCGTCGTCCTTGCAGCCTGCGTCGCGCAGACCCTGGAGCCCGTTGCGGATGGAGTGCTGATTGCTGTCGCCTCCCTCGAAGATCCACTGCAGTTTGGTGATGTTGAACTGGTTGGCGTAGGCCTGCAGCATCACCTCCCAGCCCTTGAGGCAGACCACCGCGAGGGCGTCGATCTGCGGGTGCTGCTGGAAGGCCCGCATCGTATAGATGATGACGGGGATATTGTCTATGGTCATGAACTGCTTGGGAATGTCCTGTCCCATGCGGTTGCCGACACCGCCGGCTGTCAATAGTGCGATGTTCATATATTTCTTAACGGATTGTTTTGGGCAAAGTTAGGAAAAAAACTCCGTCTGGGCAAATCTTTCCACGAGATAAGCCCCTTGGGGCCTATGATTCTCCCAGATTCCTCCCTATCAACGCCATCATCGGGACGGCAGGCGGCGTTTTGTCCGGTTTCGTCCCTGTCGTCCCGATGATGGGTCCCGCCCCGAAGGGCGGGTATTGTCTATCGAAAGTATTCGTTATTTCACGAGCACCTTGGTGGTCTTGTTGCCCTGCTTCACGATGTTGATACCTCGCTGGGGAGCAGTGAGACGGCGGCCCTGCAGGTCGTAGCAGACGATGGGCTCGTCCTGTGCGGTGCGGGTAGCGGGGGCAATGACCGTGGGATCCTTGTAGGTGAAATAGCCATCGACGTAGTTGGCATAGCGGGCGGAAGTGCGGAGGGGATCGTAGAGGATCGCTCCCTCCAGCGCCGTGCAGCCCGTGAACATATCCGTGCTATTCTCCACCGACTCGACCGTGAAGGTCTCGCTGGCGAAGATGGTGCCGAGGTAGTAGCTCCAGTAGAACATCTCGCTCATGTCCTTGACGTTCTTCGTATTGAAATAGGAGAGGTCGAGCGTGGAGAAGCCCGTACTGAAATAGAACATGCGGCTCATGTCCTCGACGTTCTCGGTATTGAAATGGGAGAGATCGACGTTGTAGAGGTTGGAGCAAGCGCAGAACATGTTGTTCATGCTCTTGACGCTGTCGGTGTGGAGATTCTCCATACCGTCGATATTCTTGAGCAGATAGTAGCCACAGAACCAGGCTGTGCAGTCGGTCGGGCGGTAGTCGGCGAAACTGGTATCGAAAACGATGGTATCGACGGAATCGCAGAGCTCATACCAGGAGGGCACCTTGCCGTAGGCCGGGTCCGTATGGAAGCTCATGTCGAAGTAGTTGCTGTCGGGCTGGTTCTCGTCGTAGTAGAACGTCAGCGTGCTGTCGTTGTAGAGGGCGTAGGCCGTCTGTGCCTTGCTCTGCAGCGTGCCAAGGAAACCAAGGAGCATGACAAGGGTGGCAAGGCGGGCGACCCTGTGGCCGCAGGAGTGGGGAGTCTTCGTTTGTCTCATATAGTTATTATTTAAGTTATGTTTCGTCGTCTGGGTAATCTGTAAGAGATCTGACCAATCGACCGCAAAAGTAATATAAAAATTAGGATTGCGCAAATAAATGAGACATAAAATCGCTCCAAGGCAAAGGAAGCGCTATTTTTTCGCCCTTACTCCAAGTCGTACTGCACGTTGCCGTAGGCGAAGATGAAGGGGTAGAAGAAGCCGCGGATGCAACCTTTGAGCCCATGGAGATTCTGGTGGTAATAGATCGTCTGGCGGTGGCGCAGGCAGATCAGGCAGAGGCGCAGCAAGGCCAGGGGACTGCTGCTGAGCATCGAGCGGCACATCTGGTGGGCCAGGCGATATTGGGGCGCGGTGGTGTGGTCGTAGATATACTGGTAAAGGGTGCGCCAGTGGGGCTTCTGCTGCAGGCGGTGGTAGTTGGCCCAGCCATAGGCG
>OFRY01001041.1_pt1 | contig 13457 bp, 11 predicted proteins | sample 1543171 | NCBI WGS metagenome assembly OFRY01 (sample SAMN04209240, study PRJEB22552) | human gut metagenome | biome: gut; material: feces | host: Homo sapiens | place: USA: Oklahoma | reverse complement strand
AAAGTAGAACAGGAACTACCTTTATTCAAGTCAAGCAATTTTTGCAGGCTGGTAGGGTAGTTCTTTATTCAGGAACTTCTTGCCAGATTGCGGGTTTGCGTCATTTCTTGCGTAAAGAGTACGATAATTTGCTGACTATTGATGTCATTTGCCATGGTGTGCCGAGTCCTTTAGTTTGGAGAACTTATCTTCATCAAGTCCTTTCACGCCCGAAGGGCGTCGCTGGAAAAAATTTGGTTTTGTCATCTCTAAACGACCTGCCCGTCATAACGGGCATATCGTTTAGAGATAAAACGAAGGGCTGGAAAAAATATGGTTTTGTCCTCAGTACAAAGTCCGCCTCTAAGGCGGACAAAAATATGGTTTTGTCCTCAGTAAAAACTAACTCCTATTCGGTAGAATGGGTGCATGAGGTAGCCACCAAGAATTATTATATGCAGCTGTTCTTGAAGAATCTTTGCCTTCGTCCTTCCTGTGCAAAGTGTCCAGCTAAGAGTGGTACTTGTGGAAGTGATATTTCTTTGGCTGATTATTGGGGCATTTGGTTCCATCATCCGAAATGGGATGATAATAAAGGTACTTCTCTGGTGTTGGTGAATACGAGCAAGGGGCAGAAATGGTTTGACCAGTTGAGTATGGTTTGTAAGGAAACGAGTTATCAAGAAGCTTTGGCTGGCAATTCCGCAATAGAGAAATCAGTAGCTCATCATCCGTTGACTGACGCTTTTTGGCAATGCTTCCTACAGCATGATGATGCGGGCATTGAGAGATTGTTGAAGTCTACTCAGCCGCAAGGTTGTGAGAAGTGGGTAATGCTGTTTAAAGATTGCGTTCGGTGGATGATTCCGCAATCGTTCTTGAATAAGTTACATAGTCGTTCTTATTAGTATCTTTAATTGGATATATAATCCTTGTTATGAAAGTATTGATTATCACTCATTCTTTAAGATATAATTATGGAGGTATACTCCAAAATTTTGCCCTTCAGCAAGTCTTGAAGCGGATGGGGCATCAGCCTGTAACGCTAAAGTTGCGTCGAAAAATTTCGCGATTGGATTTCATACTTGACAGTCTGAAGCATGTGGTTCATCGCCTGTTGGGGCATCGTGCGGGGAAACCCTTGTCTGCTGCGGGACTTAATCAGATATGTTCACAGACAGACTGTTTTACAAAGAAACATATTGTGATGAGTCCTGCGATGAATTTGATTGATAAGCGATGGGTCAGAGAGCAAAAGTTTGATGCCATAGTTGTAGGTAGTGACCAAGTTCTGCACCCCGCTTCTTATCGTCAAATAGAAGATATTTATTTAGGCTTTATTCATGGTGTGAAGAAGGTAATTTATGCAGGTTCTTTTGGGACAGAAAAATGGGTTTATACTCCCAAACAGACTGAGCATTGTGCCTCTTTGTGCAAAGAGTTTAGTGGTATTTCTGTGCGTGAGCAAAGTGGTCAGCAATTCTTTCAAACTCACTTTTCTATTCCTGCACAATTAGTGTTAGACCCCACCTTGCTTTTAGATAAGGAAGATTATCTTTCCACATTGTCTCAAACGGTACATCCTACAGGACTGGTGACTTATCTGTTAGACCCTAATCCAGAGAAGGCAGAAATGGTAAAGCTGTTGAGTCTGTCAAATGGTTGGCGGGTAACACCAGCTGGTAACGAAGCTATGGAGAATACTCAGTTGTTACCTTCTCAACGTGTAGCAGCCCCTGTAGAGGACTGGTTGGTACGTATGGCGGGTGCTGACTTCATAGTTACTGACTCCTTTCATGGTACTTGTTTTGCTATCATCTTCAGAAAGAATTTTATAGCTGTCGCTAATAAGCAACGTGGTCTGGACCGTTTTGTTACACTACTTACTCATTTTTCGTTAGAGAATCGTTTGATATATAACATTCAAGATATATCTAATTCTGAATTATTGAAGCCCATAGATTATATACGTGTGGAAGCATTGCAAAAAAAGAAACGTGAGGAGGCTTGGCATTTTTTGAATCATAGTATTAAGGGGTAAGATGATATATTTTTTTCTTGTCTTATTTATAGTGGTGTTAACTTTGTTCTATGCACCCGATAGTTGTCTTGATGAGAATAGCCAAAATCGTAAGTTATTTGTTTATTTGGTTTCCATCCCTTTCTTTCTTTTGCTGTTACTTAGACACGATTATGTGGGAACAGATACTCAAAACTATCGATTGATTTACGATTACTTTGATTCTTATGTATCTTCTGCTAAATTAGAGGAACATGATATTTCAAATGAATTGGGATTTTACTCATTAGTACAGTTCTTGAATTATTTAGGCTTGCCATTTTGGGTTCTAAAAGCTCTGAGTGCTGGGCTTTATATTGGAGTTCTGTCTTATCTCATTTATCGTTATTCAAAGAATTCATGGTTTAGCTATATATATTTCTTGTTGTCAGGCTTGTTTATTTTCAATACGACAATGCGTCATTGTTTTGCATTGTCGATTTTTGCTTTAGCTGTAGACTTCGCGATAAGAAGAAAACTTATACCATATATTCTAATGGTATTGTTGGCTATATCTTTTCATAGTTCAGCTATCGTTATTATTCCTACTTGGTGGATTGTTCAGCTAAGGCTGTCGAAGAAGTATATCATAATATTATCTGTGATAGCAATTCTATTTGGCATCTTTTCTGATTTGATTTTTTCAATTGGAGCAGATTTGACAGGGAAGGATTATGAAGCTATTGGTGCAGGTGGTGGGCTAACTGCCTTTTTGCATATTTGTATAGTTGGCTTAGGTATCTATTTAAGAGATAGGTTGGACAAAACAGATCATGTGTTAGTACTTTTCAATATAGTCATTTTGGTCTTAATGCCTTTAGCAATGAAGAATCCTGCTTTGTTTAGAATCTTTATTTATTTCTCTTTCTTTAATATTATCTTGTTGGCTAATTTGGGAGCGGCATTACAGGACCAGTTAAAGGTTGGTTTCTTTATATGTTTCTTATCTTTAGGGGTATATAGTTTTGTATATAAGTCAAACCAAGCAGGAATACGAACCATTCCTTATGTGTTTTATTGGGAAGATTACAAGAGTTTAAATCCCGATTTACCATCAGGCTTAAATTGAAAAATCTTGCTATAGGATTCGCTTTATGAAAATACTTCAAGTAAACTGTGTCTACAATGTAGGTAGCACAGGTAAAATTGTTTACGATATACACTCCGAATTACTACGTCAAGGGCATGAGTCTTTGGTTTGTTATGGCCGAGGAGTTCCAGTTGATGCCCCCAACGTGATTCAGACCTCCCGTGAATGGTATTCTAAACTTAGTAGTTTGCGGGCAAAGCTGACCGGAGTGATGTACGGAGGGGCTTATTTCTCTACGCGCTACTTAGAGCGGGTGATATTGCGGGAGAAGCCAGACGTGGTGCATCTTCAGTGTATTAATGGATTCTTTGTCAATATCTACCAGCTGGTTAGCTTTTTAAAGACACATCAGATTAAGACGTTGCTTACGCTGCATGCAGAGTTTATGCATACCGCCAATTGCGGATACTCGTTTGACTGTGATCGATGGTTGACTGGTTGTGGTAAATGTCCGCAGTTAAAGGAAGTCGGTTCTTGGTTCGTGGATAATACCGCACTTTCCTGGCGCAAGATGAAGCAGGCTTTCGATGGATTTGACCAAGGACTGATGGTGGCTTCTGTATCACCCTGGTTGATGGAAAGGGCAAAACGTTCGCCTATATTGAAGGGGAAACAGCATGTGACGGTGTATAATGGGTTGAATACGGAGGTTTTCCATTATTACCAGAAAGAGGAAGAACGTCAGGCGTTGGGATTGCCTATGGACAGAACCATCGTCTTTCACGCTTCTCCTAACTTTGATGATAATCCTGATAACATCAAGGGAGGCTATTATGTGATAGAGTTGGCGAAGCGGATGCCCGAGGTGTTGTTTGTCATAGCCGCTCCCTATCCATCGCAGTTGGCTGTGCCTGATAACCTGAAGCTGTTAGGTTCTATTCGTGATCAAAGTCTTTTGGCAAGGTATTATGCGGCAGCTGACTTGACTGTGTTGGCAAGTAAGAAGGAGACCTTTTCTATGGTCTGTGCCGAAAGCCTTTGTTGCGGCACTCCCATAGTGGGCTTTCAGGCGGGTGCCCCCGAAATGATTTCCCTGCCCGCTTACTCTTCGTTTGTTACCTATGCCGACGTGGAAGCCTTACAGCGTGAGGCTATACGCATGTTGGCACAGCCCAATCGTAAGGAGCAAATAGCTGCAGAAGCTCTTCCCGTATATTCTAAACAAAGAATGACGGAGGAGTATATCCGACTTTATCGGAAGTTGATGGGGGAGTAGGGGAAAATCGTGATCGTTTAACTGATGTGTTGAAAGATTTCTTTTTATTATGAAAGTATTAGTGTTATCAGTTGCCGCGTGGGATGATACCAACTCATTGGGCAATACGTTGTCAAACTGGTTTGGAGATTCTCCTTTTGAGTTCAAGTGTATTTATAGAAGAGATGCTTATGTTGATTGAACATTGTAGAATAGTGTTTTATCAATACTGATTACAAATACTATATTCTTTTATAATCGAAGCGAATTGCTAATGGGGAAACTCTTCCCTCTCAAAAGCTGATTCTTTAAACTTAAGGTATTAGTATCCAATCATTTTATATTGCTTTCCAGAATGTGTCAAGAACAAGTGTATAAATCTTTGAATGTTCATTATCAGTTTATTGATAATGAACATTTCATGGATGCTGTTGCTTTTAATAAGTGTGAGTGCCAACTTATAGGTATAATAAAAGAAGTCGCAAGACTAGTAGATGTTGATGTTGTTGTCAATGTAGAAGCTTTAGAGCAAGGTAGCCTTTGGGAGCGGTTGGGAATTTGCTCTACAGATAAGAATCATATTAAAGTTGAATTAATTATAGCGTTTGCTGTTGGTGTGTTAATGAATCCCATTGGGCATACAATCACAAATGCGATAGATAGGGGATTTGAATATTTAAAAGATGGGGCTTATGTTACTTCCTTGAAATCTGAAAAAGAGCGTCTCCAACTAGAAAAAGATATTCGGGACCTTCGTCTTGATTCATTGAAAAATGCGACATCTAAAGCAGAGAATAAAATTCGAAGGAAGGTTTCAAACTTTTATTCTGAAGCAAAGAAAGAGGAGCGTATCGTAAGTGTTGGGTTTATATCTTCTATAGGTAATCCATCTAAAGATGTATACAAAATAGCCAAATGCGATTTTGATTCGTTTATCTTATCAGATAAGTTGGAGACTGTATTACAGAAGGATGATGTAAGAATAGATATTATTGCGCCGGTTTTAAGTGCAGGAAGGAAAAAGATTAAATGGGTAGGAATGTATGATGGTAGAAAGATTCCATTTCTAATGAACGATGTCGATTTTAGGAATGCAGTTATAGGAGGATCTGTTGTCTTTACGGGAGGTTCTTATATAATTTGCGATTTGGATATCCATACTTCGGTCAACTATGAAGGAGATACTAATATTAGTGGGTATGAAGTTGTTGCTGTTCATTGTCATGGTATTGATAATTTTCCCCCTGTAATAATCGGGAGTGAGAAGAAACGAAGAGTAAAAAAACAAATAGATGCTCAACCTTCGTTATTTGATGGTGTTGAGGATTACTTGTGATTATAAAATGTTGTCGGTTAAAAAAGTTTTCATTTATAGGTAAAGTCTTTTGGCAGTGATAGGGGATTTGAATATATGATTCCCGTAAGGAAAAGATATGCAACAGCAAGTTATGAGTAAAATGAAAGTTCTATTGATTACTAACGAGGAGTGGAATGACTTCGTTTATGGTAATGGTGTGTTGACCAATTGGTTTACGGACTATGATGCGGAGTTTGCCCAAATATATTGTAGTCCCGGTAAGCCGATCAATTCGGTCTGTGACCGATATTTCCAGATTACTGATGCGCAAATGGTGAAGTCGGTACTGGGAGGACCAAAGGCAGGGGGAGAGATACAGAAAGAAACTTCGCCCGAGCAACTTCAAACCAATAAGGAAAATGCGCAGCGTAAGGGCATCTATAAGGTGATGAAGAATGTATCGATGTGGTTGCATACGCCCGTGATGATGCTGCTTGACGCTATCTGGACTTGGGGAAGGTATGACCAACAAGCCTTAAAGGCGTTTGTTGAGGAGTTTAATCCCGATGTGGTCTTTTGTCCCCGACTGATTACCCCTAAATTGATGCGCTTGGAACGTCTGGTCGCTCAATATACCTCTGCTCCCTTTGTGGCATTTACGGGGGATGATGAGGCCTCTATGGATGGAACGAGTTGGTCACCGCTTTACTGGTTGCGCAAATGGTACGTTCACCGCATCTTTAAGAAGCATGTCGGAATATATGCCCATTATCTGATGCATTCAAAAGATCAGGCTCAAGAGTATGCTACAGCGTATGGTGTGCCTACGTCCACCTTCTTTAAGTGTGGGGCTTTTCCTGACACTTTCCAGCAGAAAAAGGTCGGAAGTCCCATTCGCCTGGTCTATGCGGGTCGTTTGTATTGTAATCGTTGGAAGACTTTGGCTGAAATCGGTAAGGCGTTGCAAACGATCAATGCACAAGGAGCGCGTATGGTGCTGGATGTTTATACAACAGAGCAACTCACTGAAGCTCAACAAAAAGCCTTGTCGGAGGAACATTATATCTACGTTAAGGGGCGGGTGACGCCTGATGAACTGATGGAGGTCTATCGTAAGGCAGACATTGCTCTACACGTTGAGTCGATGGACAAGGCCAATCGGTTGTTGACTCGTGTATCGTTTTCGACCAAGGTTATTGACCTCATGGCTTCCTCGTGTGCTATCTTAGCTATTTGTTGGGAACGCCATACGGGCTATCAATACCTAAAGGAAAAGGATGCAGCTTTCTGCTTAGCACATTACGAAGAAATCCTTCCGACCCTGCAACATATCTGTGAACATCCTGAGACCATCACTACGTATGCCCGTAAGGCTTATGAGTGCGGAAGGATGTATCACAACCGTGAGTATATACAAGGACAACTCAAGTCGTTGTTTGCTAAAGTTGGGAGTCGGTGAGTTGAGAAGTTGATGAGTTTATAGTCTATAAGTTTATTAGTCTATCAGTCTATCAGTCTGTAGGCTGAGAGGTTAATTGCTTTCTTGTAATTTTCTCAATCTTTCAAGTATTCAGTTTTTCAACTTTCTGACTTATCTACTCCTCATCTCCTTAACTTTTCAACTCTTCAACTTCTCAACTTCATTTTTATCCTCTTCCAATCGTTCGAAATAAGTTATGAATACACCCTTAGTAAGTATAATCGTACCTATTTATAAGGTTGAGCAATATCTGCGTACCTGCATAGACAGCGTATTGCAGCAGAAGTATGCTCCTTGGGAGCTGATATTGGTAGACGATGGTAGTCCAGACCGATGTGGCGAAATCTGTGAGGAATATGCACAGAAGGATGATCGCATTCGGGTCGTTCATAAGGAGAATGGCGGACTCTCGTCGGCTCGCAATGCGGGATTGGACGTGATGCGAGGGGAGTATGTGACCTTTCTCGATAGTGATGACTTTTGGCATCGGGACTACTTGACCACTTTGATGGGATACATTCTTCGCGAAGGAGCTGACATCGTCCAGTGTGACTTTGTGCGGGGGACTGCAACCACCTTTCCTGAGTGTGAACAAGAAGGTGGAGTGATGATGTATAATCGCCATACGATATTTACTTCGCAAGCTGCGAAAATCATCATGTGTGGTAAGGTGTATAAGGCTAGTTACTTTGCGCAAGTCAGAATGCCCGTGGGGTATATCAATGAAGACGATTGGACGACATGGAAACTGTATGACCAGGCTGCGAAAATCGTAGTGACCGACCAACCGCTTTATTACTATACGGTAAATCCCAATAGCATTATGGGGAAGGCAAGCAAGAAGCCTGATCTGACGTATTGGGGGGCCTACGAGGAGCGCATCGCTTATTACGAAAAGAAGGCGGAAAGAGATTTGGAGGATATGTCGCGCATGCAGTTTGCGAAATCTCTCTTGATGCTCTATTCAAATGATGCTTTGAGCGACGAGGAGCGTAAATGCGTGAAGCGTACGTTTGACGAGCAATGGCAAAGTATAGCTAAGTCTGCGTTTGTGCCCCGCAAACTGAAGATTGTCTTTTATGGATTTTATAAGTGCCCCTCTGTTACTTCGCGAGTGGTAACTAATATTCATACGGGGGGGTAAAAATTAACATCTCTGTAATAGTACCTTGTTATAAGGTAGAGAAGTATATTGCCAATTGCATTGAGAGTGTGTTAGCACAGTCGATGGCAGACTGGGAATTGATATTGGTGGACGATGGTAGTCCGGACCGATGTGGCGAGATCTGTGAGGAATATGCACGGAGGGATAGTCGCATTAAGGTCATCCACAAGCAGAATGCGGGTGTGGCAGCTGCTCGTAATACGGGTGTGGCGCAAGCGCAGGGTCGTTATATCACCTTTGTCGATGGCGATGACTTCTTGCATCCCGAGGCTTTAGAGAGATTGTTATCCTTGGCTGAGGAATACGAGGCTGACTTGGTGCAATGTGATTATGTGCGTGGGGCAGAAGTGACTTTTCCCACTTTCAACGGAAGGGAGGTTATTACTCACTATACTTCGCAGTCAGTCTTTGCTGCCGATCAGGCTAAAATCATTGTGTGGGGGAAACTGTATAAGGCAGACCTGTTGAAGGCTATACCGATTCCCGAAGGTCGTTACTTTGAAGATGACTTGGTCACCTGGAAATGGTATTATGCGGCGCAAAAGATTGTGGTGACCTCGCGTCCTCTCTATTACTACACTTGTAACGGAGAAAGCGTGATGGCACAACATCAGCGTAAACCGAACTTCTCGTATATTGATGCGTATGACGAACGCGAGGATTTCTTTCGCAGTACGGGCGAGTTGGATATGGAGGTATATTCCCACCGTCAACTCTGTAAGAGTCTGCTGTTGGTTTACGCCAATCCTCACTTGACTGCAGAGCAACGCATTATGGTGCGTCAACGCTTTGCTCGAAGTTGGAAGGTGATGCGCCCTACGTCCTATCTTCCGTTAACCTTTAAACTGTTGTTTACTTCCTTCTCTGTCTACCCAAGTATAATCTCTAAACTTTTAAACTGTATCAGATAGTATGTCTTTTATTTCGAATATAACAAAATTTAATAAGGGGGGGGTAGGCAAAAGCCGCTTCCAACAAATCCTTCTGTCATGGATACATGGTTATGACCATGAGAAGTATTGGCGAAGGAGAAGTAAGGTGATAGATCCTACTGACCAGACACCAATTTGGCTGAAATTGTATTACCTGTACTGGATAAAGCGTGTCGATGCCAAGCATCATTGTTCGTTTGGCACCAATCTGCATGCAGGTGCTTCGTTTGCAACTCCTCCAGCCTTGCCCCATGGGCCTAATGGCATCATCTGTGGTCACGATATCAAGGTGGGGGCTCATTGCATTATTTATCACCAAGTAACGATAGCGGGGGGAAATGTGGTGATAGGTAATCATACAGAATTAGGGGCTGGAGCTAAGGTTCTTCCCGAAGTGACCATCGGCAGTCATTGTCATGTGGGTGCCAATGCGGTAGTCGTCGAAGATATGCCTAATGGAGCTACCTGCGTGATGCAGAAACCACGCATCATTGTGAAGAAACATGATTAAAATGAATCGTATATATGCTTAAGATTGAAACTGAAAGATTGAGTCGCGAATGGTGTAACTGGTTAAAGTTGGTGGCGGCGGTGTTGGTAGCTGTCTCGCACTATTCAACCGTTGTGGTAGTCAATAACCATTGGTCAGATAGCCATTTCCTGCGTTTCTTTTGCCAGGGTGGTTACATAGGAGTTGCTATATTCTTCTTCCTTTCAGGTTATGGTTTGATGGAAAGTGACCTGAAGCGACATTTAGGTTGGATGGACTTTGTGAAGCGACGTTTGTCGAAAGTTTATCTTCCCTTCTTGATGGTTTCATTTGTATGGATTCCTTGTTACTATCTCTTGTTGAGTACGCAACCGATGGAATGGAGGACTTTTCTATATGACATCGTTTGGGGAGGTCGTGATGCCGTGGTATGGTTTATCAAGATTCTCTTTATGATGTATGCCGTTTTCTATGCCTTTACAGCGTTATGGCGTCGAAATCGATTTTGGGCTCATGTTGTGTTAGTTGGAGGCTTAGGACTTTGCATGGCTGTCTCAGCGTATACTTTTGGTGCTTTTTCGGTGATGTCCATTCCCTTGTTTGGTATTGGGGTGTACACTTCGCTGTATAAACGTAGCCGACTGATGTATGTTCCTGTCAGTTATTGGCTGATAGCTCTTCTGGGAGTAGTGGGGGCTACTTATTTCTTGATAACCCATGACAATATCGCAGCCCATATTGCAGTCAATGCAGTGGTGATAATCGGGGTGGTAAGTTTAGTATATGTGTTAAATAGTATTACCCCCCCCCTATTGCTTTCAAGTAGTTGGTTATCAGCAACATTCGTACTCTATATAGTGCACATGAAAGTGCTGGATGTATTGACCAGTCAATGGGGGTATATTTCGTTTACCACTTATGTCCTCTCTGTTTGTGTTGTGGTCTATCAAGTTAATCGGATAAAGATGTGGCTGAAGATATAGCTTGAAGATTGTTGGAAGGGTGTCTATCAAAGGCTCCCTTCGTACTCAAAGTATATCATTAATAAGTAGGTGTTGAAAATTAGTTATACATAAAAATGCGGTGCAACAATGTGATTGTATGTGCAAGCAATTGAACTGAATGATATAAAATAATTTTCAACACCTACTTAACATGGTAATGTCTGAGCTATTTCCCAATTTCGCGTAGGCTTAAGGCTAACGTCGGTATGGACGACTATAGATAAGAGGAGTTTTTGAATAGTATACTTCTCTTTTGTTTTAAGGCTCAACAGCTACAGTCTTAGGCTACTTCAGTATATTTGATTGTGGAATAAAGGGGGAATACTAACTATACGACCTATGAAGAAATTGATATTTGTCACAACGGTGGCCCAGTCGATGAGCTTCTTTAAGGGACAGTTGAAATACCTGTCCGATCATTATGATATTACGTTTGTCTCGTCGAGCGAACAAAACCCTCGTGAGGTGGAGGAGAAGGCGGAACGCATGGGGGTAAAGGGACATGAACTTCGGATGGCACGTGAAATATCACTGGTGCAGGATGTTCGTTCGCTGTTTGCCTTCCTGCGTTATTTCAGACGGGTCAAGCCCGATGCGGTACACGGGAATACGCCGAAGGGGGCTTTGCTCTCGATGTTGGCCGCCCGGATGACGGGGGTGAAGACGCGTATCTATATGTGTCACGGACTTCGTTATCAGGGTTGTGTGGGGCTGAAACGCAAGGTACTGGTGGCGATGGAGAAATTGACTTGCCGCTGTGCTACGCAGGTACTCTGTGTGAGCGAGGGGGTACGCGATACGTTTGAACAAGATGGTATTTGTCCGAAGAGCCGTTCGCGAGTAATCGGTGCGGGTAGTTGCAACGGTATTGACATTACTCGTTTCGAACCTGCCCGTTATACAGAAACTGAACGGTTGGCGTTGCGGGCAAAGTATGGCATTGCACCCGATGAGTTCCTCTTTATCTTTATGGGACGCGTGGTAAGAGATAAGGGCGTGAACGAGATGATCCATGCCTTTAGCCGTTGCCATGAGGAGAACCCGAAGGTGCGTTTGCTGATGTTGGGCGCCTTCGAGGATTCGTTAAATCCGGTAGAGGAGGATGTGGCGCAGACGGTGCGCGGCAACCAGCATGGCGTAGTCTATTGTGGGGTGCAGCAGGATGTGCGTCCGTTCCTGGCCGCTTCGCAGTGTTTGTTGCTCCCGTCTTATCGTGAAGGCTTCGGTTTGGTATTGATGGAAGCGGGCTGTATGGGACTTCCTGTGATTAGCTCGGACATCATCGGTTGTAACAATGTAGTGACTCCTGACAATGGCTTGCTGGTAGCTCCGCGTGATGCAGAAGCGCTTTACGGGGCGTTGAAACGGATGGTGGAGGACGAAACGCTGTATCGTCATTTCGCTGCTTCTACCCGATCGTCTATCATCGAACGCTTCGAACAGAAAGCGCTGTGGAAGAAGTTCCTGGACTTTTATCAGCAGGTAATAGGGTAAGTGGAAGAGGGTTCTCCCTCTTGATAACTGCCGCAAGGCATAACCTTATATCCCCGATCATAGTCATCAAGGTATAACCTCATAACCGTATAACCTCATAACCTTGGTAATATCCGTCAAGGCATAACCCTAACAACAGCTTCATGTTACTTGATCAATCTTTTTTGGACAATTTGAGTGCGCAAGCGGTAGACAATCCGCGTTTGCGTCAAGCTTATGATTTGCGAACCTCTGCAGAGGATCAGTCGCAACGTATTTTGAATGCTTTGGAACCCGGTACGGTTGTTCCTATTCATCGTCATCGTGCTTCGGCAGAGACCTTGGTTGTGGTACGTGGTCGTATCTTGCAACGTTTGTATAATGAGTGTGGCGAACTGGTGGAAAGTTTTGAAATGACAGCGGACGGCAAGTGCAGTGTGCTGCAGATTCCCGCAGGTCAGTTTCATTCGCTGGAGTGTCTGGAGGTCGGCACGGTGATCTTTGAAGCGAAGGACGGTGCTTACGCCCCGCTGGACGCTTCGGACGTGCTGTAAGCGGATGGATAACGCCAATGCTCTGTGTTTGAATGGTTTACGGTGAGGGCTCAGGGATAAGATTAATGAATGATTAATGGAAAGATTAATGAATGATTCACGAGCATTGATGTGAGAAAACCTTTGTTTTTCACGTTAATTGCCATTAATCTGTCATTAATCTGTTCGTTAATCTTTCCCTTCAGGGTAGGCGCGGCAGAGGGGTAGGGGATGCTTCCTGGCAATAGGGCTTACGCCCTATCCTATGTTATGTCGCACCTACGGTGCTTCGCGTTCCCGCTATCACGGCATGGGCATCTCAATTCCAGCCCGGCATAGACATCCCAATTCCAGCCCGGCATAGGCGGCATCATTCTCCCCAACCAAATGTAAACATACACGTAAAGCCAACGTCCGCAAACCGAACCCCCGAAGGGGGTGGCAGCAGCTTAGCCTAGGGTGGAGCGAAGCGCAACCCTGGGTCTACGACAATCGCCTTTAAATGGTATCGAACCCCGAAGGGGTGGCAGCAAAACTATTGAAATAAAATCGATGAACGAACATATTCATGGAACGATTCATAAATAGATTAACGATCGATTCACGAGCATTCATGTAAAAAGCCTCCCACGTCCGTCATCTTATTTTTCACGTTAATCCTCGTATAATCATTCATTGATCTGTTCATTAATCTCTTCGTGAATCGTTCATTAATCTCTTCGTGAATCGTTCATTAATCTCTTCGTGAATCGTTCATTAA
>OFRY01001030.1_pt1 | contig 13542 bp, 9 predicted proteins | sample 1543171 | NCBI WGS metagenome assembly OFRY01 (sample SAMN04209240, study PRJEB22552) | human gut metagenome | biome: gut; material: feces | host: Homo sapiens | place: USA: Oklahoma | reverse complement strand
AGTACGACCCGGACGACGTGCTGCACTTTGTCCTATTTCTATCCACGCCCTCCGGGTGGAGGGCGACATCGTTACACCGCCGATGCCGGACGAAGGCTCCGAATTTCTATCCACGCCCTCCGGGTGGAGGGCGACTGATCTCCGGGAGCCAACCGCCGCCCCGGAGATATTTCTATCCACGCCCTCCGGGTGGAGGGCGACTAATCGTGACGTGTTTAACCCCGAGGGGCTCGTATTTCTATCCACGCCCTCCGGGTGGAGGGCGACCTGTGGCAAATGCGGATATTACGTGATATGTCAGATATTTCTATCCACGCCCTCCGGGTGGAGGGCGACAAGAGCATCCGGGCGCTGGCCGCGCAGCCGTGGATTTCTATCCACGCCCTCCGGGTGGAGGGCGACCGCGCAAATTTGGCCTGATGGTCGAGCGCAACACATTTCTATCCACGCCCTCCGGGTGGAGGGCGACCGGTTCGCACGTTTTTCTCTCCACTCTCCTTTCCTATTTCTATCCACGCCCTCCGGGTGGAGGGCGACACACGGTGACGATCCGATACCCGCAACTCGGCGTGATTTCTATCCACGCCCTCCGGGTGGAGGGCGACTAGAGGTCCGGCACGCCCATAGCGTGCAGAACGATTTCTATCCACGCCCTCCGGGTGGAGGGCGACAGCAAAAACGGACAAAGTTTTCGTCTGTTTTTGCGCAAAAGGGAGAAGAATTTGCCTCTTTAAGACGCGGAAAGAGAAAATTTGCCGGTGGCGTTTTAAAAAGGACAAATTTTGGGTTTTGATTTGGTGCGAAGGAAGCGGGAAAAGCGTGTGCGCTTTGGCTTCGCACTGCGGGCAATCAGATGAGCAGGACGGAATCCTGCGCGTAGGTGGGCTGTACGCCGACGTGCTCTACATTTTGCTTATATTGATTGCCGAGTCGGTAAAACCGCAGGCTGTCCGTTTCGGGCTCGATGAGCGCGGTGAGCTCTGCCTTCAGTGTAACATACTGCGCGGCGGTCAGCAAGCACTCGAAAACGGAGTTTTGTACGCGCTGCCCGTGGTCTACGCACTTTTTGGCGACTTTGCGGAGACGCTTTTTCCCGGCGGCGGTCTCCGTGTTGACGTCGTAGGTAATTAAGACCAGCATTTTGACCTCACTTCCAGAAAAACGGCGGATACGCTTCCAGATCGCCGCGCAGAGTGCGGGCGAGCAGGAGCGCCTGCACGTAGGGCACGAGCCCCCACGGAATCTTCTCTTTTAAAAACGGGTGCGTGATCTGCTCCTGCTTTTTGCTTTGCCATGCGCCGAGAAATGCGCGGCGGCCGTCGTCCGTTAAAAGCACGGCACCGCTTTCCTGCTTTTGCAGGTGCTTTGCGGTGATGATCTTGCGGTTCACGCAGGAGAGCACAAAGCGGTCGGCATACACGGCGCGCAGCTCCTCCATGAGGTCGAGTGCGAGACTGCGGCGACCGGGTCTTGGACGGTGCATGAAGCCGATGTACGGGTCGAGCCCGGCACTTTCGAGCGCGGCGGTACAGTCGCGCGTGAGGAGTGTATAGGCGAACGAAAGCAAGGCGTTGATGTTATCGAGCGGTGGTCGGCGGCTGCGCGAGGTAAACCGGAAATCGCTTTGCTGCTGCAAAACGAGGTGGTTAAACACACCAAAATACAGCTTTGCGGCTTCGCCTTCTAAGCCGAGCAGCTGCGCGGGGTCTTCGCAGGAGGCGATGAGCGGCAAAGACTGTGCCATTTGTGTGGCGGCTGTTTTAAGCGCTTCCACGGGTACGCGCTGGGGGTGGTCACGCGTGGCGCGCTCCAAGACCCAGCGGGCATTATAGACCTTGCCGAGGATGAACCCGCGGGCGTAGCGGCAGCTTTGATAGGGATCATCGGACACGCGATTCTGCGTTTGCCGCAGGAGGACGTTGCCATGCTCTTCGCCGACGGTGCGTGCCAAAAACTGCCCGCGCGGGGAGAAAAACGCGATGTCCACACCGCGCTGCACGCAGGCACCCATCAAGGCGGGACTTGCGCCGGCGTAGGAGAAACAGAGGATGCCCTCGAGCGTGTGCAGCGGGAAGCGCGCGACTTCCTTTTGCTCGCGACTGATGACGACGTTTTCGCTGTTTACGGAGAGATACGCGTCTTCGCTGAGCACGAACAGGGTGTTGAGCAGTTGTCTCACGGGGTATCCTCCTCGCTTTCAAAAATGTGGGCGCGCAGGTACGAGACGGGGTCTGCACGGCTGCACAGCACCGGCAGGCAAATCGATTTTAACGAGCAGGCGTTGCAGTACTTGCCGGGTTTGACTTTTGGTGTGTAGCCGCGGGCGAAATAGCGGTTCATTTTGGCAGCGGTGTCTTCCGTTTTGCGGCGGAGTTCTTCCGTGAACGGGACGACCTCGCGGCGGCGCGTTTCTATGTAGTAGAGCGCGCCCGCGGGAATATCGCACACGAGCATTTCTTCAAGTGCCATGGCTTCGGCGCAGAGCTGCAAGCGGTCGGCATCGGTCTCTTTTTCGCGGCCGTGCTTGTACTCGATGGGGTAGGGCAGCCAAAATCCGGGCTGCCCCTCTAAAGAAATGCCGGTTTTGTCTTTATGGAACTCTACGACGTCGCACGCGCCGGAGAGGTTCAATTTACGGCTGAACACGCGCATGCCGCGCACGGTGAAAACGTTGTCGCGCTTTTCGGACAACGTTTCATCGTGGCAGCGGACGTGGTCGAGCTGCCCCTGTGCGGTGCGGGCATTTTCCTGCCACTGCTGCTCGATGTGAATGAGCGCCCACTGGCGGCGGCAGAACGCGAAGTGCTGGATGCCGGACATTAAAAGTCCGTCTTCACGCGCGTCCATTTAGGAAAGACGTTTGCAGGTGACGCCTTCGGGCAGGTCTTCGGAAACGGTGACGGTGTAATCGGAGAATTTGCGCGGGACGGCTACGCCGTCGACCTTTTTAACCGTTACGGCATCGAACAGCTTATAGGAAGCGGCGTTGCCAAGCTCGGACGCGTGCTTGAAGATGATGAGCTCGCGCACGGCCATTTTGCCGCGGGCGGCGCTGTGGTCGTTTTCAAACATATTGAGAATGGCCTGCCAGAGCATTTGGAGGTCTTCTTCGGAGAAGCCGGTCACGCGGCGGGCGAGGTTGGCGGAAACGAAGCCCTCTGCGCGGTAAAGACCGTAGGGCACGACGTATTTGCGGCCCATTTCGGTGGTTTTGTTCTGGGCGTCGGATTCGGTGGTGATGGCAGTGCGGGTAATGGTGACCTCCTGCGGCACGATGGGGTCGATGGAGCGGGCAAAGCCGAGCTGCACCGGGCCGCGCACCTGACCGCAGTTTAAAGCGCCCTTTACGAATGTTGTCATGACTGCGCCGAATGTGCGGATGTCGAAAAACTCGCTGCACATGAAGTCACGGAGCTTGAGGTCGATATCCGGGTCATTGCTGCGGAGCTTTGTCACAATCTTTTTGGCGTCCTTGCCTTTTTGGATCTCGGCAAGCTCTTCGCCGATGCCGAGCGCTTCGCCGGCTTCGAGGTCGCTGCGGTTGAGCGGCACCTGATCTTTAATGTAAATGCGCCAGCCGGACTCATCTTCTTTGACGTCCTGCACGTAGTTGCGGATCTTGCGCTTTAGGCATACATCGGTTATAATACCGTTGCCGGTTTCCGGGTCTACGCGCGGCATGTTGCCGGCATCGGGGTCGCCGTTGGGGTTGCCGTTTTCCACATCGAATAAGATTACGAAATCGTAGCGGTTTTGAATGGGTTCACGCATGGTTATGCCTCCTCTTTCTGTTCGGTGGTGTCTGTCTTTTTCTTAAAATATTCCTGACGCTGCTGGTAGTAGCCGAGCTGGAACGCGCCCTGTTCTGCGAGCATAAGCTGCTTTGGAAAGGTTTCGCCGAGCTTGTCCGAAAGTTCGCCGATGGATTTATCCAGTGCAATACGCTGACCTTCATTGAGCTTTGCGAGGTGCTTCTGCGCTAAATTGATGAGCGTGGGGAACACAAGACTCGGCGTAGCGGAAGCGGAGTTGAAAAAACGGTCTTTGATGGTGGTGTTGATGTTGGGATTTGCGGCTTCCTGCGTGCGCTCCAAAACGGCGAACAGGCGGCCGAGATTGTAGGGGATATTGGTGCTTTCTTTGTTTACGGACACGGTCAAAACCTCCTTTGGACAAAGCGGGTCTTCGTTTTTAGAATAATAAGCTTTTATGACGGACGCGCGCGCCCAGGTGACATCGTGCTCGGCGCGGATGCGCTGCACGGTGCCGTTTAGTAAAGTGGCGGGGTAGCGCGTATCGTTTAGGATGGAAGTGAGCAGATCGCCGGAAAGGCGCGGGAAGGATTTTTGCAGCTCTTCATCGGCTTTTTTCCAGTCTTTGGAAAAGCGGACGGCAGAGCGCGCGAGGGTGTAGGGCCAAAGCGTGTCGAATTTTTCGTAGGCCGGGCGGGTGATCTCCAAACGCTCGTAATGGGCGTTCACGTTTTTGGCGAGCTTTGTGAAGGTATCCTGCCAGAAAAAGCGAACGGAAAGACGCGCGGCGTTCGGCGCGAGCCCCAGAATGTAAAAGTGTGTATCGGGGCTGAGGTGCATGTCCTGTAGGTCGGCTGTTCTGCCGGATACAAGTTTTTGAATTGCGCCTAAAATATCGTTTTCGCTCCAATCGGACTGCTCCTGCGGACCGAAAAGCATAGCTCCCGCAAATGCGGCGATGGCAGGATCGGCGTTCTCCACCCAATATACGACGGTGACATCGCCGATGCGGCGGACATTATCACTGCGCAGCAGGTAGTTTAGCGCCTGCGTGTAGGCGGCCATGGCGTAGGTGCTGACGGGAGCGTTCTCGCCCTGCTCGTGCCCGTAGGAGCAGAAGGCATCGGCGTTGAACGAAACGAGCGATGCGCCGGAGCTTTGTGCGCCGCGCACGCCCTGAATGTTGCCGTGCAGACGCGCGGCAGGGGCGAGCCTGCCGGTGACACTGCACCGGGTGGGCATGTCGGAATCTGAAGCAGAATCATAGGCCTGCTGCCACACGGCGGCGATGTCAGAGTCGTTTGCCGCGGGCTTATTGTTATAATAAAAGACCAGATTGCCGCCCTTATAAATTTCCGAAAGATAGGGCTGCAAAGCAGGGTGCTCGACGGCAGAGGGAGGATTCCATGTGTCGAAAAACGCGCGGACGGCTGCGGCGGCTTCACCGGGGGTATCTTTCAAAATTTCCAGATGCTTTTCTCGGCTCGCTTCAAAGCAAGCTTTGGTGCGCTCGGGCTTACCTTTGTCGTCCACGCCGAGCAGGTAGGAAGACGTATCACACAGAAAATTTGCCGCAACACCGGAAGAGCGCTTGACCTGTGCGGGCACGGCGAGCTGCTGCGGCAGCATCTTTTTACCGTTTGGAGAGGGCTTTTGGAGGGGAGAAACATCGAAAAGGGAACCGTCCGGGTTTAGGTCCAGACGCCAGCTGACATTGACTTTGCTCCAGCCCGGGCGGTCGATCTCACCGCGGGCAAGAAGCGCTTCGTAATACTGAACTAAGGCTTGCAGGATCATCTGAACACCTCGCAGCCGGCCACCTGAATGACACCGTGCTCCATTTTGGCACGGAAATACAGGGGCGTGATATTTTGTGGGTCGGAATAATCGAAATCGTACAGCATAAAGCCGAGATCGCGCGTCTCGTCAATCGTCGGGATCGGGCCACCCTCCCACTGCTTGAAGTGTGCGGGAAACTCGCGGCAGCCGAAGTACGGGGTGGAAAAGCACTGGCCTTTTCTCATGCGGCGCGTGACGATGTCCTGAAACTTGCCGGGGTTATCGCCGGGTGCGGCTTTTTCCAGCAGCATCTCGAACTCCGCTTCGATGACATAGTGGACGTTCGTCAGCACCATGGAGGCGCGCTGAACAATCTGTTTTGTCGTGACGAGGTACGGCTCATCTTCTTTGCCCTGCGCGATGCGCATGGCGGTGCCCCCGAGAATTTTACTTTTTACCTCGTTGCGCCGAATGGTGGTAAACTCGATGGGGTTCAAAACGTAGATGCGGCGGATTACCCAACGCATACCCGGATGCAGGTAGATAGATTCAACTATGCCACGCGCAGCGGACGGGGTGGGGACATCGTAGCTTACACGCTCGACTTTCATCTCTCCGCGTGTGAATAACGCATACGGGCCCCAGACTTCCAACTGAATCAATAAGATCAACTCCTTTCAAACTTCAATTAAGTTTTATTTGTTAATTTGATTATAATGCGAGGAAAAATAATTGTCAATAGGTTAAGTTGAGTTTTTCTTGCAAATTTTGAAAAGAACCGTATAATAGGAGAGTAAGGTCGGTTCAAACTTGAACTGTGGGTAGAAACAACTACGTTTTATTTGTATAGAGAGGTCGGTAAGGGTTTGCCTTACCGGCTTTTCTATATTTATATAAACAGAGCGGTTTCGGTTTGGTCGAGGGTGAGGCCGAGGGCACTGTCGTAGCGGCGGGGGTCGGCGAGGACATAGAGTGCACCGCCGTCGATGCTCTGCACGGCGCCGGCTTCGCGCAGGGCAGCGAGCTGCTGCGGGTAGACGTTCACGCTGTACTGCCCGAGCTTTCTGAACAGGGTGCGGCTGCGTTCGCCGCGATACAGCTGCTCGACGTGGGCTTCGCCTTGGTCGATCGGGATATACACGGGCGTGGTGCAGCTTTCAATGACCCGTACCTTTTCCGCAACGGAGGCGAACGGGAGCATCTCGTTTTCGAACGCTATGAGAATCTTCTCACGGTCGAGATCTTCTTTGCCGTACAAATCGCGATAGAACTCAAAATACGCGCGGATTGCAGCTAACGAAGTGATGTCCTCCATGCGTTTTGAAATGTTCTTCATGGCTGCGGCGGGCTGGCGCATGTAGGGCGGCGGGGTGGTGTTTTGGACGGTGAAGACGGTCACGAGGCTTTCATCTAACGGACGCTTGCCCTCGCGATTGCAGCGGCCGGCGGCTTGCAGGACGGAATCGAGCCCGGCTTCTTCGCGGTAAACGCGCGGGAAATCCACATCGACACCGGCTTCGATGAGCGAGGTGGAAACGACGCGGCAGGGCAGACCGATTTTTAGGCGTTCGCGAATTTCCTTAATGCGCGCTTTGCGGTGGGCGGGGCACAGATGTGTGGTGAGGCAGTACGCGCCGTCTTCCGGCAGTGCCTGATAGATTTTCTGTGCGTCCGCGATGCGGTTGACGATGCAAAGCACTTGCGGCAGCGCGGTGAGCTCGGCGGTGAGCGATTCTGTGCTGTCAAATGTGTGCTGCGCAATTTTCGTGCGGCGGAAGGTCTCGAAATTTTCAGGGACATTGGGACAGATCTCTTTGATCGGCAGGTCGATTTTCAAATCGGCAAAAACACCGTCTAACGCGGGCTGCGTGGCGGTGCACAGGACGACAATGACGCCGTACTTTCGGGCAAGCTCGGCAAGCGCCGCCGTGAACGGCTTTAGATACGGCATGGGCAGCGTCTGCACTTCGTCTAAGATGAGCACGCTGTTGGCGAGATTGTGTAGCTTGCGGCAGCGGGCGGGTTTGCTCGCAAACAGGGACTCAAACAGCTGCACGGTGGTCGTGGCGATGACGGGGGCGTCCCAGTTTTCTGCGGCCAGCATTTTGCGGTACTCTGCGGGGTTCGGGCTTTCGGAAAAGAGATATTCCGCGCTGCTGTGGTGCTCAATGACGTTTTCCGTGCCGAAGATTTTTTCAAACGTATCGGCGTTTTGGTCGATGATGGACGTGTACGGCGCGGCGTAGATGACGCGGCTCATGCAGTTTCGCACGGCAGCGGTCAGCGCAAATGCCATGGCAGCGGTCGTTTTTCCGCCACCCGTCGGCACGGTAAGCGTATAAACACCCGGTGCGGCGGTGCTGCCGGAGGCCTTGCACGCATCCAAAATGGCGCAGCGCTTTCGGTTGAGCTCGGTTTTGGGCGGATACCACGGTGCGATGTACGTTTCCAAGCGGTCGAGCAGCGCAGGGAGCGCATCGTAGTTGCCGCGCGGGGCAAGTGCGCCGTCCATAAAGGTTTCGGTGTCGATGAAATCGGCATCAACAAGGCAAGAAAACAGCATGCGGATATAAAACGAGAGCCGAAACCCGGTGTTGAATTCTCGCATGTTAAAGGGCTTGACCGGCGGCAGAGTGACTTCGGTTTTCCAATCGTCATACGGTTCGAGGTCGCGTTTTAAGCGGCCCGAGAGGGTAGCGTCGTTTTTGGTATCGGCGCGGGAGCCGAAATTCGGTATGCCGCCGTGATGGCCTGCGATGGCGAGCGCCAGATACCCGACACCGTGCGCGCAAGCTTCTTTTGCGCCGGCCGTGGAGTGGTCTACGCGCACGCCGCCGTCTAATCGATGCTGAAAGGCATCGCTGTACTTGCCGATGTCGTGCAGTAAACCGAGCAGATAGCCGTCTTCCTCCGCGCCGAACGCGGCGGCAAACTGCTTTGCAAGCTCCGCCGTGCCGGTGAGGTGTTCGTATACGGTTTGCTCGCGGGAATGATCTTCACTTATATGTGCCAGCTTTTTCGCCATAAAATCACCTTTTCGTCTTTGTTAAGACCATCATAGCACGGGAAAAGTACAATGTAAATATGCTAAATTTGAAGAATAGGAAAGGTGAGCGGAAAAGCGACAGGAGGGGGTGGGAGTAGAAAAAATCCCACGATATTTGGCAGATATCGCGGGAGAGAGTTAGGATTTTGATTTGAAGACTTTTTTGGAAATTTGCTCGAACAGACTTTTCTTTTTATGGGTATCAATGCTCTTTTCAGGAATAGGGCAGCTAATTTGTTCATCTACCAGTTGAGGAGTTATGTTCTTGTGTAAGGTGGGATTACTTTCAGCTGTTGCTTGTCTTTCCAATCTTGCAAATTTGGCGAAAAGTTTTTTTGTGCCTACACGGCTAAATTCAATTTCGAGCAGATTGTCATTTCCAGTTGGTTGGATGGAAAGAATGATACCTGTACCAAAGGCAGCGTGTTCAACTTTATCACCGACATGATATAGAATGTTTGAACTGTTTTCAACTGTCGCAGTTTTTTTGTAACGGTTTGAATTTATACTGGAAACGCTTTGTTTGGAAACGGTTTTTGGCCTATATGTTGCTTTGCTATAATCTTCAAACTTTCGTCCAAGATGTTTCATGATTTTCAGCTCATCCATTGCGTCGTAAACGGCGTTATGCTTTTCGTGGTAAGAACAGTCACCGGTGAGAAGTTTCATTATGCTTTCGACGCCAGCATTACGCTTTAGTTTTCCTGTGGAATAGCAGTCCATGGTACCTGTAATTTTAGAATTGTACTGTTTGTAAGCTGCCAATTTCATGATGTCATACCAATCATACTGTAACAATTCGGGCAAAAGTTTGTAATCAAAAGAGGCGTTATAGGCAAAAATCGACTTCACATTATGTTTTTTCAATAAGCTTTTGACATTTAACAATATAACCTCTCGGGTATCAATCATATTTGGAGCATTTTCCTCTATTTGTAAGGCATGTGAAAACATACCACCTGTTTTGTATTCGGGGTTCAGAACGTAGTATTTAGCATCAACGGGTTGATATGTTTGAGTATCTGCGATGACGATACCTATAGACATGGCTTCGCCGTCAAAATTAGTTTCCGTATCGATAACGGCGAATTTGGTCTTATGATATTCGCATATATGGCCTTTGGTTATGGTGCGAATTACCAAAGTCAAAAACGTATTTCGATCAAGTATTTTTATGACGTATGCCTTGTTGTTTCGAGTGTTCCATAGAATACCTTTATCCAAATTTAAAGCTATCATATAGCAGGCACATTGCAGAAAATGTGTATGCTTAAGTTCTGAAACGAATTTAAGTTCATAAACGGTTTCATCGTTAACAACATCAGCAAACCCTATCGCATTGCATATTTTTCTGCCGTTTTTATCTAAAAATGGAATTTCACAGTGAACCTGAACATTTTCGTTTTCCGAAAATTTTGTTTTTAATCTATCTATAAGTTTTAGTCGACTTTCTTCGGGCACGAAAGGAAGATTAACTTGCGTTCTGTATCGTTTTTGCTTAGTCTCTTCGGATACTAAGAATAGGATTTTCTTTTCGATTGACTTTTCTGATAAGATTTTATCGTATTTTTCTTTTTTACGATTACCGTCAAGCTCTTTTCTGAGTTCAATTTCCTTGTCAATGTTATAATTTGAGAAAAATTCAGCTTCTTGATAAATGCCGATACAAGGCGATAAATCGATAAGTTCATCGTTACTTTTAATACGTATTTCGTTATGGTCGTTGTAATCTAGTGGCGTGATTTCCAATAAAGAATAGCATTTTTCAATGTCTTCTTTGTACTTAAAGTCAAACATTTCCGAGATGTTTACGTCTTGAAAATTGAAATTTGTTTCGGTTCTTTCAGACAATGTTTTTTCGGAAAGCATGGCTTCCTGATCGTTTACGAATATGATGTGTTCTTTTCCACGGCTGGCGGCGACACAAAAGATGTTTCTCAATATTTCGTAGGATTGCTGTGGTTTTTCTATTCGTGACTGCCAATAGCTTTCCGTAAAATCAAAAACTACACATATCTTTCGTTCCATACCTTTGCTGCTGTCGTATGTGGTAAAAATCGCTGATGACTTTTTTGGCTTTATCGCACTGGAATCGTCATCGCGGATACTGGCATAGACCGTTCGTTTATTGAATTTATCCGCATGCGTGTTTTCCAATGCGTTTAATGCATCGGACATTTTCCCAGTTCTTGAGCCGAGACAGAGAATATCTTTCGGATCCTGTTCGGACAGAAATGCAACGACATCGTTTAAATTCATCTGCTCTACGATGCAGTTGGAATTAACGCCGTTGATCGTTTTGCCCCAAACGCGACCGAGCATACTGGCTAAATCCGACGAAATTCTAAAGCAATTTGTGAATTGGAGGTTGATGTGATCACCGAGAAATTCATTGATAAAGCTGACAATGTCGAGTGTCGTTTTATCATAAATCTTCTGGTCGATATCGCCGACAGCAATGATCTGCATGGTGGGGTTTGTTGATTTGATGTATTCAAGCATTTCAGCTAATTCTTGCTCGATATCCTGATATTCGTCGATAACCAAAACGTCGTATTTGTCTATTTCGGGTCTTTGAGAGTTAAAGCGTTGAATCAATTCTGGAACAGCGACGAATACGCCGATTTGACTTAAAGCCGAATAAGCAAAACCGTGATAATTTGTGATTGTAGCATTCTTATTTTTGATTTTAGATTTGGCATCGAGTTTAAGCAGTTTGTTGTATGTAAGATAAAGAATTTTATCAGTGCTTGGTAATTCGCTACACAGTCTTTGAATAGCAGTAGTTTTTCCGCTGCCGATACATGCGTCAACGAGAATGTTTTTTCTTGCTTTTGCTGTATCGATAAAGATTTGTTGCTCATCAGATAGTGTAATGTCTCTTCTATTCATGAATCGATACCTCTTTTATTATAGTGTTTACATCATCATAGCATATGGAGAATCCACTGTAAATACAGAAAATCGGCGGTGCGGATTAGGTGAGCGGAAAAGCGACAGGCGGGGGTGGGGGTAGAAAATCATTTGCGATATTCGGAAAAAATATGTATTTAATGTTTAATAAGAAGTTTTGAGGTTTGCATAGAGAAATATTGACAAATAAGAACTGTTACGTCATACTTTAAATAAACTGAAATCGGCAGAAAAGGAGAGAATACAGTTGGCAAAGCTTTTTGATACGGCGGATGCAGAGCGGTTGATACAGGAACATCGCATGATGCTGGAAGAACTGGATGAGATTGCACAGTACGAAGACAACGTGCAGATAGATATTGAAAAAGCAGCAAATCTGGTCGTGACCCGAAACGTATTAGATGTGCTTCGAGATATTCCGGTAGAAGAGATCAATCGTGAAAAAGGCGGATTTAGAGTGAAAGCACTTCGAGACCACGGGTTTCGTTCGATCGCAGATATTGTTGCGGCCAATGTGTATTCGATTAGTTCGGTGCATAATAGAGGAAGAAATCGAACGTATCAAAGCAGAAAAAGACAAGTCAAATGAGAAATAGTAAGAGCCCCGTGCAACTTTGAAGCTGCACGGGGTAATGGCTTTTTAGTGGTTCATTTGTAGAATGGCGTTTAAATCCTTCTCCGGCTCGGAGGTGGGGGTGAGGTTATAATTTTTTTGGAGGACTTGTAGGACGTTTTCGGAGATGAAGGCGGGGATGGTGGGACCGAGATACATATTCTGTATGCCGAGGTAGAGGAGCGTCAGGAGGATGCAGACGGCTTTTTGCTCATACCACGAGAGGACGAGGGTGAGGGGAAGGTCGTTGACGGTGCAGTCGAACGCTTCGCTGAGCGCGAAGGCGATTTTAATGGCGCTGTACGCGTCGTTGCACTGGCCGCAGTCCAAAATGCGCGGGAGGCCGTCGATCTCGCCGAGGTCGAGGTCGTTGATGCGGTACTTGCCGCAGGCGAGGGTCATAATGAGGCAGTCCTGTGGAACCATCTCGGCGAATTCGGTGTAATAGTTGCGTCCGGGGCGCGCTCCGTCGCAGCCGCCGATGAGGAAGAAATGGCGCAGTTTTCCGGATTTTACGGCATCCACGATCGCATCAGCATAGCCCAGTGTGGCGTGGTGACCGAAGCCGACGAGGATTTCCTGTACGTCCTGGTCTTCGGGATAGCCGCCGAGTTCCAGTGCCTGCTCTATGATGGCGCTAAAATCCTTTTCGCCGTTCTCGTTTTTGCCAATGTGCTTCACACCGTCCCAGCCGACCACATTTGTGCTGTAGATGCGGTCTTTGTAGGAGTCGCGCGGGCGCATCAGGCAGTTGGTGGTCATGAGAATACAGCCGGGAAGATTGTCGAACTGTTTCTGCTGATCCTGCCAGGCACCGCCGAAATTCCCGGCGAGGTGCGGATATTTGTTCAGCCCCGGATAACCGTGACAGGGAAGCATCTCTCCGTGGGTGTAGATATGGATGCCGGTTCCCTCCGTCTGCTTTAAAAGCATTTCAAGGTCTTTTAAATCGTGTCCGGAGACGATGATAAACGGACCTTTTTTCAGGTGGACATTGACTTTTTGCGGGGCTGGGTTCTGATAGATGGCCGTGTTGGCTTCGTCCAGTTTTTTCATGACTTCGATTGCCATCTCACCGGTGCGCATGGTAAGGCGGATCAGTTCCTCGACCGACAGCCGGTCGTCCGTGAGGGCTTCCAGGGCGAGAATATAGAAATCATCCGCCTCATCGCTGTAATAGCCGAGCTCTCTCGCCTGATGCCCGTAGGCGCTGATGCCTTTGAGTCCGTAGAGAACGGTCTGACGCAGGGACCGGATGTCCGGATCGAGCGACTTGTCATACATGATACCGGCGATGGGCGCGTCGCGCAGCATCTCGGTTTTGGTCTGCGGAAGATCGTAGGTGGCGTGAAGCGTGGGCTGACTGGGAGCGCCTGCGTAAGCCCGGAGTTCTTCTTTGATGCGCTGGGATTCGCGCAAAAGTTCGACATGTACTTCCG
>OFRY01001014.1_pt1 | contig 13806 bp, 15 predicted proteins | sample 1543171 | NCBI WGS metagenome assembly OFRY01 (sample SAMN04209240, study PRJEB22552) | human gut metagenome | biome: gut; material: feces | host: Homo sapiens | place: USA: Oklahoma | reverse complement strand
CGGCACAAATTCCGTAGATTGCCTCAAAAGCGGCCTGCTCTACGGCAACGCCGGCGCACTGGACGGCCTCATCGACCGCATCAACGCGGAGTTAAACACCCCCTGTACGGTCGTCGCAACCGGCGGACTCTCCTCCGTCATCGCGCCCCTTTGCCGCAACAAGATCATCTTAGATGACGACCTGCTCCTCAAAGGGCTCTCCATCCTCTTTGAAAAAAACAAACCGAAAAACTGAAGACGCCACGGCGCTTCAAGTCAATACAATACACACAAAAAGCACGCAGATTTTCATGCTCTGCGTGCTTTCTTTATGTCCGTTTATACGCCGAACCCCCGTCTTTCCGCCTCTTTCAAAAGTGCCGGCTGAATTTCCGGGTACGTCTGGTTTTCCGGCAGAGCGTCGCATAATACAATTTTCTCCATCTCGCTGTGTATCTCCCCAAACGATGCGATTTCCGCATAAAACAGCCCGCCGAACGATTCTTCACCCGTCTCGTTCACGCGCGTTTTGCCCGTCACGGAGTACACGCAGATCGGACGAATCTCAAATTTCACCGCACCCGTTTCTTCCATAAGCTCGCGCTTCGCCGTCTCTGTAATCGCCTCCCCCGTCTCTCTGTGCCCGCCCGAAAACTCCAGCGTCTCGCGCGCCTTGTGCTTACAAAACACCCATTTCCCGTCATGCTTCGCAATAACAACCGCAAAACGCAGCAGCTCGTCTTTCACATCTTCGTAAAACTTAACCGCCAACATAAAATGCCCCCCGAATTTTCACGCTCTCTCGTCAATCGTTGTCAAAAGTTTTGCTCAACGCAACCTCACTTCTTCCTCCGCTCCGCCTTCCACGCTTCAATCTGCCGCAGTCGCTCCTTCACCCTTGCTTCGCTGCCCTGTTCCGTCGGTCTGTAATACTTCTTCCCGGCAAGCGAATCCGGCAAGCACTGCATCGCGGTCAGCTTTTCCGCCGTATCGTGCGCATATTCGTACCCCTCGCCGTAATGCAGCTCCTTCATAAGCTTTGTTGGCGCGTTGCGGATGACGAGCGGCACCGGCTCGGAGAGCATTTTCTGTGCGTCCTTTTTCGCGCTCTCATACGCCACATACAGCGCGTTTGATTTCGGCGCCATCGACAAATACACCACGGCGTGCGTCAAATTCACCGAGCACTCCGGCATACCGATAAAATGACTCGCCTGATACGCCGCCACGGCGATCTCCAGTGCGCGGCTGTCCGCCATGCCCACGTCCTCGCTCGCGAACCGAATGAGCCGCCGCGCTACATACAGCGGGTCTTCGCCCGCCTCCAGCATACGCGAAAGCCAGTAGACCGCCGCATCCGGGTCGCTGTTGCGCATCGATTTGTGCAGCGCCGAGATGATGTTGTAGTGCTCCTCGCCGGTTTTATCGTACAAAAGCGACTTGCGGCTGATGCACTGCTCCAGCGTCTCCATCGTCACGGTCGTCTTGTCGCCCTCTCGGTGCCCGTTCAAAACGACCATCTCCAGCGTTCCCAGCGCCGTTCGCGCGTCACCGTTTGCAAACGCTGCAAGCATTTTCAACATCTCATCGGTGATTTCCACCGTCTGGTTACCGAAGCCGCGCGGGTCTTTGATTGCGCGCTTCATCAGCTCCACAAGCTCATCTTCGGAAAGTGCCTGCAAAACGAACACCTTGCAGCGCGACAAAAGTGCGGCGTTCACCTCAAACGAGGGGTTCTCTGTCGTCGCGCTGATGAGCACGATGCTGCCCTTTTCCACAAACGGCAAAAACGCGTCCTGCTGCGCCTTATTAAAGCGGTGGATTTCGTCGATAAACAGCAGCGTGCGCTCACCCATACGATGGTTCTGCTCCGCCTCGCTCATCACGCCGCGAATTTCCTTGATGCCGCTCGTCACGGCGCTGAAATTGATGAAATTCGCCTTCGTCCGCGCCGCAATGATCTGCGCCAGCGTCGTTTTACCCACGCCCGGCGGTCCCCAGAAAATCATGGAAGACACGCGGTCTTCTTCAATCAGCTGCCGCAGCACCTTGCCCTTGCCGAGCAAATGGCGCTGCCCCGCAAATTCCTCCAGCGTCCGCGGCCGCATCCGCGTCGCAAGCGGCATGTCCTGCCCCGCCCGGTTTCCAAATAAGCTCTGCTGTTCCATTTCGCGTCTCCTTCCGTCTGCAAAACCTGTATAAGCCCTGACTTTTTATCACGCAAACCTGCGCGAATTACATTCAATCCGCCTTCCGCCAAAACAGCCTCTCCGAAAGTGCCCCGTTTTCACGCGCAGTCCACGGTTTTTATCGCGTCAACGTCCCGTCCGGCCGTATATTCACCATGCTTTTTAAGTAATCGATCCATGCCGATAAGCTTTCCCTGTCAAATTCTCGCAGGGCTTTTGCATATAACCCGAACGCCTCTGCATCGCTTTTTTCCATAAGCCGCAGCGTCTTTTTGGGCCATTCCACTTCCTGCGCGACCTCCGTCACCGTTTTCTTCGGAAGATGCTCGATGTAGTCAAGGACTTTCGCTTTTAACTGCCCGGCAATGCCGTGCTCGTCCAGTACGATTTTCCCGTCCCAAACCTGCACAAACTCCTCCGGGTCATAGTCCGTTGAAAACGTTTCCGCCGGATATACGAACACGTCCAGCACCACGCCGTCCACAATGGACGAATCGTGTGCTTTTTCTTTCCCCGCGATGATAAGCGCGTCAAAGTCGCTATTCAAATTCGCACTTCCGTCTGCAAACGAGCCGTAAACAATAACCGCATCCGGCTGATACGTCTTCTTCAAATAGCCCACAATTTTCTCTGTATTTACCATTTCTTTCACCCAAAAATTCGCTCCACACGTCGTTCAAAACCGCAGAAAAACACACCGTCTTCATGTATAAAGCTCAAAACATGCGAAAACGCCCGCATTAGCCTACACCCCTCCATTTTCAGCCCGATTTCACTGCTCACGGCTGCAAAATCTCGTTCAGCCGCAATTCGACCATGGTTTTCAGGAACGGCAGACCATTTAGATCGGCGTTATCCACGCGAAACGTACACATGCACACACCGAAAATGCGTTTGCCGAACACGGTTTTCACCCGTCCGCCACCGCATGCGCCGCATTTTTCGCAGCGATTCACGTATTTCAGGCCGATCTCCGACGTTTCCGCGTCACCTAACGGCGCTTCATACGCCGCGCTATCGTCTGACCACACTGTCCACGCATTTTCAGGCTCGTCGGGATCTTTCACTGCGATAAAACATACGCAATTTTTGTCCGATCTCGCCCAATAATAGATCTTTTCCGCCCAGTCGCCCGAGCGGTCGCGGTGAAACATCAGCCCGTGCGACTTCAAAAACGCAGTAAATTTCAGTGCCGTTTCCCGCATTTCGCCGGTCAGATTTTTCGAAATCTCCCGCTCGATCTGCTCTTGCATTGCGCTTCGCACCTCTCCGTTTTCCACCATCATTAACGATTAAAACCGCATTCTGTCTTACTTTTCCACCGTTTTTGCCATCATGGTCAAAAGTCTGCGCACGGCGCGCTGCCAGCGTTTGGTGATGCCCTTGCCGTGCCCGCCTTGATTCCACTCGAAGAATACCTTGCAGCCGTGATTGCTTAAAATTTCCTTCGCCTTTTCCGTGCAGTCGCCCACCGTCCGCATGACGGGCGGGCCGCCGAGCGGTTCGCGGTCTCCGAGGGATAAGTATATCGCGGTGTCCTTTTTAGGCGGACAGTTCTCCAAATATTTCAAAAACTGCGGGTACCACAAAGAGCCGGAAAGGCTTGCACCTGCACCGAATTTTTCCGTTTTCGTCAGCGCCCAAAGCGCAAATAATCCGCCGAGCGAGTACCCCAGCAGCGCACAGTTTTCGGGTTCCGTCGGCGCGCCGAAACGCTCCTCTAAATACGGCAGCGCCGTGTCTGTCAGGAATTTTAAGTAGTCTTCCCCGCCGCCCGAAAACGGCTCACCGGGCCAAATGGGCTCCGCTTCCCATGGGGTGAAATCCCGGCCGCCGTCGATTTCCGTAGAAAAAAATAATACCTCCGGTGCATCTTCGGCGAGTAGCATCATCAGCTTTTCCATCTCCCACCCGCACAGCACATAGAGCCGCTTGGGCTTTCCCTCCGGCAAAAGGCAGGTGCAGCGACGGCCATCGAGCGTGAATACAATCGGATTTTTGGGCATAGTATCCCCCTTAAAAAACGGAGGCCTGTTCGTTCACTGCACGCAAAACGCGGTTTTGTGCACGCTCACGCACACCGTTTTAATCGAACTATTGTTTCTTTTAGCCAGTATAACACATTTTTTCGCAAAAAGCAAGGACATAAGAGGCCATCACAGGACATCTTTTTGCACAAAAATCCCGGCCGAAATTTTACGACCGGGATGTTGCTTAAAGCTTCAATTTCAGTTTACTTGCACAACTCATCTGCGAGGGCGTCAATCTGGGCGCGGGAGGCATCGTTCAAGGCGCACTTTACGGTGACGGTGGTATCCGTGTAGGTGAGGTTCTTGCTCGTTTCCAGCATCTTTTTCATGACCTTTGCCGCCATGGGCGCCCACGCGCCGTTTTCAATCATGCCGACGGTGCGGCCCTGATAATTGCGAGCGGTGAGATGGTCGATAAAGTTCTGCATATGCGGGAAAATCGTCGCATTATAGGTCGTTGTGGCGAGCACGAGCTTGCTGTAACGGAACGCATCGGCAACGACCTCCGCCATATCGCAACGGGCAAGGTCTGCGACAACGACGTTCGGGCAGCCGCGCTGATTCAGCTTTTCGGCAAGCTCCTCCACAGCTTCTTTCGTATGGCCGTAGACGGAGGTGTAGGCGATGACAACGCCCTCGTCCTCGACCGCGTAGGACGACCATGTGTTGTATTTATCAAGATAATAGCCGAGGTTTTCGTTTAAAACCGGGCCGTGCAGCGGGCAAATGATGGCGATGTCGAGCGCAGCGGCTTTTTTAAGGAGCGCCTGCACCTGTGCGCCGTACTTGCCGACGATGCCGATGTAGTAACGGCGGGCTTCGTCTGCCCAATCTTCCTCCACGTCAAGCGCACCGAACTTGCCGAAGCCGTCTGCGGAAAAGAGGACTTTATCTGTACTGTCGTATGTGACGATAACCTCCGGCCAGTGCACCATGGGCGCGGTGACAAACGTCAAAGTATGACGACCGAGCTTGAGCGTACTGCCCTCGCCGACGACAACCTTGCGCTCCGGGAAATCCGTGCCGAAGAACTGCTGCATCATAACGAACGCCTTGGCAGAGGAGACGATCTGCGCCTCCGGGTATGTCTCCATAAAGACGGCGATATTGGCGGAATGGTCCGGCTCCATGTGCTGCACAACGAGGTAATCCGGGCGACGACCGTTAAGCTCCGTTTCGAGGTTTTGCAGCCATTCCACGCCGAAGTGGGCGTCTACCGTATCCATGACGGCAACTTTTTCATCGAGGATGACATAGGAATTATAGGACATGCCGTTTTCTACGGTGTACTGTCCCTCAAAAAGGTCTACGTCGTGGTCGTTTACGCCGATATAGCGAATATCTTCTGTTACAAACATGTAAAAGCACTCCCTTATGTTCTGAATGTTCTGATTTCAGTATACCACAGTTTTCGCACGATGCAAATGCTTTTTAAAGATAGTGAAATGCCAAGCGTAACGCGGACAGATTCGGTGTGAAGCTGCGCGACCTGTGCCGAAAACTTGTGAGGAAGAATACCGGTATGTGTGATACGCAAAAACGGCGCTCCCGATTGGGAACGCCGTCTGTATGCTGTTTATAAAACCGATTAGTTGAGGATGGTCTTCTCGGTTTCCTTGTCGAAGAGGTGCATCTTGTTCATGTCGAGAGCGATCGTGATCTTGTCACCGTTCTTAGCGGTGGAAGTCGGCTCAACACGAGCGGTAAGAGCATTGCCTTCGCAGTTGAGGTACAGATAGGTCTCTGCGCCCATCAGCTCGGTAACTTCAACGTCAGCCGTAGCTCTGGCTTCCGGGTGCTTCTCGATGAACTCCGGCTCATCGTGTACGTCTTCCGGACGGATGCCGAAGACGATCTCTTTGCCAACATAGTTAGCAATTTCAGCGTTAGCCTTGTTTGCCGGAACCTTAATCTTAGCTGCGCCGAAGGTGACGTAGTAATCTGCGCCTTCCTTAGCGAGGGTAGCATCGATAAAGTTCATCTGCGGGGAGCCCATGAAGCCTGCAACGAATTCGTTGACCGGCAGATCATACAGGTTCTGCGGGGTATCAACCTGCTGGATGAAGCCGTCCTTCATAACAACGATTCTATCACCCATGGTCATAGCCTCGGTCTGGTCATGTGTAACGTAAATAAAGGTGGTGCCGAGTCTCTTATGAAGCTTAGCGATTTCGGTTCTCATCTGTGCACGGAGCTTAGCGTCCAAGTTGGAGAGCGGCTCGTCGAGCAGGAAGACCTTCGGGTCACGGACGATAGCACGGCCGAGAGCAACACGCTGTCTCTGACCACCGGAAAGAGCCTTCGGCTTTCTGTCGAGCAGGTGGGAGATGTCGAGGATACGAGCAGCCTCTTCAACGCGGCGCTTGATCTCATCCTTCGGGGTCTTTCTGAGCTTCAGACCGAATGCCATGTTGTCATAAACGGTCATGTGCGGGTACAGAGCGTAGTTCTGGAACACCATTGCGATATCTCTGTCCTTAGGAGCAACATCGTTTGCGAGCTGGTCGCCGATGTAAAGCTCACCCTTGCTGATCTCTTCGAGGCCTGCGATCATTCTAAGCGTGGTGGACTTACCGCAGCCGGAAGGACCAACGAGAATGATGAACTCCTTGTCTTCGATGTCCAAGCAGAAATCTGTAACAGCGGTAACGCCGCCGGAATAGATTTTATAGACATTTTTAAGTGTTACACTTGCCATAAGATTTTTCCTCCTGATGATAGGTTGTTATACGTCAGAGCCTGGCAGCCATATGTGACGAACAACGTCTCTTTTCAATGCACTAAGTATAGCAGAAAATCGGGTCCCTGAACAGTCCTTATTTGCCCAAACTTTTTCCTTTGAGTTTAGTTAAAATAAATAAACGGCAAAAATTCTTGATGCTTTTTGTTCAGATTATTTGTGCAGGTTTTTCAAAAACCAACGCTGCGGCGTTCGGATCGAGAATTTTCGCTTCGCCGGGCGAAAGTGTGGGATCGAGCGTTAAAGCGCCGATGGATTCGCGGTGAAGGGCCGTGACGGTCTTGCCGCACGCTGAAAACATACGCTTGACCTGATGGAACTTTCCCTCCCGAATTTCCGTCCACGCGATGTGAGGATCGTCCTTACTGATTTCGAGCACGGCAGGGGCGAACTCATTTTCGCCGCTTTTGATGCCGGCGGCAAAGCGCGCGATGTCGCTTTCTTCTGCGGGGAGGTCGAGCGTTGCGCGGTAACGCTTCCAGACGTGGCTTTTCGGCGCCAACATACGGTGGGCGTACTCGCCGTCGTTCGTTAAAACGAGAAGACCGGTGGTGTCCTTATCGAGACGGCCTGCAGGGAACAGATCGCGGCGCTTAAGTTCCGGCGGCAGGAGGTCTAAGACGGTCTCTGCGCGGCTGTCACGCGTGGCGGTAAGCACGCCCGAGGGCTTATAGAGCATGATGTACACAAACGCGCTGTACCGCACGGGCTTCCCGTTGACGGTGATCTCGTCCTTTTCGGGGTCGATCTGGATATCGCTTTTGCACACGGCTTGTCCGTTGACGGCGACGGCACCGCTGCGCACCAGCGTGCCGACCGCCTTGCGGCTGCCGATATTTTCGTTTGAAAGGAATTTATCGAGTCTCATGTTGTTTCACTTTCCGTTGGATTTTGTGTGGATTCGCCGGTGTCCGGCGCGGGCGACGCGCTCTCTTTGATGACCGACTTCGGCATTTCATAGCGGGCGCTGTCTGCCGCAAAGCCGTGCATGAAGCCATCCTCTGCGCCGGACGCGACATCGCCGCCGATGATATTGCCCTCAAAGACGAGGAGCGTTGCGAAGACGCCATCGGGCGTATTCGGGTAGTTTGTGATGCGATAGCGGTACTGCGTGCACTTTTCGCCGGCATAGGGCAAAAGGTCGAAACCCTGCGCCTGCTGCATCGTATTATACGCCGCATAGACATCGTTAAATTTTGCGGGAATGACAACCTCGCGCACATCCTGCGGCTCCGCTTCCGCCTCCCAGCCGAAGGACGTTAAAAACGCGAGGCGCTCCTCCCCCGTCATACCGGGGAATGTCTGCCGCTTTTCGCCGCGCGGGATGAGGAAAAACGCGCTGACGGCTATGGCGATGAGCACAAGCACCGCCAAAATTCGTTTTTTGTTCGCGCCGAGCGATACAATCATATTGCTGCCACCTTTCACCGCAGAAAACCGGGTAAGACTTTCTTTTCGGTCATAGGTATGCGGGGCGGCTATGCTTTATGCTTCCTCGGCGGCGGCGAGAAAATGCACGCCGTACTGCTCGAAAAAGAGCGTGTAGCCGTTAAGATGCGGCATGCCGTTCTGAAAGGTGATCTCGTAGTTTTGGAACGATTCCGAAAGGCCGGTGCCGCGGCACTTGGAGATGCTCTCTTTGAGCGTCCAATACGCCAGAAAGCGCGCGGCGGGATTGGGGCTGCTTTGTATGTCCCGAAGCTCTGCGGGCGTACAGACGCGCTCTGCGGCACTCCCCCGCACGCGGCGGGGATATTCGGCATCGATGCCGACATTTTTCCACGACACGGCGCAGCAGACGATGCCCTTCGTGTGGCTCAGGCTGATATGGGGCATGTTCTCCCCTTTTAAATACGGCTTTCCGAGCGGAGTTTTTTCCACAACGGGCAATGCGATGCCCCACTCGTCCTTTAAGACGCGATACAAAAGTGCGTAGGCACGGTCATGCAGCTCCTTTTGCGTGAGCGAGGGCGGAACATTTTCTACATAGCGACGCATCAGTTTTCCTTCTTTTCATCCATCCACGCACGCAAGCGGCGCAGTGCTTCGTCTGCGCGGTCGTTTTTCATGGTCGGGAAGGCGCGCAGCAAACGGCGCTGGGTGTGACGCTGGAGCTTGGAGGTAACGCTGTTCCACTGGGCACGGAGGTCTTCGGCAGACTTCTGTGCTTTCACACGGCGGTCTTCCAGCGACGCACGGTATTCTTCGTACTTCTCCGAAAGCTGAGCGCGCTGTGCCTGAAGCTTCTCTTCGAGGACAGGGCGGGCTTTTTCGTTGAACTCCTGCTTCTGCTCGGTGATCTTCTCGTCTGCAAGGAGCGTCAGGCGACCGAGGCCGTTCGAGATGGCGTCGCTCTCTTTGCGCAGACGCGCGGACATATCGTTGATGACGGTGAGCTTTTCGTTGAGCTTGCGGATGGTAAGCACGGTGACGATGGTATCCGTGATAAACAGCGCGATGAAAATACCGACCAGAATTGCGCCGAGCGTGAAGGGAATCCAGTGCACGAGCGACGCGATAGCCGTATGAACAATGCGAATGACGACGACGACACACAGACCCCAGAGGATACTGAATTTTAAGCAAATATAGCCGCCGAGGTTGAAGGGCTGGTCGGAATAGTCCCACCACGTGGTGTGGAAGAATTTTTTGAGCGTCCAACCGCCGACGAGCTCGATGGCGCTGGTGAGCAGTGCGCCGCCGATAAACAGCAAGGGGATGTTATCCGAAAACGGCAGCAAAACGAGCAACACGAGCGACATGCCAAAGCCGTAGATAGGGCACACGGGCCCGTTTAAGAAGCCGCGGTTGACGAACTTGCCGGTGGTGACGGTGGCAAAAATGACCTCCGAGCACCAGCCTAAAAACGAATAAATGGTAAAATACCAGAGCAGATCATAAAATGTCATGGGTCTCCCCCTTATTATGGATAGATTTTGAGCGAAAAGGGGCATACTGCACCGTGCCGTGCGGTATGCCCCGATTGTTCGGTTTTACGGCGTTCTATGCAAATCAAACGCAGATGTTTTCGCCGTCAAGGCCGACGTACTGACCCTCTTCTGCCGCTTCCGGGTGCATGAGCAGCCACTTGTTGCGGGCGAAAAGCATTTTGTCTTCCTCGGTCTTCGGCGCGCGCTTTTCGATGTCGGTGTTCGTGCCCTTCGGCAGCGCGACGACGCACTTGAAGCCGCCGTCGTTTGCATTGCACGGCGCGTAGTGCAGCGTGGTGGCGTAAACCTCGATAACGGTGCCGGCGGGCACGAGGAACGCTTCGACCTTAGACGTATCGTACTTGCCGTTTTCGATGTCCTGCTCGGAGCCGATGAGCAGGATGAGGTCGGTGACGGCGATGTTTACTTCACTATCGCGGTGATATTCGAGACCGTTTAACTTATGGTTGTTGCCGTTGCAGTAGCCGATCTGCACAGGCATGCCGCCGTAGAGCGTGTAGGCGATGTCTTTGGCAGACGCGCAGCTTTCGAGAGACTCTGCACCGGGCACATAGACGACGTTTTCCGGGCAGGGCGTTTCCGCCATGGCGGCGATAATGTCGGAGCAATCGAGCCCCGTAATGACTTTGCCGTACTTTTTAAAAGCGGCATCCGAAACATTCTGAATTTTCATGGTTTTTTCATCCTTGCTTTCTGTTTTGAATCTAACCACATTATACCGAGGTGCAGAGGAAATTGCAAGACGCTAAGAACGCAAAAAGTTTTGCGCAAGCTTTTGAAAAAGCTTGCAGGTCCTTAGGGCAGCGCCCTAAGCCGTCGTCCACAGCCGACAAAACACCTTTTGCCTACACCAAAACTAAGAGACCCAGTTGCATGGGTTTCCTAAAAAGGCGAAGCCTTTTGATAAAACGCCCAGACAGAGAAAAAGCTCCCCGAAAGTGATTTTCGAAGAGCTTTCAATATACTTCTATTTACGCAGTTGTTACATCATCTCGCGCTTGCGCTTTTGTTTTTTCCAGATGATGATGGCGATGTAGACTGCGAGGAAGACTAAGATGATGGCGATGAGAACCGCGGATTGGCCGGGGCCGCCCATTTTGACCTCTGCCCAGAGCGTATCGAGCAGATTGCTCGTCTCGCTCGGGAGATTGACGAAAACCTCGGTGCGGTCGAGCACGTCCTGATCCGGGTAGTAGATGGGATTTGCGACGGCGCCGGGATCAAGATAGTCTTTTGCGGCGGTCTCCGGGGTGGCGTAGCCGACGAAATCCATGTTCGCACCGGAAATTTCGGGGTCACACATGAAGTTGATGTACAGTTCGGCTTCTTTTTTGTGCTCGGCCGTTGCCGGGATGCACATGGCATCGACAAACAGGTTGGTGCCCTCCTTCGGAACGTAGAATGCGAGGTCGGGATTTTCGTCGATCATGGTGACGGCATCGCCGTTATAGTACGGTGCAGCCACAATTTCCTCACTCGGCAGCTTCTCGAGGATCTGGTCCATCCAGATGCCCTGATATACCGGTTTTCCGGCGATGATAAGGTCAGCCGCCTCGCGCAGCTCGTCCTTGTCGGTGGTGTTGAGCGAATAGCCGAGGTACATCAGCGCAATGCCGAGCGCATCACGCGAGTTGTTGAACATCGCGGTGCGGTTGGTGTATTTGGGATTCCACAGCAAATCCCACGAGCCGATATCCGCTTTATCAACGTACTTGGTGTTGTACACGATGCCGACCACACCCCAGGTATAGGGCACGGAATACTTCTGCTCCGGATCGAAGTCCAGATGCGTGTATTTCTCGTCGATCAGCTTCATATTCGGAATATGATCGTAGTTGAGCGGCTGGAGCATATCCTCGTCGATAAAGCGCGAAATCGCGTAGTCGGACGGGATAATGACGTCATAGCTCGTGGTCTGGATGCGCGAATACAGGTTTTCGTTGGAATCGAAGGTGTTGTAGATAACCTTGATGCCGGTTTCCTCTTCGAACTGGTCGATGAGGTCGGTGTCGATGTACTCACCCCAGTTGTATACGTTGAGCACCTCTGCCGAGGAGGCATTGCCGCAGCCGGAGAGCAGCCCGGCGCACATTGCGCCGCACAGCAGCAGGGAAAGCATGCGTTTTTTCACGGCTGCATCGCTCCTTTCCGGCGGGCGGCTTCGCGGCGCTTCTCGTCGCGGGACTGGCGCATATTGATGACAATGAGCAGCGCCAGCACGATCAGAAACAGAATGGTCGATACAGCGTTGATCTTCGGTGTCATGCGGTGGCGGGTCATCGAGTAGATCACGACCGACAGCGGCTGACTGGTCGTGCCGGCGGTAAAGTAGGACACCACAAAATCGTCGATTGACATGGTGAATGCCATGATAGCGCCCGTGACGATGCCCGGCATAATTTCGGGCAGGATGACCTGGTGGAGCGCCTGATGCGGTGTAGCGCCGAGGTCGAGCGCGGCCTCATAGGCGTTCTTGTCGAGCTGGCGCAGCTTGGGCATGACGTTGAGCACGACATACGGTGTGCAGAACGTAACGTGCGCGAGGATAAGGGTCAGGTAGCCCTTGTCCAGACCGATGGCGGCAAACAGCAGCATGAACGTTACGCCCATGATGGTATCCGACGAGGACATCGGGATGTTGTTGACGGTCAGATAGGCTGCCTTGGCTCTGCGGCCCATGTTGTGAATGCCGATGGCGGCGATCGTGCCGAGGAAAGTCGCGATGGCGGCGGCAATGACGGCCACCAGCAGCGTTACATACAGCGAGTGCAGAATGTCCGCATCCTGAAACAGCTCGACATACCAGCGGGTGGTAAAGCCGTTCCACAGGCGGCGCGACTTGGAGTCGTTGAACGAAAAAATCATTAGCACAACGATAGGCGCGTACAGAAAGAGGAAAATCAGCAGCAGATAGAAGTTCTTGAAAAACTTTTTCACAGCAGCAGACCTCCTTCCTCAGAGGAGCCGTCATCGAACTTGTTCATGATCCACATACAGATGAAGATGAGAATGATCATCACAAGCGCGATGGCTGAGCCGAGATGCGGGTTGTACGCACCGCCCATGAACTGAAGGTCGATCAGGTCGCCGACGAGCAGATTCTTGCCGCTGCCGAGCATCTGCGAAATAGCGAAGGTGGAGACAGACGGCACAAATACCATTGTAATGCCGGAAATCACACCGGGAATGCTCAGCGGGAAGATTACGCGGCGGAACACAAGGTGCGTCGGTGCGCCGAGGTCCTGCGCGGCTTCGATCAGCTTGCGGTCGAGCTTGATGAGCACGGTGTAGATCGGCAGCACCATGAACGGCAGAAAGTTGTACACCATGCCGAGCACGATCGCGCCCTGCGTGTTGATGAGCGGAATATAATCCAGCGAATAGCCGAAATGGCTCTGCAGGAAGGATATTAAGCCGATGGAGCGAAAAAACTGGTTGATAAAGCCGTTGTTCTCCAGAATGGACATCCATGCGTAGGTGCGGAGCAGAAAGTTGATCCACATCGGCAGCATAATCAGCATCATGCAAAGGCTCTGTTTACTGGCGGACAGGCGGCTCATCAGATACGCCATCGGGTAGCCGAGCGCAAGGCACACCACGGTAGAGAGAAACGCCAGCCAGAACGACCGTCCGAAAATCGGCAGGAAGCCGGGCAGATAGCTGAAATTATGCAGCGTAAAGCCGCCGTCTGCGTTAAGGAACGCATAGACAACGACCATGAGTATGGGCGCGAGGATGAACACCGCCAGCCACACGCCGTAGGGATAGGCAAAGGATTTTTTCACGCTTCCGCCTCCGCACTTTTGTGCATGATGTGGATGTCGAACGGGATGACCGTCAGGCCGACGGTCTTGCCGACCGACTCCGCCATGGTGGAATGCACCATGAAGGTGAAGAACTGGGTGCGAACCATCATA
>OFRY01001001.1_pt1 | contig 13978 bp, 5 predicted proteins | sample 1543171 | NCBI WGS metagenome assembly OFRY01 (sample SAMN04209240, study PRJEB22552) | human gut metagenome | biome: gut; material: feces | host: Homo sapiens | place: USA: Oklahoma | reverse complement strand
CTCTTAAAGACGATTTGTCTGTAGAGATCAAGCAAGGCAGCAAAGTGTCCATTGCAGCGGCCTGCTTCTCTATTGCTGCAGTGAAAAGCAATGCGCTGTGACTGATGATTGAATAGTTTCCTTTGAAAGAGAGAGGTTAGGAAATGGTAGATTTTGCTCCAGGTATGAGAACGATCATCCGAGATGAAGAATGGATGATTAAAAAGATTGAGACAAACAGTCTTGGTAATAAGACTTTATATTGCGTTGGTGTTTCTCCGCTGGTCAAGGATAGAGAAGCAATCTTTCTCGCTGATTTGGAGCAGATTCAAGTCGTTGATCCTGCTGAAGTGAAACTGGTTGCCGACCATTCTCCATTCTACAAAAAAGCGTTGCTATATTTGGAAAGTCAGTGGCGTCAGCAGATTCCTACCGATTCCAACTTACATATTGGCCATCGAGCAGCAATGGACTTGATGCCGTATCAGCTTGACCCCGCAAAATTGTCTTTGCAGAGGCCAAGACAGAGAATCCTTATAGCAGATACCGTTGGTCTTGGTAAAACACTGGAGGCGGGCATTTTGATGTCTGAGTTGATTGCCCGCGGTAAGGGAAAAAGAATACTGGTCGTTACTGTCAAGAGTATGATGACGCAGTTCCAAAAGGAAATGTGGAACCGCTTCACCATTCCTTTGGTGCGCCTTGATTCAAATCGTATCCAAAAGATTCGAGCCAACTTGCCGTCAAACTATAATCCGTTTTTCTATTATGATAAGACGATTATTTCTATTGACACGTTGAAACGTGATGTTGAATACCGCACTCATTTGGAAAATGCATATTGGGATATCATCGTTATCGATGAAGCGCAGAATGTTGCGGAACGCGGAGATCATCAGGCGCAACGTTCTCGTCTCGCCAAGTTGCTTGCAGATCGGAGTGATACGATGATTATGCTGTCTGCAACGCCTCATGACGGTCGGGCAAAGAGTTTTGCATCTTTGATGAATATGCTTGATCCTACTGCCATTGCAGATCCGGAAAACTATACGCCCGAAGATATAAAAGGACTGTGCATCCGCCGCTTCAAAAAAGATGTCAAAGACCAGGTCAGCGGCTCTTTCCTGGAAAGAAAAATCACACTTGAGCGTTGCCATGCCTCTGCTCAGGAAGAATATGCTTTTGATATTTTTACAGAGATGCAGCTGGAAATGGATTTTGGCAAAACCAAGGGAACCGGCCAGTTGTTCAAGACCAGTCTGGAAAAATCTCTGTTCTCCAGTCCCGCTGCATGCATTAAGAGTATTGATGCGCGGCTGAAGAAACTTTATAAAAAATATACCGCAGATGACATCAAGGATATTCGCTTACTGGAAGAACTGAAAACTGCGCTGGAAGCAATTACGCCTGCCGGGTTTACGCGTTATCAGAAGCTGCTGGAACTCCTTCGCAGCAAGGAATACGGCTGGAACCCGGCAGATACTGGCGACCGTGTGGTCATTTTTACGGAACGTATTGAGACCATGAAGTATCTTGCCGAAAGACTTCGTCTGGATCTTGGCTTGAACGCAAATGCGATTCAAGAGATTTCCGGTGGGATGAGTGATGCTGAACAGCAGCATATCGTTGAAGACTTCGGTCGTACTGAATCACCGGTTCGTGTTTTGGTCGCATCTGACGTTGCTTCAGAAGGTTTGAACCTGCATTATTTAAGCCATCGGCTGATTCATTTTGATATACCGTGGTCTTTGATGGTGTTCCAGCAGAGGAATGGGCGTATTGACAGATATGGGCAGCAGAAACGTCCCGATATTCGCTATATGCTCATTGAGAGTGATAACAAGCGGATCAAGGGAGATATACGCATTATCGAAATCCTGATTACGAAAGAAGAACAGGCGCTGAAGAATATTGGCGATCCCTCCTTGCTGTTGGGCAAATTTACGATTGAGGATGAAGAACTTGTTGTGGCAGAAGCGATTGAAGATGGTTCCAATGCTGATGCTTTTGAACAGACACTGGATGCAGGAGAGGACGATTTCGACCCGTTTGAAGCATTAATGGCGGCGGCTGGAGAAGCCGAGGCTGAAGAAGAAAAGAAATCCGAAATCGTAACAGATGAGACTTTGTTCTCTGATTTGGAATATCTGTATCAAGCGCTTATGTATCTCAATCAAACGGAAAGCCATCCTGTTGAAAGGCTGCAAACTGTTTCTGGCCTAGATATCAAAATGACACCGGATATGGAACGCCGTTTGAGAGCAGTTGTGCCGGAAGAAGCGCTTCCTCAGGGTGAAACGCTCCGCGTTTCTGATGACAAGGCATTCTGCATGGAACAGATGAGAAACAGTATGCAGAAGAATATGGATGAGTCCGCCTGGCCTACCACGCAATATCTCTGGAAGCTTCATCCGATTATGAGCTGGGTTAATGACAAGGCGAGTCTGTTGTTTAAGAGGAATGAAGCGCCTGTGATAGGAATTCCGGGCAAACTGATAGCCGGTGAGATTATCTTTATTGTCACCGGCAGTATACCGAACTTGAAGTCTACTCCTCTGGTTGACGAGTGGTTTGGTTTGCTGTACCAGAACGGTAAGTTTGTTAAGGTGAAGTCTATGAATGAAGTGGTTCAGAAAGCAGGGCTCAGCAATTCCAAGATTCCTAACACCAACTGCATTACGGAATCTGAAATCTCCGATGCAGGCGCATTGATGCAGGATGTGGTCGCCCATGCCAAGACATACTTGGATGAACACTATATGAGATATCAGACAGGAATGAGCCCGCTTTTGGATGAAGAAGTTGATAAACTGATTGCACTTCAGGAACGGCACAAGGAATATTATCAGATGACCTTATTTGAGCATGAACGGAAACTACAGGAACAGGAACGTCGAGTAGACGAACTTTTCGAGCAGTTAATGAACTGGGTGAAAGAGACTTTGACGATACAGAACAATCCATACATTAGAGTTGTGTCTGTACTTATGGGGGTATCGCAATGAGCATGGATTTAACTGGTATCACCAATAAAAACGAATACTTTACCAATCATTATTTTTCCACCGTGTTTGAGGATAGTGCGAGTGTCACAATCAGTGGATGGAATGCAGAAGCAAGAGAGTCGGAGGAGATCCGTACTCCCTGGTCACTTCTGCGCCAGAACGCACGGCAGTATTATACGGCACACGATAAGTTTGTCCGTTCTTCTGTAAACATGCAGGTGCTAGCTAATAATCAGAACGCTGGCAGATAGCTATCTGAAATCTTTAGGCTACCCTGAAGCAAACCCGGAAGTAATCACAGTTGATGACGGTTTGTCTGTACCTGTTTATCTGGAAATGGCGAAGAGCAATGGTGCGCCTTTGCTCTGGGTATTGCTGTCCGCATCGAAGGAAACGGATGCCGCCATTATGGAGAGCTACGTTTTCAATGCGGATGATGTGGATGAAGATGCAGCTGGAGCTCTTTATAAAGGTGTTCTGGGTGAAAAGCCAAATGAGGATTTGGTAACAAAGGTTCTCTTTGGTTCTGCTGAGCCGCCTCGCTTTATTATGCTGATTGGCATGAATCAGATCGCTCTTATCGACCGCAGCAAGTGGAACGAAAAGCGCTATCTTCAGTTTGAACTCGAGGAAATCTTTTCTCGACTAGAAAACACGACTTTGCAGGCAATGTCTGTCCTGCTTCATAAGGATTCTCTTTGCCCTGATGACGGAAAAGTCCTGTTGGATGAGTTGGATGAACAGAGCCAGAAGAATGCTTCCGGCGTATCGCAAGACTTGAAGTACGCCCTCCGTGAAAGTATTGAATTGCTCGGTAACGAAGTCCTTTACGATATGAAGACACGCCTTGGGCGTGATCTTGATGCAGACCCTGTAGATGCCGGACAGTTGACTTTAGAGTGTCTGCGCTATATGTATCGTATGCTGTTTGTGCTTTTTATTGAGTCCAGGCCGGAACTTGGCTATGCACCGATCAAAGCACAGAGCTATTACTCCGGATATTCTCTGGAAAGTTTGCGAGATATTGCGGATAACATCCGTGATGATGTAAATGAAGTTGGTGATGGCTATTACCTGCATGAAACGCTGGCAAAGCTCTATGAGCTGATTTATGACGGCTATCCGAAAACGGAAGATGAACTGAAAAAAGCGACAGGTTCCGATAGCCTGCACGATATGTTCCTGATTGCTCCGCTGAAGGCACATATCTTCGATCCGGAATATACAAAGATGATTACTGCGGCCAAGCTGAGAAACAGCTGTATGCTGCGTATCATCGACCTTATGAGCTTGACAAGGGCTACGGGCAGAAAAAATGGTCGCCGTGGCCGTATTTCCTATGCAAATCTGGGCATCAACCAGATGGGCGCAGTGTACGAGGCGCTTCTTTCTTATCGAGGATTTATTGCCGAACATGACCTCTATGAAGTAAAGAGAGCCGGTGACAGCTTTAACGAGCTGGATGTTGGCTACTTTGTATCTGAATCCGAGCTTGATCAATATACCAAAGATGAGCGTGTCCGTTATGAATCTGGTGAAAAAGCGGACAAGCTCCGTATGTATGAAAAAGGCACTTTCATTTATCGTCTGGCAGGTAGAGAGCGAGAGAAATCTGCATCTTACTATACACCAGAGGTTTTGACCAAGTGCCTGGTTAAGTATGCTCTGAAGGAGCTTCTTGAGGGAAAAACTGCGGACGAAATTCTCAAGCTGACCATTTGCGAGCCTGCTATGGGTAGTGCGGCGTTCTTGAACGAAGCTATCAATCAGCTGGCAGAAGCCTATATCTCCCGTAAGGAGAAAGAAACCGGCGAGATCATCAGCTATGAAAAGAGATTTAATGAATTACAGAAGGTCAAGATGTTCATTGCCGACCGCAATGTTTATGGCATCGACCTGAACCCTGTGGCTGTTGAGCTGGCAGAAGTTTCCCTGTGGCTGAACACCATTTATGAGGGAGGCTTTGTGCCGTGGTTTGGCACGCAGCTGGTGAACGGAAACTCCCTGATCGGTGCAAGGCGGCAGGTGTATCGCATTGAGAACGCACAATCCACCTCTAAAGGGCTGCGTTGGTATGAGATGGAGCCTGATCGGGTACCGTTGGGAACAAAACGTATGCCGAAAAAGCAGGTTTATCATTTCTTGCTTGGCGATCCGGGAATGTGCAGCTATTCCGATAAGGTTATCAAGCAGTTGGAGCCTGAGAACATCAAGGAGATGAAAGACTGGAACAAGAAATTTACCAGTCCTGTCACTGACGATGAGGTTGTTACTCTGCTGCGACTTTCTGCGGCAATTGATGAACTGTGGGAGGCGCAAATTCAGTTGCGTAAGGAAGTAGACACTAAAACACAGGACGCTCTCTCTATCTTTGGCTATACCGATGATGCAGAGGATTCGCATACTACGATTCGCCAGAAGGACAAGATCTTCAGCGAACTCTATAAGAGTGAACACATGAGGAATGCCGGTCCCTATGCCCGACTGAAGTTTGCAATGGACTATTGGTGTGCGCTGTGGTTCTGGCCGATTGATAAAGCGGATCTGCTTCCTACCAGAAGTGAATTTTTGTTTGATATGTCCCTGATTCTTGAAGGAACCATGGCATCTGTGAATGTTACAGATTCTGTCAAGGGTGGTCAGCTTTCTCTGTTCCCGACAGAAATGGAACAGATGGCAATGGATATTATCGACACTTACGGCACAGATACCATTGTAGATATTCCTCGTCTGCGTAAGGAAAATCCGAGACTGGATCTTGCTGCAAGAATTGCGGAACAGAATAAGTTCATGCACTGGGAGCTTGAATTTGCGGATTTATTTACAGAGCGTGGTGGGTTTGATCTGATTATTGGTAATCCACCGTGGATATTACTTGGTTGGAATGAGCAAGATTTGTTGTCTGATTACAACCCTCAATTTGCTATTAGAGAGTTTACTGCTGCGGACACAGCTGTTCTTCGTGATAACGAAATTGAAGATAAAGAAGTTAGAGCAGCGTATATTCAGGAATATGAGAATATTTGCGGCATGGAAAATTTCTTATGCATGACTCAGAATTATCCGTTACTTGTTGGAATGAAAACCAATCTATATAAATGCTTTTTACCTCAAGCATGGCATTTTTCTTCCAATGGCGGCGTGAGTGCATTTATTCATCCAGAAGGTATCTATGATGACCCTAAGGGTGGCAGACTTAGAAAAGCACTTTATCCAAAACTTAGGAAGCATTTTCAGTTTAGAAATGAATTGAAATTATTCTCAGAAGTACATCATAGTAGAGTTTATAGTTTGAACATATACTGTAATCGTCCTGTTGCTTCTTTCGATTCTATAAACAACCTGTTTTCTACCAATGCTGTGGATGATTGTTATTCCGGAGAGAAACTACCGTTGGTTGGTATTAAGGACGAAAACGGAGCATGGTGCACATCAGGATCTGCCGACAGGGTGTTGTGCATCTCTTCAAAGGAGCTTGCTACATTTGGAAAACTTTTTGATTATGAGGATAATTGGAAAGAGACTAAATTGCTTGCACTACATTCAAAACAGTTGTTGAATGTAATAAAGAAACTCGCAGCTCAAGATATATGTGTAGGTAATGTTCCTGGTGTATATATTTCGGAAATGTGGAATGAAACAAATGCACAACGAGATGGTACTATCAAGAAAAGTGTAGGATTTCCAGAAAAACCTATGGGATTGATTATGGCTGGTTCCCAGATTGGCGTAGCTACACCTTTTCTGAAAACGCCTCGCCGTGTATGCAAAAAGAATAGTGATTTCGATCCGATAGATATTGCATTCATAAACGATAATTATTTGCCAAGGAGCAACTATATGCCTGGTTGCGAAATTGGTGAGTACATAAATAGAATTCCAATTCTTGACACAGGCAAACGATATGATGAAGTATACCGTATTTTTGCCCGTAAAATGGTTGATCCAGAAGGCGCAAGGACACTGGTAGCAGCTCTTCTTCCTCCCGGAGTTGGTCATACATCCGGAATAAGCGGTATTTCAATGCAGGATCACAACCAACTTTTACTTACCCTTGGATGTTTTTGTTCTCTTCCAATCGATTATATGTTAAAGGCGACCGCAAAAGCAAATTTCCAAGCAAGTACTATAAGAACGATACCTATCGTGGATGTGAAGTCAAGATTTGCAAAAGCAATTATTTTACGTATTCTACGATTGAATGCAATAACCTCTGCATATCGGTCATTGTGGGAAAGTACCATCGATGGCTGTGCAAATGAGATTGGTTTCACCAAACAAGATATAAGATTGCAATCTAACGATACCATTACTCATGACTGGTGTAAGGAAAATATCATATTGTCTGATTATGCAAGGAGACAAGCCCTACTTGAAATAGATGTTCTTATTGCAATGGCTTTCGGATTAACCTTAGACGAATTGATGAATATGTATAAACTTCAATTTCATATTTTACGCAATCAGGAAGCTGATACTTGGTATGATGCAAATGGAAGAATTGTTTATACAAATAACCGTGCCCTTACAGGCATTGGTTTCGACCGGAAGGAGTTTGAGCTGAACATGAAGGATGCTCCTGCCGGTAAGAAGTTCTATCGCACTATTATGGACGACACCATGCCCGGTGGCCCTGTGGAGCGCACCATTGAGTATGTTGCCCCCTTTGACCGCTGTGACCGTGAACAGGACTACGAAACCGCATGGAAGTTCTTTGAAGAGAAGTACAGAAGATAAAAAACAACTACGGAGGTGTTTGTATTGGACTTAATCTCTTTGTTTGCAACTGAATTTAATATTCCCGTCATCGAAGATGATCAAAAAGTTTGGTTTTTTAGAACGAAAGCAGGAAGGTTCTATTTTGACTTTCAGGTCAACAATTTTATAGGCCTTGGCTGGGAACAAGTCAGCCCAGATTTGATTACCGATAAGAGCATCTCCTATGACAGTAAGAAGGAAAAAATAGAAGGTCTATACCCAGATGAGAAACGCCCCGGCTTAATACTTGGGCAAATGGATACCTTCTATAACAGAATGAAAGAAAACGATCTAGTTGTAATTCCTTCATCAGGAGGGAAGCAGATTGCCATTGGAAAAATTGGGTCGATTGTGGAGAAGGTATGCCACAAACAACAGTCTGATGACTACGCTAAGTGTGACTATAGCCACAAGAGATCCGTTGAGTGGTTAAAGGTAGTAGATTCATGGCAGGATATCTATCTGTTTAGAGCGCTAAGAGCACAGCAAACTATCTCTGATATCACAGAGGAAGCTCGACTTATTTTTCGCAATCTTTTCCCTGTATATATTTCAGGGGATGCTGTACATATCTCATTTCATAAGGCAAGTCAGTCAGAATTAAGCCTTGCATACAATGTTGATTTGCAAGCAGGTCTTCTCGACATTATGGATGAAATAGCAAAGCTATATGGAATGGATAGTTTTCGTGACAGAGTGAGCATCAAGACCGCGGTTGGTTCACCCGGATTTATTGAGATGATTCTCCCCCACATTCCAGTTGCAGTAATTTCAGTTGGTGCAGTCGCAAAAATAGTTATGGGTAAAATCAAAGGTACGGATGGCACTACTGCTTCGGGAATTGCAGCGATCATCTCATCAGTGAACATCTTGATAAATGATCATCATAATCGTAAAAAAACAGATGCTGAAATAAAGCAAATCGAAGCGAGTGCGAGATTGACAGATGCTCAGGCAGAAAAAGAAAAGGCAGAGGCGGAAAAATTGAGAGCTGAAGCGGCCCTGTATACTGCACAAGCCCAAAAGACCACTGCTGAAATTCCTGCGTCGAGAGGAAATTTTGAGCAGGTGTACATGATGCCGTCTGGAAAAACAAATGTTCAAGAGGATGCAGAGCAGGAAGCATTGACTGTCGCAGACGATGCGAAAGTTCAGACAGCGGTATGCCAGCTTGATAAGTGTGCAGAAAAGGTTTGTTTAGCAGCGTCTAAATGCGGCCTCACCTATAATGGTCAGAAAATTCAACGCATCGGATAATCATAAAATATTTAGGAGGATTGCAGTATGTTACCATCCATACTTGCGAAACAATTACAGAAAGGCATCGGAGATTACATAGAAACCACATTCCCGATGACCAACGAACCGTTCAAAGGTTCCGTAGAGAAAATGCTGGCGAATAAAGGCTCTGTTTACCATGAGCCTTATGTTGCTGTGCGCCTTCCGTTCCGTGTGGCGGAGGAGATGCCGACTTGCTTTGAAGCAATCCACCCTGCATATCTTCCTTATGTACATCAGCAGAAAGCTTTTGAGCGACTGACCGGAGATGATGGTAGATCCACGTTAGTTGCTACGGGTACTGGTTCCGGTAAAACCGAGTGCTTCCTCTATCCAATTCTGGAGTATTGCCATCGGCACCGTGGCGAGCGAGGAATAAAAGCACTTATTATTTATCCGATGAATGCTCTGGCAACAGACCAGGCAAAGCGTATCGCAGAGTTGATCTACGGTAGTGATGAGCTCCGTGGAAATGTTACTGTAGGTATGTATGTCGGCGGCCAGGAACATACACCCGCGCGAACCATGAGTGAACACGGCGTTATCACAGACCATGAAACCATGTTGAACAATGCGCCGGATATTCTGATGACCAACTATAAAATGTTGGACTATCTTTTGGTGCGTCCGAAAGATGCTCTTTTGTGGCAGGATAACGACTCTGAAACTTTGAAATACATCGCTGTCGATGAGTTGCATACTTTCGACGGTGCACAGGGTACGGATCTGGCTTGCCTGCTTCGCCGTTTGAAGCGCCGTTTGGGTATCTATGACGGATATCTTTGCTGCATTGGCACCTCTGCAACAATGGGTTCCAAGGAGAACAACAGCAGTATCCTGAGCTATGCTGAAGAGATCTTTGGCGAGCCTTTTGACAAAGACGCCATTATTATCGAAGATCGTTTAAGCCCACAGGAATTCTTTGAGGGCATTGAGGTAACAGAGTTTGCCATGCCAACAGCCGAGCAGGCTGCCGAACTGGACAAGCTGTCTGCGGAAGATGAGCCTTCCGCTTATCTGCAATGCGTAGTCAAAGACTGGTTTCCTGATTTCACATTGGATGTTTTGAGTGATGAGGGCAGAATTCAGCTTGGCCATAAACTCATGCACCATAGCTTTATGCAGTCTGTCATTCACCTGACCGGCGGTACATATTATCAGCTTTCAAAAATAGCAGAGGACTTGGCAGCGCATTACCCTGAATTAAAATCGCTGCCTGATTCCGATACCGTTATCAATTCTTTATTTGCTCTGATTTCTCATGCCAGGACTGGCGTAGTAGGTAAGCTGCGTCCATTTTTGAACGTCCAGGTCCAACTCTGGATGCGTGAGCTTCGTCGTTTGGTTGCCAAGGTTGATCCGGAAGAAATCACTTATGAGATTGCAAATGATTTGAATAAGCAACAGGCTAAGCAATATCTTCCTGTTGTCAACTGCCGTGATTGCGGAATAACCGGCTGGGTATCTGTTCTTAATGAGCGAAGCAACGCCACAATGACGAATCTCGAATCGTTTTATAATCTGTACTTCCGCGCAGATGAAAAAATCGTGATGATGTTCCCTCATTCCCATGAAGAACGAATCCCTGGAATGATTCCCGCTAGGATCTGCCCCGACTGTCTGCAAGTGAAATTAGGCGAAGAGGGTACTGACGAGTGTGTCAACTGTGGTGCGGAAATGGTCGATGTTTTGATTCCTAATTCCATCAGAACATCAGGAACCAAGGATCATAAGCAGTATGTCTGCCCTTGTTGCGGCAGCCGTCGCGGCCTTTCGTTGATGGGTCTTCGCAGCGCAACAGAGATCAGCGCGAGTATTTCTCAGATGTTTGCGTCCAGATTCAACGACGACAAGAAAACATTGGCATTTTCTGATAATGTTCAGGATGCAGCACATAGAGCAGGTTTCTTCAATTCCAGAACATGGCGCTTTGGACTGCGAACCGCTATTCAGAAATACTGCACTGAATTTGGTTCCGGTCAGAACCTGGCAGATTTTCAGAATGGTTTCATCAAATACTGGCATGATCGTATGACGGATGAACAGTTTGTCAGCTTCTTTATTGCTCCGAATATGACGTGGAAACATGCCTATGAGGACATGGTTGAAAAACGAAAGCTGGGCAAGGATAAACAGGCGCAGATTCTGATGTATGAGATCGAACAGCGAATTAAGTACGAAATCATGCTTGAGTTTGGCCTTGCGGGTAAGATCGGTCGAACGCTCGAAAAGTCCAGCTGCTCTGTTATTTCCTTTGCACCGGATGACATCACGCAGATTGCCGATGCCGTACAGGAAAGAACCGTCAACGAACTTGGGGTTTTTACGTCGGAAAGCCGTGCTTCATTTGAACGCATGGTGATTGGTTATCTGAATCTGATGCGCGCAAATGGTGCCTTTGAAGATAAGGTATTTGACGAGTATACAACACAAGACGGAAACGGCTATATGCTGTCAAATGATCGCAACCGCTGGCTTCCTGGCCGCCAGTCGGGCCGAAATACCCCACGCTTTATTGCAGAGCATATTGGAAGCGGGCGAGCATCTTTTGAGTTTGATTCGCCTGTATCGAATAAGTATGTGGACTGGATCGCATCGTGCTGTAGTGAGGTGATGGTTGAGGAAAGCAATTTCCGTGCAGTCAGCAGATATATTCTGGAAGAGGCAGTCAGACTTCATGTAGTATCGCTGGTTCCTTCCTCTGTCAACTATAAGATTTATGGATTAAATAAAGAGCGTGTTTTCATTACAGATGATGTGGTTCAGATGCGTTGTGATAAATGCGGTGCTGTATATGCTGTTTCAGCTGAAAATGCAGAGTTTTGGAACGGTGCGCCTTGTCAGCGCTCCACTTGTGGCGGTTTTCTGGAGGAATACGAAACAGGAGAGATTAATTATTACGGTCGCCTTTATAGCGCTGGAGATTTGGTGCGTATCAACGCGAGAGAGCATACAGGTTTGCTGGAGCGCCCGGATAGAGAGCAGCTTGAAACAGACTTTAAGCGTGGTAAAGATACACAGGAACTTTGGGATCCAAATGTATTGTCCTGCACACCGACTTTGGAAATGGGTATTGATATTGGTGACTTGTCTACTGTTATATTGTGCAGTATACCTCCTGTGCAGAGCCAGTTTCTGCAGCGTGCCGGACGTGCCGGACGTAAGGATGGGAATGCGTTGACCCTGGCTATTGCAAATGCAAAACCTCACGATTTGTATTTCTATGCCGATCCTCTGGAAATGATTGCGGGCAACGTGACGCCGCCCAAAATTTTTCTCAAAGCATCTGCGGTACTTGAAAGACAGTTTGTAGCTTTCTGCATGGATTCCTGGGTTAAAAAGGGCATCTCCGACGGCGCAATTCCGGATAAAGTTGGCGTTATCCTGAAGAAGCTGGTTAGCCGTCCTGATGATATGTTCCCGTTCAATTTCCTGAACTATGTGCAAAGCACGCTGTCCCGTCAGCTGAACTCTTTCATGCAGATGTTTGCAGCATATCTTGATGAGAATACAAAAGAAGAATTGCAGGCATTTGCCAGAGGCAATGGCTCAAATGAAAGCCCAATGTATATAAAAATCCTAGATGCGTTTGAGGATTTGAAAAAACAGCAGGATGCGTTGAAAGCAAGTGTTGAAGCTCTTAAGGAAATGATTAAGGAACTGGAAAATAAGCCGAAAGACAGTTCCTATGATGAAGAAATTAAAGAATTGAAGAGCGAAGAATCTGCACTTCTTACGGTTCTGCAGGAAATCGGTAAAAAGAATACTTTTAATTTCTTGTCCGATGAAGGCTTACTGCCCAATTACGCTTTTCCGGAAGCGGGAATTATTCTTCGTGCTATTCTTTATCGCAAGGAAGAGGAAGAAGTACCAACTCAAAAGAAAAAATATGAAAAGATGGTGTATGAGTACAGCCGCAGTGCCTCTTCTGCTATCAGCGAGTTTGCACCAAATAACAGTTTCTATGCTGATGGACGCAAGCTAACGATAGATCAGGTCGATTTGACTACGGCACAGACAGCAAGATGGAGGCTTTGTCCAAACTGTTCTCACGCACAAATTGAGGAGACCGGGAAAAATACATCTGCGTGTCCACAATGTGGAAGTCCTGGATGGGCCGATGCTGGCCAAGTCAGAACGATGCTGAAAGTTCAGATGGTTTACTCTAATATGGATTATACCAAGAGCTTAATTAACGATGAAAGCGATGACCGAAGCAATGTTTTCTACTGCAAGCAGCTTTTGGTTGATGTAGATGAAGGCCATGATATTTCCAGTGCATATCGCATGGATAATGAAGATTTTCCGTTTGGCTATGAGTTCGTTCGCAAGGCAACCCTGCGAGAAATCAACTTTGGCGAGAGTGATATGACGGGTGAAAAGCTTTCCGTTTCCGGCGTGGAAGAAGTGCGCAGGGGATTTAGAATCTGCAAATATTGTGGAAAAATCCAACCTGAACACGGGAAAGCCAACCATACTTTTGCTTGTAAAACCAGAACAATGACTACTTTGATACAGGCAGATGCTTATGAGGAGTGTCTGTTCCTGTATCGGGAATTCACTACAGAGATTCTCCGTCTGCTTGTTCCGGCGACAACTATGGATTCCTCATCTGTGAAGGTGGAGTCCTTTGTGGCTGCGTTTATGTTGGGTATGAAAGAGTATTTCGGTAATGTTGACCATCTAAGGGCAACTGTTAGCGAAGTACCTGTTCCAGACGCAGACTATCGTAAACAGTATCTTGCCATTTATGACTCTGTTCCGGGCGGTACAGGTTATCTGAAGCAGCTGATGCATGAAAAGAATGCCTTGATTGAAATTTTTGAAAAGGCGCTTCATGTGATGGAAAATTGTTCTTGTAAGGACGATCCGCAAAAAGATGGTTGCTACCATTGTTTGTATGTGAAGTGATAAAATAATGGTAGACACAAAAGAGCCTACCATTATTTTTATGCTAT
>OFRY01000970.1_pt1 | contig 14373 bp, 16 predicted proteins | sample 1543171 | NCBI WGS metagenome assembly OFRY01 (sample SAMN04209240, study PRJEB22552) | human gut metagenome | biome: gut; material: feces | host: Homo sapiens | place: USA: Oklahoma | reverse complement strand
TTTTTGTTCTTTTGAATACATAAAAAGGCTCCTTTCGAAGCCCTATAGTAGTCCAGAATTTTGTCCGCACCCTCGACTCGTTTTAAACCAAAATGTAGTAAGCTCTTTATTGCTGTTACATCCATATTCAAAATGGTGTAGCATTAATATGTTTTTGGCAATTGACAGACCAATACCGGAGCTGCCAAGGCGGTTATGTTTTTTACTTTCTGTTTTGTAGAAAACATCCCATATTTTTTTGATTTGAGTTTTGTCAATCATTTTACCATCATTAGAGACGGAAAGGCTAACACCTTTGTTTGATTTTTCAACGTTAATAATGATTTGACTTGTTGCGTGTTTAATAGCATTTGTAACAAAGTTTTGAATCACTGTTTTTATCATTTCAATATCAGCATCAATTAATATTTCTGATTCATTATGTTTAAAATTAATATCTAAATTTGACTCAACTATAATTTGACGTAACGAATTGATAACAGCATTAGTAAGACTGACTAAATCGATAGTCTCAAAATTAAGTGGGCGTTTGTTGGCTTCCAGTCTTGATAATTCAAGAAAATCGGTTACCAAATCACTTAGTTTATCTACTTCATTATTGATTTTTGTGCTGTATAGTGGCTTGTCTTCATCTTCTATATAGTCCCAGTTTTCAGTATATGATTTAATTAATGCAAGTGGTGTCTTAAATTCGTGTGCAACACCGCTGGTAAAATTATTACGCATTTGGTCATATTTTTCCTGTTGTTTAATAGTCTTGTTAATTAGTATGTTGATTATAATAATTAGTACAATAGCTGCGAAAACAATCAGAACAATTCCTAACATTAATTCTTTTACAGCCATTTCAAACGGGTGGATAACCGTAGCACTGTACACATTGTAGTACCCCATGCCATTGTTGTGATTGTCTTTTAAAATTATTGTTGTTTTAAAGATGTTTTTGTTTTCATATTCTACATTATCATCACTGGCAGGATTTTTTATAACGTCATAAACAAGAGTTTTTGCTTCGTTATTAACTACACTTTTATTAGAAAATCTGTCATTGGCTAGGAGATAATACCCATTTATTTTATAATCAATCTTTTTTGCATCAGATGGCACATTGTTATTTGATAAAGTTAGAGTATGTTTTTTATCATGACTCAAACATTCAAATGTGATTTTTTCCGGATAAATAAAAGATGCATCTTCATATCCTTTGATGTGAACTTTTTCGGTAGAGTTGATGTAGTTTAATAAATCGTATTTGATAGAATGTTCATCAACTTGTTCACCTAAAAGAATATATTTTTGAGTATCGCTAGTTTCGTTATCAACAATAAGCATATTCTGTGTGTTAGCTAAAACGTTCCCATTTAAATTCGTAAGGACTGCATAAAAGCCAATATGATAATTAAGTCCTGCATCAGATAATTCTCTGTAAAAATAAGAACTTGCTGTTCTATCATCTTTCTTTTGGTCTAGTGCAAGAGTAGTTCTATAGGCTTTGTCTGCTCTGGCGCAATATTCATTATACATATCGGTAAGATAATCATCTTGAATTTCTATTGCCTTATATAGTGTCAAACTAAGACTGCCTAATATTGCTGCAACAAATATCATAACTGTTAATTTTACTTTTAAACGTTTGTAGTGATTTTTCATTATTATTGCCTCCAAATATATCCACCTTTTATAATTGTATGAATATAATGGTTTTCCTCTCCAAGTATTGCTCTAAGTTTTTTTACATGAGTGTCAACGGCTCTGTCATAACCTTCATAATCATAACCCCATACAGCATCAAGAATCTGGGTTCGACTAAGTACCTGATTTTTATTGTCAATAAAGTACATTAGAAGCTCATATTCTTTTGGTGCAATGGAAATGACTTTTTTATTTACTGTCACAATACGTCTGGCAGGCTCGATTTGAATATTGCCAATTGTTATTAAACCGTTCTTGATTGTAAGACCATGGTATCTTTTTACCAATGAATTAATTTTCGCCATAAGTATTGGCATGGAAAATGGCTTGGTAACATATTCATCTGCTCCAATTTCATAGCCTTGAATAACATCCTGTTCTTTACCTAGTGCGGTAAGAAAGATAACAGGCACGTCATATTTTGTTCTAATGTATTGACAAACCTGCCTGCCATCAATTTCAGGCATCATAATGTCTAATACAATAATATCAAATACATTTTTATCAACTGCGGCTATTGCCTCGGCACCATTTTTGGCAGTGATTACATCAAATCCGTTTCGCTCTAAATATTTTTTTGTAATGTCCCGTAAACCTTGCTCGTCATCTGCTAACAACACTTTGTAAACCATATATATTCTCCTTACAGTTGAAACAATAATTAATTCATGTGTATTCTTTATGTACATAATAACATAAATAAAAAAATTTTGATGAATAGGATAAATGATTTGCGATAAGTTTTACATTTAAACTTGGTTGAACAATTTATTACAATATAGTTGAAGAGAAAACGAAAGCTAGATGTAATCTAGCCTCTGGCAGTGTGCAAAATTTACAAAGTAGTGCTACATTTACCAGGTATGGGCATTACTTTTCAGCATTAGTAGTAGCTGATAAAGGGCATGACAAAAGGAGGAATGAAAGAATATGAGTGAAATGTTTGAATATGATGGAGTACAGTATACAAAAGAACAATGTGATCAAATAGCTTCTGAGTTTTTTGATCCAAATCTTTTAAATCAGTATCCTTTTGTTCATGCGGGGATGACTGTTAGAGATTATCTGGAAGAAAAACAATACTATTTAAATCATTGTAAAGAAGTTCGCAATGGAACATATAAGTCGTTGGGGAAACAAAAATAGATGGATAGTGAATGTATATGATGAAAAAACAAAGTGATTGGGCTTCATATGGAATGATGGAAGAACCTTTTTGGCGAAATGATATGACACCGGAAGAATTCGAATTAGAGCGTGCATATCTTGTAAATATATATAGTAGGGGAATAAAGGCTAAAATTAATTATAAACCACTTTGGTATCAAGGGAAAAAGGTTAATTATGATTCATCACAGGATTTTATGGAAATTGTAGAGCTTGCAGGTAAAATAGCACATATGACAGATGACGAATTAGAAAAGATTATTATTGATGTATAAACATAATATTATTAAATGCTAAAAAGAAAGGTATAATATGGAAGTAGATACTTTAAAAAAAGATGTTTTTTGGGATTCACATGGACTCTCGCCAGAAGCGTTGGAGGAGAGTGTGAAAAAAGCAGATGAGTAAAGTAGTTTATGATTTTCAGGTTAGAAATTATAGAGTGTTAAAATTAGATGAAATGCCTAAATTGGACTACAAAAAGTATAGTATAGATGGAAAAGAATATGAGCCAGTAACAATATACGACGAACAGAATTGTATAGCTATTGAATCAAAGGAAGAATTCTGTATTGTTCCAAGCTTCACTTATTAAAGTTGATTTCTCTTTGTAGGTGTAAACTTCTTCCTGACTTTTCTTTTTTCTATGAATAGTATAAGGTGCTTTTTTAAAGCTGATTTCTCTAAATATATTTCTGTCAATAATGTTAAATTCTTCATCAGAAGCCAAATCAAAAATTTCTCGTAATATCAATGCTATACTGCCAAAGGCTTTAGAGGTTAATTGATAGTCTATAATTTTTGAATAAGCTCAATCCTTGAGGTAACGTTTTGTCATATGGCTGTTTGTCTATTTCAAAGCATTAAAAAAGAAGAGAAAACCGGATTTTGGCTTTCCCTTCTTTTTAACTGTTTATAATTTTATTTTTTTATCTTAACCTGCTTTGGCTTTGACCATTTGCCCTGATAAGTTTTCTTTCCTTTGACAACAATGGCTTTTGCTCTTGCATACAATTTTTTAGCCTTTTTAAACTTGCTATTTGATACACTATATGTCAATTTCTTAGTTGTTTTTGTCAATATTGTCTTTTTAAACTTCTTATCTTTTGCAATCTGTACTTTGTACTTGGTTGCGCCTTTAACTCTCTTCAATTTAAGACTAATTTTCTTAGCATTTTTCTTTTTAATTGCTTTTTTAACAACTGCCTTTCCAACCTTTACAGATGATTTTTTTGTAGTCTGACTTGGTTGTTTTTTAGTTGTTGTTTGTGCATTTGTCTTTGACTCCTGTGGCTTTGTAGTTTCTGAAGTAGTTGTTGGTTCTGCAGTAGTTGTTAGTTCTTCAGTAGTTGTTGGTTCTGCAGTAGTTGTTGGCTCAACTACTGGTGTTGTTTCAATTTCTGAAGTTGGTTCTGCAGTAGTTGTTGGATTTGTAGTTGGTTCCTCGTATTCTGAATATGCAGGATCTGCAAGTTCTGCAGGTGTTTTTCCTGAGAGTCCAGGGTCTGCTTTAATTGACACAGTTTTCTTTAATCCAAATGATTCTACATTGTTACTTGTATACTGTGATCTTACTTCTACTTCATATGTACCTGTCGCAAGTCTGTTTTCATAGTAACTTGCCACTTTCCCATTGATTCCTACCTTAATACAAACACCATCTACAAAAAGATTCAATCTTTGACCTGTTAAATCTGCCACATCAGACCATGCAATAGTAAATCCATAGTCTATACCTTCTGTTAAAATTGAAAGTCCAAGTGGTAATGTTGGCTGATTTGGTTTGTCAAATGACTGTGCATTATCTATAAACTGACCTTTAACAGTAACCTTTGATGACTGACCAAATGATGGTGCCGCCAAAGCTGACTCTCTGCCTTCTGCATCCACCGCTGATAAATATGCCAGATATTCACCTGATGATACACTTTCCAATATAACATTTGAATTGGTAATTCCATCTACATATACACGTCTGTAAGGTGTACCTGTCTTTGCATCAAATAAATATAAATTGTAACCTACAACTGATGAATCTGCTGATGGAATACTTGCTTCTGATGATGGTGCCCATGCAACACCTAATTTATTGTCTGCCTGCGCCGGATTGTCAGCAGGAACTTCCGGATTTCCTGTAATATAACTTAATCCTGCCGGTGTTTTTGGACCTATGCAATCAACAGGATATGTGTAATTAAGAGTTGCTCCTGTTACTGTAAAGCTAACTTTCTCTGATAATGTTCCCTCACCCATGCTGTTTACATTTGCAGCCTGCGCTGTATATGAACCTGCTGGAAGTCCACCTACTACACCGCCTTTTGTAGCATTGCCAATCTTTGTAACTAACTCTCCATCCTTGTAAATATAAATGACTGTTGCTGTAACTGTTGGATCATATCCAGCTACATTTGCTGGGTCATCGGCTCCTGCCCATGCAAACATAATTGCATTATCAATTGTATCCGAACCACTTTTGCTAACAGCAACAAGTCCTATTACTTCCTTAGGTAATGATGTTGCTGCTGCACTTACATTGCTTGTTGGATAGTATGTAATCGAAGATACTAACATTGCAATGGCACAAATAATCGCACCAAATTTCTTTAATCTTTTCATTTCATAAACCTCTCTTTCATTTGTTTAAACATACATTATAATTATACACTTCTAAAGAGTTATTTGTTAGTAGCCTATTTTTATATATGGTGTTAATTTTTTTGGAAGGTGTTTTAATTTTAAGATTTTCCATATATATGTACAAACACAAAAAAGTCCTAAAAATGTCAAAAAAAGTACGAGACGTGTTGCGGGTGTCCTGTGGACACCTCTGGACGGAGTCAGAAGCAACGACCGAGGCGGCAGCAGAAAAATCGAACCTTCGAGCCTGAACTCAGGCTCGATTTTGCAATAAAAAAGGGCACCTGTTAAGGTACCCTTTTTATTGCAAAAAAAGAAGCGCGAGACGGGGATCGAACCCGCGGCCCCCTCCTTGGCAAGGAGGTGCTCCACCACTGAGCCACTCGCGCATTGATTACTGTGTGATGTCTTGTGTGTCACACGCAAGATATATAATACAGTATGAATTAACTTTTGTCAACAAAAAAATCAAAAAAAATTAAAAAAATTTACAACCACTATTTTTACTAATAAATCATACCAAAAAACAAATACAAAACATACACAGAAATTAACATAATGATATACATTAAATATAATTGCAAATATTAAACATTCTGATTTGAATTTAAACAAAAACTAAAATCCTATAAAAATAATAGAAAAAATATAAATGAAAATAGACAAAAGCAGGGGATTGTGTTTTAATAGTAGTGTTGTAAAAAAAGAGAAGTGAGGTCGGCTTATGGCAATTGATTGGACCATATTAGACGGTATACAAAAGATATTTGGTGGAAGTTTTATGGACTGGCTGATGCCAAAGATAACGGTACTTGGAAATGGTGGCATTGTCTGGATTATAATTGCAGTATGCCTAACATTGACTAAAAAACATCGTAAAGCAGGCTTTTTAGTTTTAATAGGAATGTTACTGGGGCTTATAATAGGAAATGGCATCCTAAAGAATGTAGTAGCCAGATCAAGACCATGTTGGATTAATAAGGATTGGCAGATGCTTATTAGCATACCAAAGGATTATTCGTTCCCATCAGGTCACACACAGGCTTCAGTGATTGCGGCAACAATTCTTACTTTATATAAGAAAAAATGGGGTATAGTTGTTATACCACTTACAGTTATCATAGCATTTTCAAGACTATATTTATATGTGCATTTTCCAACCGATGTGTTAGGTGGAGCATTGCTTGGTTTAATAATAGGCTTGTTTACATACTATGTAGGAAATAAGATTATTGAAGCAAGAATATATAGTAAGAAGTAATTAAATGATTCAAAAAATGAGATAATCCTGAAACTGCAAAGAGAAGTGTAGATTCGAAAACTAAGGACGCTGGTATAAATATTATGCAGAAAAATAGGCATTATATTTAATAAAATAAATATAAAAAGAAAACATTAAAATATATAACATATAAAGAGGGCAGAAAAATGAAGATTTCAACAAAAGGAAGATATGCATTGAGAGTTATGATTGATTTAGCACAAAATGCAGATGAAAAATATATTTCCTTAAAGGATGTGGCAGAAAGACAGCAGATTTCCATGAAATATTTGGAAATGATAGTTTCGCTACTTCATAAAGGAGGTATGGTTAATAGTTTAAGAGGAAAGTCAGGTGGATACAAATTAGCAAAAACACCGGCTGAATATAAAGTTGGTGATATTATCAAATTAGCTGAAGGTTCACTGGCACCGGTTACCTGTTTAGAAGAAGGTGAAACATGCGAAAGAGCAGAGCAGTGTGTAACACTTCCCCTTTGGCAGAAATTAGATTCAGTTATAAATGATTATCTTGATAGTGTAACTTTAGAAGATGTAATTGAAAAGAAAATTTCTTAAAAGAAGAATCAGACACATTAAGAATAAAAAACTAAAAATAAGCAACAAAAAAAACATCCATTGGATGTTTTTTTTGCTTATTTAAATTGATGACTTTGAATTGATAATCTTGCACCACTTACATATCCACTAAAGAATAAGTAGCTTGACATATTAATAGTCTGTTTCTTATATCTTACATTCTTATCACCGTTAAGAGTTCTCTTTGCTGCTGTGATACAACTTTTATTTAAAGATTTGTTATCGTACAATGCTAATGATCTTTTCAATGAACCATTTCTAACAGGACCGAACTGATAAGGCTGATAAATAACACCATTTAATGAGTTTGGATAACTTTTAGATTTTACACGGTTCATAATAACAATACCAACAGCCTTTTTTCCGGCGAAACATTCAGCACCGGCTTCGCTATAAATAATAGCAGACATTAATCTTAACTGTTTCTTTGTGTAATTATTTTTTACTTTAATATTAATAGTAGCGTATGTTTTCTGATTTGCATTTGAAATCAATGTAACTACAGAAGAACCTTTTTTAACACCTCTTATAACACCTGTTGCTGAAACAGTGGCAACTCTTGGGTTGCTTGATGTTATTGTGTAATTCTTCATTTTTTTTCTCTTTATCTTAAGTAATTTGTATGCTTTTACATTTTTGTTTACTTTTACTGTTTGTGTGGCTGTTACTTGAGTAGTGGATGCTGTCTGCTGAACTGTTGTCTGCTGTGTAGGTTCAGCCGCTTTAACAGTCATAGTGCTTACTGCACATGATGTAAAAAGTAAAAGTGCTAAACTTAAAAATCTCTTTTTCAAAATAACCTCCAAATTTGTTACAAATTTATTACATTTGTCTCACGAATGTCAATTATGCCGTAAAATTTGTAATTTGTCAAGGTTATTCATGTAATAATAATGCCATATTCCAGTAATTTCCTAATAATTATTTACTTATTTTAGGAGGATATTTCGGTATGCTCAAAGTAAACTTACCTTATACAAACCTATAATAAATATGTAAACAAGGGTAGATTAGGGCATTTTTCACTATAATTTGTCACTAAGAATATTTTACAGAAAAATGTCAAAAATAAAGATTAAAAAAAATCCTATTAACCTTATATATTACATTGGGAAAAGAATTGTAAAAAGTTAAAAAATGTGTAGAACATATAGAGAAAAGGTTATTCCTATAAGAAACAAAGGAAAAAGTTTTGAAAAGGTATTTACAAATTTTGAATAAGGCTATATAATCCCTGGTGAATTAATAGGAATTAATAAGGAGGAAAGTATTATGTATATATACGCAGATAATGCAGCAACAACTAAAATTAGTAAATCAGCACTTGATGCGATGATTAAAACAAATGAAGAAGCTTACGGAAATCCATCCAGCTTACATAGCGTTGGACAGAAGGCTAAGGAAGTTTTGGAACAGGCGAGAGTTGATATAGCTAAGTGCATTGGTGCGGACTTTAAAGAAATATATTTCACATCAGGGGGAAGCGAAGCTGACAATCAGGCAATTATTTCAGCTGCTAAACTTGGTGCATTAAGAAATAAGAAACATATTATTTCTACAAAAATTGAACATCATGCAGTTCTTCATACTTTAAATAAATTAGAAAAAGAAGGATTTGAAATTACGTTATTAGATGTGCCTGAAAACGGTGTTGTTAATGTAGAAGATGTTGAAAATGCAATTAGAGAAGATACAGCATTGGTTACAATTATGTTTGCCAACAATGAAATCGGAACATTACAGCCAATTAAGGAAATCGGTGCAGTTTGTAAGAAACATGGTGTTGTTTTCCATACAGATGCAGTTCAGGCAGCAGGTCATGTTAAGATTGATGTAAATGAATTAAACATAGACATGCTCTCAATTTCAGGTCACAAATTCCATGGACCAAAGGGTGTAGGTGTTTTATTTGCGAGAAAAAATGTTCCACTTACTAATGTAATAGAAGGTGGCGCTCAGGAAAGAGGTAAGAGAGCCGGTACAGAAAATCTTCCGGGAATCGTAGGAATGGCAGTAGCTTTACAGGAAGCTTGTGCCAATATGGAAGAAAATGCAAAGAAGGAAACAGCTTTAAGAGACAGATTGATCAAAGGTTTATCAGAAATTGAATATTCAATGTTAAATGGTGATCATGAGAAGAGACTTCCAGGTAATGTAAATTACATTTTTGAAGGTATTGAAGGTGAATCTCTTCTATTATTATTAGATGCAAGAGGTATTGCAGCTTCATCAGGTTCTGCATGTACATCAGGCTCACTTGATCCAAGCCATGTATTACTTGCAATTGGAAGACCTCATGAGATTGCTCATGGTTCACTTAGACTTACAATTACTGCTGAAAATACAGAAGAAGAAATCGACTACATTGTTGAAAAAACAAAAGAAGTAGTTGCTTACTTAAGAAGTATTTCACCAGTATGGTCAAGAATGATGGAAGAAAAGAACAACAAATAAAGTACATTAATATATATTGTGATTAGATGCAAAAGCAATTTTGTATTGAAAGGAGATTTAATATGTTATATAGTGAGAAAGTAATGGATCATTTCATGAATCCTAGAAATGTAGGAACAATCGACGATGCAGACGGTGTTGGAGAAGTAGGAAACGCTAAATGTGGCGATATAATGAAAATATTTATAAAAGTAGATAATGATATTATTTCAGATGTAAAATTTCAGACATTTGGATGTGGTTCAGCTATTGCAAGTAGCTCAATGGCAACAGAATTAATTAAGGGAAAACCATTAAGTCAGGCACTTGAACTTACAAACAAGGCTGTAGCTGAAGCATTAGATGGTTTGCCAGCACACAAACTTCACTGTTCAGTATTAGCTGAAGAAGCTATTAAGGCAGCTATTGAAGATTATCAGAAGAAAAAAGAAGCTGGAGAAGTAAAATAATTTTATTAATTCTCTTGCATTCTAGGTTGTTGTGTGATTAAATAAAGAGTCGATTGTCAAGACAGAGGCTGGCATAATATATACGGTTGATACGCATTTATGCCTGACACCCATTGGGCGTGATGTGCAGGATGCCACTGGCTATGTTTTGAAGTATGAAGATTGACTGATTTTACAAGCTTATAATTCATAAGATTAAGATTAAAAAACAAAAAAGGATTGGAAGAGAAAAGTGAGTATTAAAGAAATTCAAGATGAAATTATTAAGTTAAAAAAAGAAAAAGATATTTGTATATTAGCCCATTGTTATCAGAATCCTGAAATTTTAGAAGTGGCAGATTTTACAGGTGACAGTTTTGGACTTTCTGTTGAAGCGGCAAAAACTGATGCAAAAACAGTTATTATGTGTGGCGTTAGATTCATGGCTGAAACAGTTAAGATTTTATCACCTGATAAGAAAGTTATTTTGTCAAATGCTGATGCAGGTTGCCCAATGGCAGAAATGATGGACAAGGACTTAATCGAACAGGTTAAGAAAAGTTATCCGGATTACACAGTTGTAGCTTACATTAATACAACAAGTGAGTTGAAGACAATATGCGATGTTTGCGTAACATCATCTTCAGCAGTTACAATTTGTAATAAGATTGAAAATGACAAGATTTTATTTATACCGGATTGTAATTTAGGTGATTGGGTTTCACAGCAGATTCCTGATAAAGAATTCAAGTTACTTTCAGGTGGTTGTCCAACTCATGCAAGAATGAGTAAGGAAGATGTGAAGAAGGCAAAAGAAAAATGGCCTAACGCACAGTTGTTAGTTCATCCTGAGTGTAAACCTGAAATTGTTGAACTTGCTGATTATGTTGGCTCAACAACAGGAATTATGAATTATGCAAGAAAAAGTGATCATAAGGAATTTATTATTGGTACAGAGAATTCTATCGTAACTCATTTACAGATGGAATGTACAGATAAGATTTTCCATCCATTGTCAAAAGATTGTGTATGCCACAATATGAAGGCAACAACTTTAACAGATGTTTTAAACTGTTGTAAGGGTATTAGTGGTGATGTAATTGAAATGGATGAAGATACAAGAATTAAAGCGAAGAAATGTATCGACAAAATGATTGAAATGGGATAAATTAAAATTGAATTAAAATAATGAGTATAAGGCTGAAATGTATTTTCAGCCTTATGTTATTATCAAAATCCTATAGAAAATTTAGGAGGAAAATATGAAAGCATTAATAGCTATGAGTGGCGGTGTTGACAGCAGCGTTGCAGCAGTTTTTATGAAAGAAAAAGGATATGAGCCAATAGGCGTTACAATGAAGCTTTACGACAACGAGGATATTAATATTTCTAATGAAAAAACATGTTGTTCATTAAGTGATATTGAAGATGCAAGAAGTATTGCTTTTCAAGAAGGATTTCCATATTATGTTTTCAATTTCAAGGCACAGTTTAGAGAAAAGGTAATGGATAAGTTTGTTAATTGTTATAAATGCGGTATGACACCTAATCCATGTATTGACTGTAACAGATATTTGAAATTTGACGAGTTAGACAGAAGAGCCAAAGAGTTAGGCTGTGACGTTATCGTAACAGGTCATTATGCAAGAATCAGATTTAACGAAGAGACAGGTAAGTACGAACTTCTTAAAGGTATAGATGACTCAAAAGACCAAAGTTATGTTCTTTATTATATGACTCAGGAAGAATTAAGCAGAACAATGTTTCCTTTAGGGGAATATACAAAAGACGAAATCAGAAAGATTGCAGAAGAGCATGAACTAATTAACGCCAACAAACACGATAGTCAGGATATTTGTTTTATTCCTGACGGTAATCACATGAAGTTTATAGAAGAATATACTCATGAAAAAGTTGGCAGAGGTAATTTCCTTGATATTAATGGAAAAGTAATTGGCCATCACAATGGTTATTACAGATATACAGTAGGTCAGAGAAAAGGAATTAATGTTAATCGTGATGGAAAACATTATGTATTAGAAATCAGACCGGAAACAAATGAAGTTGTAGTTGGTAGAAATAAAGACTTGTTTGCTAATCAGTTAATCGCATCTGATTTTAACTGGATTTCAGGTGAAACTCCAACAGAGCCTATAAGAATCAGTGGTCGAACAAGATACCATCAGCCATTAACAGAAGGAACAGCAGAAGTTTTAGAAAATGGTGACGTAAAAGTTACATTTGATGAACCAATCAGAGCCATTACAAAAGGCCAGTCAGTTGTTTTATATAACGGCGATGTTGTTTTAGGTGGCGGTGCCATAGTGAAATCAATGAACAGCCAGGTATAAATTTATCAATTAAGATTAGGGCTAACACCAAAAATATAATATATGAACAAAAAAGCAATTTCTATTTAAACTATTTTTTACAAAAACATAAAATTTAGTAAGAAGAACAGTTTTAAGTAGAAGTTGCTTTTTTGCAAAATAATTGGTGTTTTAACATATGATTCAATATAGTAAAATAGAAAATATAAAAAATATCTTAAAACATACTAAATATATATACAATAAATATTTTTTCAAAAAAGTTAATATTTCCTATTGACATTGTAGGAAATAAGTTATATCATTTCTATTGTAAACAAAACCTACTAAACATATAGGAAATGAAATATTTCTTATAACAAGGAATTAAAAAGGAGTAAGGTAATGAACAAGACAAAGACAGCGTATAATTACAAAATGAGAAAAACATACTGTTGTGTCAGAAGTTACATAGGAAATGCAAAGGCACGAATGTGCAGTTAACATATAATAAGAAGTAATGATTTGAGATTACCGATGAGTCAATTGAATGTAAGCCAAAAGAAAGCTAAAGGAAATATCAAATTATTGAATTAAAGTTTTATAAAAAAATTGGAGGAAACAAAAATGGCAAAAGTTTACGAAAGTGCATCAGAGTTAGTTGGTAAGACACCACTACTTAAATTAAATAAATATCAGGAAAGCGTAGGTGTTAAGGACGCAAGCATTTTAGCAAAGCTTGAATATTTAAATCCTGCAGGAAGTGTTAAGGACAGAGTTGCTCTTCAGATGATTGAAGATTTAGAAGAGAGCGGACAGATTAAACCAGGAGCAACTTTAATTGAGCCAACATCAGGAAACACAGGTATTGGTATTGCAGCAGTTGCAGCAGCAAAGGGATACAAAGTAGTAATTACAATTCCTGAAACAATGAGTATTGAAAGAAGAAACATTATTAAAGCATACGGTGCTGAAATTGTTTTAACAGACGGAGCAAAGGGAATGAAGGGCGCAATTGCTAAGGCTGAAGAGTTAAAGGAAGCAACTCCTGGTTCAGTAATTCTTGGACAGTTTGTAAATCCTTCAAATCCTAAGGTTCATAGATTAACAACAGGACCTGAAATTTGGGAAGACACAGATGGTAAGATTGACATTTTTGTTGCAGGCGTTGGTACAGGTGGTACTGTTACAGGTGTAGGTGAATATTTGAAATCAAAGAACCCTAACGTAAAAATTGTTGCAGTAGAACCAAAAGACAGTCCTGTTCTTTCAGAAGGCAAAGCTGGAGCACATAAGATTCAGGGTATTGGTGCAGGATTTGTTCCTGATGTACTTAATACTGAAATCTATGATGAAATTATTCCTGTATCAAATGAAGATTCTTTTGAAACAGGTAAGGCAATTGCAAAAACAGAAGGTGTTTTAGTTGGTATTTCATCAGGTGCAGCATTATTTGCAGCAAAGGAACTTGCAAAGAGACCTGAAAACAAAGGAAAAACTATTGTAGCATTACTTCCTGACTCAGGAGACAGATACTACAGCACAGCTTTATTCCAGTAGAAATTAAATAGAAATATAAAAAAATAAAACAAAGATAGAATAACGAAAGAAAACATGGCTTTATAATGACAGTTAATGTAAAGCTAGATAAAAGCACTGATTTTAGCAAAAATATAGTGCAAAATATAATTGAATAAGAAATTATATTAAGTATAATAAACAAGAAAAAACAAATAGGAGATTTAAAAATGAGCGAAAGAAATTATAAATTTGAAACATTACAGTTACACGTAGGACAGGAACAGCCGGATCCAGCAACAGATTCA
>OFRY01000968.1_pt1 | contig 14385 bp, 3 predicted proteins | sample 1543171 | NCBI WGS metagenome assembly OFRY01 (sample SAMN04209240, study PRJEB22552) | human gut metagenome | biome: gut; material: feces | host: Homo sapiens | place: USA: Oklahoma | reverse complement strand
GACTCACAAATATATATTTTTTTATATAGCACCATCCCTTGTTCTTTAATTTTTTCGTATGTCAGTCCCTTTTCTTTTAAGTATTCTTGTAATTGTTTATTAGAAATGCTATAAGAATGTAAGTCACCTTCCATATTTGATATTTCTTCCATTCTATTATAAAATTTTTCTACAGTATCCTTATCTTTAGCAAAACGTACATTATACAAATACATATTATGAAAAGCTGTACATCCTATATTTAAAAGTTCTTTTATTACCCTTCTTTCATCAGAAAAAATATATACTGTATTTCGATGATTTTTTTTATATTTTAAGCATAAAAAGAACAAATAATTAAATATCTTAAATGCCATGCTCCATTTTTGTATTTCCTTCTTATTAATATACATATATTGTTTCATAATTGAGCGAAAAGTAAATAACGCCACCGAAAAACCTTCTATTTTGTCTATTTTCTTAAATAATTGAAATATTTCTTCTTCTATTTTTCTTTTATACCCATAATATTTTTCCCTTGTCAAATTCTCTTCTCCAGCAATACTAAAATGAGGACTCTCTTTGAATATTGCATCAATTACACTTCCAATTTTATCTATGTACATCTCTGTCTTATCCCATATTGTAGATCTTACTCCATATAAAAACATTAATAAATATCCAATATAATCCATCTAACCTCTTTGTTAAAATAATGGATTATTCTCCTTTCTCTTCAATTTATCTTTTTACTATTTTATAATTATCCTTTTAAATTTTCAACAAAAATGGTCCTGCCACATGAGTAGCAAGACCACTTCCGTTGAAAATTACTTCTTCTTCCTTTCCATCTCTTCTTCCACTGCCTTCTGTTGCTGTGGTTGTCCCTTCCCTGACTGGCTATCTTTTGCTGATGCTTGCGAAGTCGTTTCAATACTGATCTCCGAGGAGCATTTTTATCTTTTTTCTTTGGCATATTGTTCATCAGTCCATCAATCATATTGTAATTGGCTTCTTCTGCCATCTCCGCACTGCGAAGATATTCTCCATTGTCCATGACCTTCTGCCAGTTTGCCAGCTCTGGTTTCTTTTTCTGCTGTTCTAGTGACTGCTGCGTCTGATTCGGTTGCTTTTGTGATTGCACCTGCTGTTGTCTTTGCTGTTCCTGTTCTTTTGCTGCCTGTTGCTGCATAAAGTTCTGAATGTTCCGTCTTGCTTCTTCATCAAAGCCATTGTAACAGTCATTCATAACTACTGCTCCATCTTCACTGAGAATCACATAGGCTGCTCTTGTCCCATACTCCTCATGTTCCATCAGAAACCATTTCTTTTCGTTCATCAGGATATAATCCTGTGCAAGCCATGTCCCTTTCTTTCCTTCGATTTCGTACCCGGTCGTATCAATGGAAAGTCTGGTATCGGAAGAACTTTTGATTGTGAGAAATTCTGGAATGATGATAAAACCATCTTTGTTGACATAGTAAGCTGTGGTTTTTCCATCATCGGTAATGATGATCACATCGCTGCAACCGATGGAATGACCTTTGAAGTTCTTCGGTCGTTGCTTCTGTAAACGGAGTTTAATATCAGCCGGAGTTTCCCCCGGCTGGATTCTTCCAATGTACACCTGCTGATAGTTTTCTATCTGGACTGTTCTTCCTTCGCTTTTCAGTTTCTCGTAAGAACGGAAACGCACATCCCGGTACTCTGGGGTATCTTTTACCTGATATACTGCACACTGACTTGTATTCATTCTTCATCCTCCTCTTCCAGTTCCATTTTATATTCTTCCAGATCCATAAGAAAAACCTCATATCCTTCATCGCTCATGCAGAACAGTTTTCTTATGGTATTGCAGACAAGCCCGATCATATCTGCATCGCCTTTCAGAAAAGGAATGATATGATCGATTGCCTCCATCGTGTCATTTCTGTTTCCTTTATCAAACATTGCTGTTACTAAACATTCATCCGCATCAAAGTTCATCGCCAAATCCATCATAATTCCACTTCTCCCTTCTTATGTGTCTTGGATTTCTCCGTTGTCTTATTCTGCTCCTGTGCTTTTGCCCTTGCCTGAAAATCTTTTAAAGACTGCAGCACAGATTTCTTCACTTCACCTTTTGCTCTGCTTGCAGGTTCTGCCTTTTGTGGCTGGCTCCGATTTACAGATACCGGTTCCTGCTCTGCCCTTCTGTCTGCCGCAACCGCAGAAGGTTTCTGTCCACTTCCTATTACTGTTTCTGTCGTATGTTCCGTTTCCTTTACCCTTCCATGCTTTTCATCCAGATACTTTTCCATGTCTGCGATTGCTTTCTGCACCAGAGGGCTTTCTTTATAGTGTGGAATCATATCTATCAGATCACGCCGTATCCGGTCTGCACTCATCAACTCATATTCTCCGGAATAATTTTCATCACCATCTTGCAGATCAAATCCGATTCCTTTAATCCCATGCAGTCTCTCTGCTGGGATACTCTCATATATTTTAATGGCTTCTTCTAAAGTGAGGTTGTTATGGTACTCTCCCATGACCGGAAACTCCATGCACTCTGCGACATAAAAACTGATCGTGGCTTCTGGCTGTTCCTGCTCCGGCTGTTTGTCAAAAATAGAAAATCGCTCTGTATCTTCCAGACGGGAAAGTAAAGAACGGGCAGTTATAACATCGCTGTCTATATCGGATTCCTCGGATACCTCAAGCAGCCAGTCCTTGATAGTTTCTGTTTTCTTATTCAAAATATCCTCCGTGAGTTTTTCCACCTGTTCTTCTCTATTTTCAACTGTATCGTTATACTCATAGGTATCAACGTCATAGCTAAAATTATCCAGGTCCACAGCGAGCTTTTTAATCTCCTGCTGGTCAAGATATTTTTCGGATTCTTTTATATACTCTGCCAGAGTGATTCGCTCCTCTGCAATCGGGTTAATATCCACCTTAATTCCTGCCATCGCTATACCAGATTCATTTAAGGCATTGAAAAAGCTATCTTCTCGAATATCACCTTTATAGGAAAGAACCACATCAAGGTCAGAATCTTCCCGGTAAAGGTCTTGTCTGCTTCTGGAACCATACACTCTTGCAGCAAGCAGCTCTACCTCCTGTTCCATTCCCATATCTTCTAATACTGCCTGTGCATGATACAGGACACCTCTTTCAACTTCTGCCCTGCTCAGACTATTTAATGCCAGTTCATTTCTTCCAATCTCAGAAGTCGCACGAAGTCCCCCCTCCTGCAATAAATCCTTAGAGTGCTGGATCGTCATTTCTTCAAATTCTTTATAATCCACTTTGACACATTCCAGGTCATCCATTCTTTCACTTTTAAGGATTTCATAAGCAGCTTCCTGAATGGATGCGTCTGGATTATCGTAATCACCACTCTGGATTTCATGCAAATCAGAGTCATAAAAAATAAAGGAATATCCTTCTTCTGTTGCCTGTATGCTCAGATACCCTTTGCTCTCGGTAAACTGCATTGCGATTCCTTCATAGGTTTGCAGTGCTTCTTCCCTGTGAAATCCTTCAAAAATACTTGCTGGGCAGTTTTTTTCTAATTGTATCCGCTGTATCTGTTCTTCCTGAATTTCTTCCACATCTGCCATCAATTCTTCATAATCCACTACTTTTGCGTCTTCCAATGAGTACCCTTTATCTTCCAAAATATCACTGGCAGCTTCATCTACATAAATTGTCGGATTGTCATAGATTCCTCCATCATCCTCCTGATAATCTTCATTGTAAAATGTATAGTCATAGCCATCTTCTGCGGTCTGGATTGTAAAGTATTGTTTTCCAATCTGATATGCAATCTGTACCTCATTCCAGTCCAGCATGTTTTCCATTTTATTTACCGCTTCATATATTTCTGGATTCAGCCACCCTCCGATCTGTTCATACGCATGGGTCAGCCGATCTATCCCGTTTTCACATCGGATAAAATCCATGCTTTCCTGCATCGTTTCCGTATTCTGGATACCAAGCACTTTTTTCTGATGATTTGGTAGACGTAAATATTCCTGCATCGCTTCATCCAGTGATTCATACCGGTTTACTTTTACTACACCCTCTGCATTTACATCTTCCATCACATAAAAATTATCAATGTAATGAATCTCTGGCATTTTTAACTTTATGCCTTCCGGCAGCTGCACCTCACTGACTGCATGAAAATTAAACCGGACATCTGTTCCCGATTCATTTTTTCCTGCCATCGTTTCTTCCCATATGTCTTTCTGTACTGCCTGTATTTCTTCGATTGTAAGTGTCTGTCCACTCCGCAGGGTTACAACAGAATCTTCCGGGAATTCCGTCAAGTCATAAAGTGTTGTTCCATTTTCCTGCAGATATTCTGATACAGCTTCTAACGCTCCTTCATCAAATCCATTCCATAAGTCCTCCGCTACAAGCTGTCCATTTTCTGCTACGATAATGCCAGCCACATCGGAGCCAAATTCATCATGTTCCATTAAGAAAAACTTTTCCCCAGCATATTCCTTTTTATCAACCGTATGCCATGTCCCGTTATGTCCTTCTGCTTCATATCCTCTTGTCTCTGCTGTGATCGTCACTTCGTTTTCTCCTATCGCCTGTTCTATCCTCTGCATCCGGATCTCAGCTCTTGCCATGTCGATAAACCCATCTAAAACTGCCGGGTGGCTTTCAATCACATAATCCAGGTTCAGATTTCTGCCTCGGCTGATATTTTCCGGGATTTCGATATGCTCCGCCCAGTCTTTGTTCTGTCTGGAAAATCTTCCATCATGAGAAAGTTCACGGATGGTGTTTGCCATAACAAAATTCATACGTTCTTCCCCAAAGCGTTCCACGACTTCTTTTGCCGCACCCTGCTTTAAGTGCAGTCCGTCAAAATTCTCCCGGATAACATCCTCGATTGCTTTCTTGCAGTCCAGGTTTAACTTTCTGGAATCCAGATAGGCATCTACATCCCGTTCTCCCATTGCCTGTTCCAATGTTTCTTTATAAACTGGCGGATATGCCCTGACGGAATTATGTTCCAGCATGTTCATTCTCTGCTGGACAAACTCCGGAAGTTCCTGAAATCCAAAAGAATCTACATAATAGGCTGTGATCTCTGCCCCCCTGTTTATCACGATCACATCACTTACCGATAAGGAATGACCACGGAAATCTTCCGGTCGATCAATGTTAAATCGTTCAAATATATTGTCTAACGTGATTGTTGGCATCCACGGTGCTGCATAAACCATCCGGTAATCCTTTCCATCAATGGTATAGCCCAGGTTCTTTGCAGATTCCATTCCCATAAACTGATAGGTATGCTCATCTCCACTATCCATCTGATAAATGGCAAACCTTCTGCTTTCTCCATGCAGAAGAAGTGTCTCATCAATCTTTTCTGCACTCTGCCGTTCCAGTGCTTCCTGTTTTGTGGCAGAGACTTCTCTTTCTTTCTGGACTTCCCATTCTGTTTCTGTGATTCCAAAGATACCGTCATATCCAAAAATCTCATTTTCCGTTTCCACAAGCACCTGTTCTGCCCGTTGTGGATTCTCTGGATTTCCATATAAGATGTAAATTTCTGCCCCTCCACGGTATAATTCATATGCCCGGTCTTTCATAAGCGGTAGCATATGGTCTAACTGGATTCCTGCCTCGTGCATTTCTGTAAAACCAACCATGCCATCCGGGAAATTGTCAATCTGTGCCTGTATTTCATTCATAAGGCTTCTCGTATATTCACTTCCCGGTCTGCGGATTGCGGTCATCATACGGTTCACCAGTCCAAGCACTTCGTCTTTGTCATCCATCTTATATGCAAAATTCACAATAAGATTTCTCTGGGAATCTGTGAAATTTCCTGTATTTGCAGCTTCTGCCGTTTCAATCAGACGGTGGGCATACTGCATGGCTGTTTCTTCTGCAATCTCCGGTTCCTTCACTGGGAAGTTTGCCCTTGCTGCCTGAATCACTTCATACACCAGCTTTGAACCGGCTTCATCATAAGATTCCCTCATATCCCATACCAGGTCATTCAGTCTTTCCACCTGTCCGGGGAAGGTTTCTGCATATTCATTTACAAATGTCTTTTCTTCTTCTGAAAAAATATTTCTTGGAAACTCTGCCTTTTGTACCAACATCTCTGCCTGCTCTTTCGGAGAAAGGTCAGAAATATAAGTAACGCCTATGTCAGCATCATATTCAACATCATAAAAATCAATCGGATAGTTCTCTCCGTGTCCACTGCTGTCATAGAGTGGTGTGACAGCAGCACCTTTTTCTTCCAGAAAACTTTCCAGAGGTTTCTCATTTTCCTCTATCTCACCACTTTCCAGAAGGCGGACGTATTCTCCCACATTCTGCTCTAACTGTTCCCTGCTCATGTTTTCAATCAGATCATAGGTAAACTCGGAACCCATACTGCCTGAAAGATGCAGAATTAAATCTTCCTTATGAAAAGTATCCCGGATTGGTCTTTCCATTTCCAACTCGTACATCTGTGCCTCGATATTCTCAATGATCTCTGCCGATGTTTTTCGGATGGTATCCATAGATGCTTTCAACGCCTTCATATCCCTGCTCTCGCACCAGCTGGCGATATAGGTAAACGAATATTCTGAAGTATCCAGACCAAAATGGTTGCAGACTATGTAAGCGATACTTTCTGCTTCCACTTCCTTTGTTGTCTGGTCTTTTAAGACGCCTTCCGCATCCATTACTTCCCGGTCATGCAGCAATGCGTGGCTCACTTCATGGACTCCGGTTTTCATCGTCTGGACATTACTCATATCTTCCTTTATCGCAATATATTTTTCTGTCTGGTGATAATAGCCTTTTGCTTCCACATTCATCATGCGGATCGGTACAGGAGAAATATTCTGCAATGCCTGCATGAACGTATCATAAAACTGTACACTTCCGGTAAGCTCCGGCACCTCCAGTTCTGCGATCGGTTCTCCCTCTGTCTGGCTGACATCAAACACTGTCGTTATGCGGAATCTCGGTATCACCATCTCCACAATCTCTGTTTCCGGCTGTCCATCATCCCCGATCACAGGCTCTTTTGTTACCGGGTCGATCTTTTCAATCTCCTGTTTCTCCCGGATCGGTGCTGGTGCAATGATCTGGATTCCTTTCTCTCCACGTTTTACATGGCGGTTAAACTTCTTCTGCCATGCCTGATACCCTGCCACCAGTGTTGCTTCCGGTTTCTGCATGGTGATCAGCAGCGTGTTATTAAAGCTGTAATTATGGAACTTCGACATGGTATTCAGATATTCGGTATATCTCTCCGAAGTAAAGATTTCCTTTACTCCCTGTTCCAGCCGTTCCGATATTTCTTTTAACTGTTTTTCTATATTATTTGCCATAAACAAACCCTCCATTTTATGTCCCCGCCAGAGAAAACTCTGACGGGAAATCTTTTATAACTCCTGTTCGTGTTTTTTCTTTGCAGTTTTCTGTGTAACGGTCGGTTCCGCTGTATTCTGCTGTGCCTTCTCCTGCTTTAAGCGTTCCAGAATAGATGGCTTATGAATTCTGTCTGCTGTTTCCGGAAGTTCTTTTTCTTCTACGGCATCCCTGCTGTCTGTGCTGCTTCCTTCTCTGCCAATATCCTCATCTGCCATAATCGTCTCATTGCCCTTTTCATCCATGTTCAGCAAGGCATTTAACTCGGATAACCGTTCCATCTTTTCATTCAGCTCTGCTTCTTTCGGGAATGGCTTCTTTACCTCTTCCTGTGCAGTAGCAAGCTGCTGTTGTACGGTTTCTAACTTCTGCTCACTTTCCGTCAGCTTCCTGTCAATGGAAGAAAGCGTGTTATGGATACGCTGCATATTTCCTACCGGGTCTTTTCCGATCTCCAGCTTATAAGAACATTTTCCTTTGATTGTCAGTTCAAACGCATTGGAGAACATATTGTAGGAAGCAGATAACGTAAACCCATGATATTCCCCAACTTTTCCGCCGGTGCTGACGGTTTTTAACCCTGCACAGGCGGCAATCAACGCTTCGCCTGCTTCTTTCTTATCTTCATAAAGAACATTCCCTACCGTCATGGCAAACGTGTCATTATCCTGTAAATCCACGCTTTTTACTACCTGCGAATCCACCTGCATCCCGGCAATCCGCTCTTTCAATGCACTGATCTGTACCGGGAAATTCTTTGCAATATCGGATTCCAGACGGTAAATCTGACTGGTATGGTTTGCCTTTAAGAGTTTCAGCTTACTCACCTGCACATCCAGATCCATTTTTTCCTTAATGTACGGATTGCCTGTAGCAAGTGCCTTGATCTCTGCATAGGACAGTGCCGTATCATCCACATCTTCACAAGCCCTGACCGGGGATTTACTGGTCATGATCTGGCTGATGAACTTCTGCTTATTCTCCAAAATCTGCCACATATACGCATCAAAAGTGTTCTCCGTCACATACCGGAATATCTTTACTTTGTCATTCTGGTTTCCCTGTCTTAAGATACGTCCTTCCTGCTGTTCCAGATCAGACGGCTTCCACGGACAGTCAAGGTGATGGAGGGCAATGAGCCTGTCCTGTACGTTGGTACCAGCACCGAGTTTTGGAGTGGAACCCATAAGGATTCTCACCTGCCCGGCCCGTACCTTTGCAAACAAATCTGCTTTCTTTGTCTCCGTGTTGTATTCATGGATAAACGCAATCTCTTCTTTCGGGATTCCCCTGGCAACCAGTTTGTTTCGGACATCATCATATACATTGAAAGTCCCATCCCCTTTTGGAGTAGACAAGTCACAGAAGATCAGCTGTGTTGTCCGATCTGCTTTTCCCTCGTCCCATACCTGAAAAGCATTTTCCACACAGGTATTGACCTTGCTTTTTTCTGCATCCGGAAGGAGTTCATTTAATAGCCTCTGATCCAATGCACATTTTCTTCCGTCATTGGTAATCTTGAGCATGTTGTCCACCGTTGGATTCACAAGACCGGCTCTTACTTCTTCCGCACGTTCCGAAAAGGCACTGACCATTTCCTGCTGTTCTTCACTTGGTTTTAAGACTTCATTGATAAACTCTGCTTCCGGTACAGGAAGATTCAGCATATCCGATGTCTGAATATCCGCAGCTTCCTTAAAAATGGAGATCAGCTCTGGAAGATTAAAAAAACGGGCAAACCGTGTTTTCGCACGATAGCCCGTTCCTTCCGGTGATAATTCGATTGCGGTTACTGTCTCCCCGAACGTTGCCGCCCAGGAATCAAAGTGTCCCATACCCATACGCATGAGTGTGTCATACTGGAGATAACGCATGATAGTGTAAAGCTCGGTCATACTATTTGATACAGGAGTACCTGTAGCAAAGGTGATTCCTCTGCCGCCTGTCAGTTCATCCATATACCGGCATTTCATAAACATATCCGAACTTTTCTGTGCATCCGTCTGTGAGATACCCGCCACATTCCGCATTTTTGTATACAAAAAAAGGTTCTTAAAACTATGGCTCTCATCCACAAACAGCCGGTCTACACCCAACTGCTCAAAAGTTACCACATCATCCTTTCTGGTCTGGTCATTGAGTTTCTTCATCCTCGCCTGCAGACTCTTCTTTGTTTTTTCCAACTGCTTGATGGTATAATTCTGCCCTGCCTGATGTGCCGCTTCTTCAATGGAAAACGTAATATCTGCGATCTGATCTTCCAGCATGGCAATCTGCCGTTCTCTTGAAAGAGGGATTTTCTCAAACTGCGTATGGCCGATGATCACGGCATCATAATCCCCTGTCGCAATACGGGAACAGAACCGTTTTCGGTTTGCCGGCTCAAAGTCTTTCTTCGTTGCCACCAGGATATTTGCTCCCGGATAGAGACGTAGGAAATCACTGCCCCACTGCTCGGTCAGATGGTTTGGCACAACATAAAGATTCTTCTGTGAGAGTCCCAGCCGTTTTGATTCCATACCGGCTGCGATCATCTGGAATGTCTTTCCTGCTCCTACGCAATGAGCCAGTAACGTATTATTTCCATACAGCACATGAGCCACTGCGTTTTTCTGATGCGGCATCAAGGTGATCTCCGGGTTCATGCCGACAAACTGAATATGGCTTCCATCATATTCCCGTGGACGGATGCTGTTAAATCGTTCATTATAGATCTTACAGAGATCTTCCCGTCGGTGCAGGTCTTTAAATATCCACTCCTTAAATTCCTCTTTGATCAGCTCCTGCTTCTGCTGTGCCAGCATTGTTTCCTTCCGGTTTAATTCCCGGTGTTCCCCCTCGGCATCCTGTACCGTGTCATAAATCTTGGTATCTCTAAGGTTTAAGGCATCTTCCAAAAGACGGTAAGCATTGGCTCTCTGTGTTCCATAAGTGGAAGTGACAAGGGCATTTCCGTAGCTGTCCACATTCTTTCCCATAACATTCCACTGTCCGGTCACTTCGGCATACTGGACTTTGACCTTGCTCCCTACATAATATCTTGGTGTATGGAATGTCTCTGCCATAAACCGTGTAATGTAATCCTCGGAGATCCAGGTTGCCCCAAGTCTTGCCTCAATCTCTGATGCATCCAGATCTTTTGGCTGTACCTGCTCCAAATACTGCACGTTCACCTGATATTCCGGGTGATTTTCTGCAAACTGTTTGGCAATCTGCAGTTTCTCCCTCACATTTCCAGAAAGATATTCGTCCGATGGCTCCCATTTTTCACTGATTGGGTTCTTAAAGATTACCCCTGCCAGTTCTTCGGTAAGCTCCTCTTCTGTTTTTCCGGAAAGCTGTGCCATATAGGAAAGGTCAACGCCTGCCCTCTCACCGATAGAAACCGCAAGTGCTTCACTGGCAGTATCTACAGAAGTTACCGTTTCTGCCCTGCGGATTGTCCTTTTGGTAAAAATATCCGCTTTCCGTTTCAGTTCTCCCTTATCATCCAGAAATTCCAGAGAAGTCAAAAGACAATAGCTGCTGTCCTGACTAAATGCCCTCTTATTGGCATTGCTGCTGATAAGACCATATTTTGCTGTAAAGGTATCGTATTCTTCATTGAGTTTTTCCTGCAGCTTTGTGATCTGTTCAGCGCTTCCCTCTTCCATTTGACACTGGATCAGTTCATTCGTAACATCACGGATCTTCACCATCCCTTTGACACGTTCCGCTGTCATTGCCGGAAGCTCCATGCGGTTCATCACAGAATTTTCCCGGTAATAGACTTCATCATTCACTACGGTAAAACTGAAATTCTTTACCTCCGGGTCTGCCGGGATAGAGACAACATCCTCCTCCAGCTCTGTATCCGAAAGTTCCAGTTCCGTGATCGTGCCATGGATATTCCTGATAGCTTCTTTTAACTGTTCTTCTAAGGTAATTCCTTCTTTTGGTTTTACGGTCACTTCCTGCTTTCCATACTGGGTACTTTCTGTAGTAAACTCACCAAGCACCATTTCCGGATGCTCTGCAAAATAAGCATTGACTGAATAGCCTTCCTGTGTTTCCTTTAGATTTAACCATTCCGGTTCCTCAATGGATGCCCTGTCCCTTTTCTGGAAAAACAGAATATCAGAAACAACGCTGGTATTGGCATTTCTCTGGAATGCATTATTCGGTAATCGGATGGCTCCAAGCAGTTCTGCCCGGTTTGCGATATACTGTCTCACTGCCGGATTCTGCTTATCCATCGTTCCACTGGAAGTTACCACTGCAACTACGCCGCCCGGACGCACCAGATCAAGGGATTTTGCAATAAAATAATCATGGATCATAAAATGATGCCGGTCATATCTGCGGTCACTGACCTGATACGCCCCAAATGGAACATTGCCTATCACACAGTCAAAAAAGCTGTCCGGATAACTGGTTTCCTCAAATCCCTGTACTGCAATCTTGTTTTTCTGGTAAAGCTGTTTTGCGATTCTTCCCGAAACCGGGTCGAGTTCCACACCGTACATATTGGCTTTGCCCATACTCTCCGGGATCAGTCCCATAAAGTTACCGACTCCACACGATGGTTCCAGGATATTTCCCTGTTTCAGTCCCATATTTTCCAGTGCTTCATACATGCTTCGGATCACGGTCGGGGATGTATAAAAAGCATTTAAGGTCGATGCCCTTGCTGCTCTGTATTCTTCTGGTGATAAGGTATTCTTTAATTCCAGATACTCATCTGCCCAGCTGCTGTTACTCTCCTCAAATGCCTGCGGGATACCACCCCAGCCAACATAACGGGATAAAATTTCCTGTTCTTCGGGTGTTGCCAGACGTTCTTCCTGCTCCAGAGTCTGCAATAAATGGATGGCTTCCATATTTGCTTTATACTTTGCTTTCGGACCACCTGCTCCAAGGTCATTATCCTGAATCCGAAAGTTATGCGGTTCTGTTACAATCTCTTCTACTTCCGGTTTTAAATATGGTTGAAATTCTCCCTCATATCCAAACAGTTCATTTTCTCCGGGAATATAATTGTGTCCGGTTTCCAGACACCGGAACACATCGGCAGTTGGTGCATTGCTGACTGCATAAAAATCATCATAAGAATACTTTGGGAAATCTTCTGTATGATAGGTCGATAAATGCAGTTCTGTATTGGAACGGGTCTGTGCAACCAGATCTTTCCCCTCTATTCCTTCCGGCAATATTCCTACTGCTTCAAAGTGATACCCCTGATACTCAAAAACGCCCTCATCCCAGAACTCTGCCAGTTCTTCTGCTGTTTTAGCTGTTATCTCTTCCTCTGGTTCATTTTGTTCCTGTTCCTCAGAATCTTTCGTTGTTTCCTGTTCCTGACTTTCCAGAATAGATTCTTCGGCAGTAACCTCTTCCTCTTCTATTTCCTCCACATCTGACATATCTACTACGGTCGGTTCTGCCACTGCCTTCGTATCCAAGAAATCAAACATGGTCATCTGGTGTCCGGATGGTTCCGCAAAAGACGGTTCTGCTTCCGGTGTCGGGAATATCGTATAGGTTCCTTCTGCATACTGGTGGAGTTCCGAAAGAAGTTCTGTTTTCTGCTGATAGTTTGTCCCATACGCTTCAAAATCCAATGGCAGAGCTGCCAATGCTGCATCCATCTTCTGTAACAGTTCTTCTGTCTGCTCTGGATTCTCTAATACTGCGACCATTTCTTTTCCTGGTTTTTCCCAGAAGAAGTCATCTGTAAAGGGTCTGTCTATCTCTTCCGGAAGACGGTCATAAAAGCGGAGTACCTTATTCGCCATCTGCTCACGTTCATATTCCGGCATACGAGCATAATCTTCTGCCTGCAGGAACTGGTCATTCTTTATCAGATAAGCTACTCTGTTTGCAACTTTATTCCAGGATAATAAAATTGACGTATATGGATTCCCATAAGCACCTCTTGCAAGAAACAATCCTTTTCCATCATAGTTTGCGTGTGAATCATCGGCACCAGACAGTGCATGACTGCTTCCACCGATCCCATACTGTTCCTTGATAAAACCTGTCCTCGATCTTTCATCTTCATGAAGTAGATAAAAGGAATACGTCCTAAGCCTGCCCTGCGAATACGCTCCACCTCCTGCAAGATAAGCATCAATCTCATCCTGTGTAATGAACATCGGATGTTCTTTCCAGGCAAAGCCGTCCCTAGCCTGATAAGGAATCACCTCATCCGCAAACTTTTGAAACTGCTTTGAGATATTTATAGGATTATAATGATGGAAACGCATAATAGAATGATTTTCTTCATAGGCTTCTGCCAGTGCATCCAGTCTTTCATTCAGTTCCGAAAGCCACTGGGGATCCTCCAGCTTTTCTTCCAGATAATCCGTGATCTCCGGATAGATACTGCGAAGATGTGGTAAGTCCTCTTCGTCAAAAACAATCTCCGCTACTCCTTCTGCCATATCCCCTTTCATATAGGCAAGAGCCTGGGCGTGTTCTTTTACTGCATTACTTCTTGCCGCATCCAATACAGACTGCGGTGCATATTCACCCTGGTCTAAAAGCTGATGGATACGTCCGCTGACATCTTCCCATGATAAAAATGCCTTATCTAAGATATGGTCTGTAACCGTATGCCCTACTGCGATCTGCATCCCGGTTTCATCAAACCAGACTGAATATTCATTTCCATCAATCTGAAAACCTTTTCCACCTTTACGGTATTCACGCTTCACAAACTCCGTATATTCCTCCGGTGTCTGTTCACTCATGAAATTATAGATGATCCGGAGCTGGCTGGCTTTCCGGTTTCCTCCTGTCCGTAAGATCTCATCAACAACTTCCTCTGGAATCGGGATTTCTCCGGCATAAAGGGCAGCTGCCCTTTCCTCGATCTGCCGTCTTTGTTCATTTGCGGTGGGATATTCGGGCAAAGATAAAGCAGAGGCGATCTCTTCCTCTGCTTTACTCAATCCATCTTCTCTTGTATCTTCGACTAACTGTATACCAATTCCGTCAAGATGCTCTCTTCCGCTGTTGCCATCAGTGCGTTCA
>OFRY01000959.1_pt1 | contig 14559 bp, 13 predicted proteins | sample 1543171 | NCBI WGS metagenome assembly OFRY01 (sample SAMN04209240, study PRJEB22552) | human gut metagenome | biome: gut; material: feces | host: Homo sapiens | place: USA: Oklahoma | reverse complement strand
GTCCCCGCTTGTCGGGAAGCAAGCGAACCACTTTTCGAGGAGCGGAGCGACGCTGTAAAAGTGTGTGAGACGCTTTGCCTTGGCTAAGGTGGCGGCGGTAGCCGTCGGAAGGGGCAAGTATGAGCAGGAACGGAAAAACAGTTTTGAGTTTGGAAGAAGACCAAGAAAGAATTTTTGTTTTTCCCTTCCTATTTCACGTGAAACGTAAAAAATGATGCTGACGGAAAAGGGAATCCTTTGTATTTTGATATAAAAAAGGAAAATTCCTGCGTTTATTTTTTTAATTTTTTCAAAAAATTTTCTTTTTCTCTATATTCCCAAAATTAGGGGATTTTTCTTTAAAAGTGGGTCATAATTTGGTCATAATATTTTTGGCATAGGCGGAAAAGTTCGATAATTTCGGATAAATTTCATTGTGCATGCCTTTAAGATATAGTATAATAGAAAAAATTTATTTTAGGAGGAAAAGCGATGAATTTATCCGTACAAATTTTTGCTTCTCTTGTGCTTTCCGTCGTAGTCGGGCTGTGTCTTGGAGATTCTGCCGTTGTGCCGGTGAAGACATGGATTGCTCCTGTAGGGACCATGTTTATCAATCTCATTAAAATGATGATTGTTCCCGTCGTTCTTTGTTCGCTCATTGTCGGTATGACATCTATGGGAGATATGAAAAAGCTCGGCCGGATCGGAATCAAAACCGTTGCTTTTTATATGGTAACTACGGCGATTGCCATTGTCATCGGTTTCGGTGTTGCCGGCGTTATCGAGCCGGGCGTGGGTATGGCTCTTCCTGCGGAGGCCGCTCCGAAAGTCAAGGAAGCACCGAGCATTATGCAGGTTTTTGTCAATATGATTCCTAAGAATCCTATTGAATCGATGGCAAAAGCAGATATTTTACCGGTCATCGTATTTGCTCTTTTTATCGGGGCAGGCATTATTTCTGTCGGCGGTAAAAAGGGAGCACTCCTTATCAATGTCTTCGATTCGGGGGCAGAGGTGTGCTATAAAGTTATCGCTATGATTATGCGCCTTGCTCCTATCGGTGTATTCTGCCTCCTTCTTCCCGTGGTCGTACAGAACGGTCCGAAAGTACTCCTTCCGCTCCTTTCCGTCATCATGGCCATGGCGGTGGGCAGTGTCATTCATGCCTTAGTTGTTTATTCGGGGATTGCCGCCGCTGTGGGACATATGAGCCCCGTGAAATTTTTCCGCGGTATGGCGGAAGCGATGGTCATTGCTTTTACCACCTGTTCATCGGCAGGAACGCTTCCGGTTAATATGAAAAATATCCAGGAAAAATTGGGAGTCAAGCGGGATATTGCCTCTTTCATTCTTCCTCTCGGTGCCACGATTAATATGGATGGCACAGCGCTCTACATGGGTGTCTGCTCCTTATTTATCGCCAATGTGTATAATATTCCCCTCACCGTGGATCAGATGATGCTCATCATTCTCACAGGGACACTTGCGTCCATCGGTACGGCAGGCGTACCCGGTGCCGGCCTCATCATGCTGGCCATGGTTCTCCAGTCTGTCGGACTTCCTATGGAAGGGCTTGCCCTCGTAGCCGGTATCGACCGTGTACTTGATATGTTCCGCACGACCCTGAATATTACAGGCGATGCCGCTGTGGCAGTCGCTATCGATGCGACGGAAAAAACCGTACCGACCACATTGGAAATCCACGAATAAAATCTTTTTTCCGGGTCCGCCGTTTCGTTTTTATAACAAGGCGGCCGTAAAGGAAATAAAGGAAGCCATTTGCAGATAAAAAAATAATAAGCATACCGCTGTCATGAAAACGGCGGAAACAGAAAGAAAAGGGAAAATCATAACTTTACAGAGGAGTCATGAGATAAAGTAATAAAAAACCGATATTTGTATGCTTAAAAAATATTATACAATTAAAAAATTATCCAGTATAATACATGTACACTAATTTGGATGATGTATACGGAAAAAGACAATTGTCTGCCGAAGGAGTAACACTATCAGGCGTTCGAAGGGGATTTCCCCCGGGTAACACGAAACCGTGTACGGACATAACTCTGGAGAGATCCATATAAGGACGCCGAAGGGGCAGGGGTGCAGGGAAGAGTAGTCGTTGCATTCTAATCTCTCAGGCAAAAGGACAGAGTCGGTGGGGATAGGGATTATTCCGGCCGGCTCTGCTTTTTTACCCGAAAACAGAGCCGGTTTTTTGTATCAGAAAAAGGATTTCATGTAAAAGATGGGAGTGGTACTATGTTAGCTGATGTATTGAATCAGATCGATGCCATCGTATGGGGCCCCTGGCTCCTCGTTCTCCTCGTAGGCACCGGCGTATATCTGACGATTCGTCTGGGACTTATCCAGATGGTGAAATTACCGCGGGCCCTCAAGCTCATCTTCTTCGCCAGAAATAAAGGTGACGGAGATATAGACAGCTTCAAAGCCCTCTGTACCGCTCTTGCCGCCACCGTAGGCACAGGAAATATTGTCGGTGTAGCGACTGCCATTAAGCTCGGCGGACCGGGTGCTCTCTTCTGGATGTGGGTCGCCGCCTTCTTCGGTATGGCGACCAAATACGCGGAAGGCTGCCTGGCCGTCAGATTCCGTTCTGTTGATGAAAACGGAAATATAGCCGGCGGACCGATGTACTACATCGAACAGGGACTCGGAAAAAAATGGAAACCCCTCGGCATGGCCTTTGCCTTCTTCGGCGTACTTACCGCCATGCTCGGATCGGGAACGACCACCCAGGTCAATGCGATTACCCATTCTCTCAATGCATCGATGAATGTACCGATCCTTTTGTCCGTAGCCGTTCTCACCATTCTCGTCGGGGTCATCATTTTCGGGGGACTCCGCTCGATTTCCAAAGCGGCTGAAAAAATCGTACCTGCCATGGCCGTTTTATACTTTATCACCACCGTGGCCCTTCTCGTCATCTTCTATGAACAACTGCCCCATGCCTTTGCCCAAGTCATGGAAGGCGCCTTTAACGGAACGGCCGCAGCCGGCGGATTTGCCGGAGCAGGCATCATGCTCGCCCTCAGAAGCGGTATCGCCAGAGGACTTTTCTCCAACGAATCAGGTCTCGGGTCAGCCCCGATCGTAGCCGCTGCCGCTAAAACCAAATGGCCGGCCGAACAGGGACTCATCTCCATGACAGGTACATTCATTGACACCATCATCATTTGTACCCTTACAGGCCTTACCATTATCGTGAGCGGCGCCTGGCTGGGAGACACAAACGGCGCAGAACTGACACAAACCGCCTTTGCCAGCGGATTCGGGAGCGTAGCGCCGATTCTTCTCACCATATCCCTTACACTCTTCGCATTCACCACCATACTCGGCTGGAACTACTACGGCGAACGCTGCCTCGTCTACCTGGCAGGCGTCAAAGCCATTCCCGTCTACCGCGTTGTCTATGTCATTATCATTGCAGGCAGTGCATTCCTCCAGCTTGAAGAAATCTGGGCCCTCGCCGACATAGTAAACGGCCTTATGGCGATTCCGAACCTCATTGCCCTCTTGGGGCTCTCCGGCATTGTAGTCACAGAAACGAAAAAATACTTTCACCATTTGGAAATCCGTGACGCCAAACTCCTGGCCTATAAAGCAAGGCACATAGGCAAAAAATAAAAGAAATAAAATAAAGACCTCTCCAAACCAAGGCGGAGGTCTTTTTACGTGACAAAAGAACAAAAATAAATATGAGTAAAAACAAAAATAACGAAATGACTCACACAAAAAAGCCGTCTCCGAGTTCGGGGGAAGCTGACACTAAGGAAAAAGAATTCATATTTTTATATGAGCAAAACAAAAAAATAACGAAATGAATCATACCAAAAGCGTTTCTCACTTGATGGAAAATAAAGGAAAGCATGCAAGTTTTAAGCCGTCCCCGGATGACGGGAGGCAAGCGAACCACTTTTCGAGGAGCGAAGCGACGCTGTAAAAGCGTGTGAGACGCTTTGCCTTGGCTAAGGTGGCAGCACCAGCCGTCGGAAGGGGCAAGTGTGAGCAGAAACAAAAATACGGTTTTTACAGAGCGGCAGTAAATATCTGGCCTGTCATTCTTGAACGGTCGTAAAAAGGCAATTTGATTGTAATGGAATAAATAGAGTTGCCACTGAGTGAAGAATCCGGGCAGAGGTTACAAGATTTAAATGTTTTGACCTGTGTACGCAAACTTGCCCCTATCGCCTCGCAAAGCTCGGCACTTCCCTAGCCAAAGGCAAAGCGTCTTAGGGGGAAGCAACGGCTAAGGAAGAAAGAATTCATAGTTTTAAATTGTATTACTTACTTGTTTTGTCAAAAGAATAAGAAGCGTGAGCCGTCCCCGCTTGTCGGGGAAGGTGGCAGCGGATCCGTCGGAAGGGGCAAGAGTGAGCAGAAAGGTAAAAGAGTTTCTTACAAAACGGTATTAAATACCTGCCCGTCATTCTTGAACGGCGGTAAAAAGCGATCGGGAATAGAGAAACAAAAAGTACGGGGTAGAGTGAAGAATCTGGCAAAGGATATGGGTATTAATATTTTAACCTGTGTACGCAAACTTGCCCCTATCGCCTCGCCTTGCTCGGCACTTCCCTCCGTATGCGGGGGAAGCTGACACTAAGGAAGAAAAAATTCATAGTTTTAAATTGTATTACTTACTTGTTTTGTCAAAAAGAATGGAAACCGTAGGCCGTCCCCGGACACGGGGAAGGTGGCAACCGATAGGTTGACGAAAGGGGCAAGTTGGAGCAGATCCACAAGAATGAAAATAGTGTGAGCAGAATCTCAAAAATGAATAATATGCATGTATAAAGACAAAGTAAAAAAGAGCATAAAAAAACAAAACACCCGCCAGGTGATGACAAGGTGTCTTGTTTGGGGGATACCGTCATAGTGACGATATAAAAAACCGCAGACATCGCCATGACAGATCTGCGATTTTTATCAAAGTTAGATAGAAAGTTCAAGAATAGCCCACGGCGGGGTGTCTTGTTCAGTCGTTACGGTTTCTTCATCAATATTCTCCATGATTTCCTTCCTTTCTTAGCCTGTATTGTAGCAGGCATGACGGAAAATAAAAAATACCGGATTTACATATAAGTCATGCTTGACAGGAACTTCTGCAGAGAAATTATATTTGCTATAAAGAAATCGTATGGCAGAGTCAGGATTTTCCTTTTATAATAAAAGAAATCAGTAAAGGATGCAGATTAAAGGAGATTGTTATGGAGCTTCGGTATGGGAAAGATGTGATGGAGTCGGAAGAGTATCGGTCTTGGGGAGGGGAGTTTCACGGCTCGCCTTGGGATATTTCATGGGCCGACGAGCCTTACCGCGAGAGAAAAATGAAAACGCTGGCACCGGATATATTGGAAGAGCGGCTCCGTCAGGTTTTAGAGTCGGGGACGCCGTCCGGACGCGGGGCAGTGTATATTCATATCCCGTTTTGCCGTCTTGCTTGTACGTATTGCGGATTTTATAAGGAAAAGGCAGATGCGGAAAAGCAGGCACTCTATACAGACAGTTTGGTGAAAGAAATCAGGAGTCTGGCGGATTTTCCGTATGTCCGTAAATCGCAAACCGGGGCCGTATTTTTCGGAGGCGGGACACCCGGTTTGCTTACGCCTTCCCAGATTTCCCGTATCATGGAGGCGGTGAAGGATACATTTCATTTGCTCCCTGAGGCAGAGGTGACAATGGAGTCTTCTCTTTCGGATATGACGGAGGAAAAAATGAGAGCCGCCATAGAAAGTGGTATCAACCGGTTCAGTTTCGGCGTCCAGTCTTTTGATACCAGGGTGCGCCGGAGTGTCGGGCGGGGAGACAGTCGTGAGGCGGTGGCGGAAAAGTTAGCGGGATTGGCTAAAGAAAAGGCAGGTATGGTTATCGACCTCATTTACGGTCTGCCCTACCAGACGGAAGAGGTGATGGCCGGGGATATCCGTCGGGCCCTTTCTTTAGGGATTTCCGGACTCGATTTGTATAAGCTCCAGATTCACCCGTCATCTCCGCTGGGAAAACAGTTCAAGGCACAGGGAAAAGTACAGGAAGTGGCACAGTTGCAGTCTTTGTTTCGTATAGCACAGAATGGTCTCACACACGGAAAAGCCGTTCCGATTTCCTGTACCCACTGGAAGATGAAACCGGGGGAACGGAGTTTGTATAATGCGATGGCTGCCGGGGAGAGTGACATTTTTGCTCTCGGTATGGCCTGTGGGGGAAAGCTGGGGGAAATTTCTTTTTTCAAACCGGTGAATGCGGCTATGTACCATGCTGCTGCAGGGAAGCGATATGTTGCCATGGGCGGTCAAGTTAAAGGACCTTACAGGAAAGAGCGGGGCGTATTGTCTTCCGCCTGTGACCGCGGTATCTTTGATTTAGATATGATAGGTCATGAAATAGGGGCGGAGGTTTCCGGTTTTTTGATGCCGATCTTCAAATCTTGGACAGATTGGGGACTTTTGACACAGCAAGGCTCTGTTTTCTCCATGACCGAAGCCGGACAGTTTTGGTATAAAACGATGATGCGTTTTCTTTTGCGGATGTTTGAAAACGGCTTGTACGGCTTTCCCGGCGAGGAAGAACGGAAACATATTCATTGGCAGGGTATGAAAAATATGAAATAAAAAAAGCGGTACCTTTTGGGTATCGCTTTCTGTTTTTGTATTACGGTTCGTCCCGCAAGGCACGTTTCAATATTTTCCCTGTCGCATTTTTGGGGAGTGCGTCCATAGGAATGAAACGGCGGGGAATTTTGTAAGCCGCTATATTTTTTTGCATGTAGTCCCTGATTTTATCTTCATCAAAGTCATAGCCCTCTTTCATGACCACGTAGGCCCAGACGGACTGGCCGCGGAGCGGATCGGGATGACCGATGACCGCACATTCGCCGACGCCTTCCACTTCGTAAATGCAGTCTTCGACTTCGCCGGGATAAATATTTTCCCCGTTCATGATGATGAGATCTTTGATACGGTCGACGATGTAAATATAACGGTCGTCGTCAAGATAAGCGAGGTCGCCTGTGTGGAGCCAGCTGTCTTCGGTCAGCACTTTCGCTGTTTCCTCCGGCTTTTTCCAGTACCCTTTCATCACATTGTCCCCGCGGACAAGAAGTTCGCCTACCGTGCCTGCCACATAGGGCCCTTCCTTTTCGGTCAGGATTTTCACCTCTACACCGGGAAGTGCGGGACCGGACGTCAGATACTTCGGTTTCTTTGTAGGAAGTACGGAAACGACAGGAGAAGCTTCGGTAAGACCGTAACCTTCCTGGATCGGGTGGCCGAAACGTTCAAAGAAGGCCTGCGCCACCGGCTGGGGAAGAGAAGCACCGCCGGATACAAAAGTTTCCACCGATGTCATATCCTCCGGCTTGCCGCGGCGGGCGAGCAGATTGTACAAAGGCGGCACCATGATAGCCAGTGTCACCTTATGCTCACGGATGGAGCGGATAATATCCGTCGGATTTTTCGAACGGAGAAGAACGGCTGTCGCATGGAAACGGAGTGCCGCCAAAACGACAACGGTAAGACAGTAACAATGGAACATGGGAAGCACGCAGAGAATCCTTGAATGCTCATCGACCGGAACGAGCTGTACATACTGCTCCACATTGCGAATCTGGTTCTTGTGGGTCAGCATCGCGCCTTTCGGATTTCCTGTTGTTCCTGATGTATACACCAGAGCACAAACATCGTCTTCCGACAATTCGCCGGATACGTCAGGCGCTGCCGGTGCATTTTCCGAAAATGCCTTCTCATTCAGACGGGAAAGCTCGATGAAATCACAAGATACCGTAAGCGGCGTATCGGAAACGAGAAGCTTGGCCCCCGCATCCTTCAGGATATAATCCACTTCCCGGTCCACCAGGGAATTATTGATAGGAACGATAATGGCGCCCAAAGACGTGACGCCCATATACACATACACAAACTCCGCACAATTGGCGGTATACAGACCGATCCGGTCCCCTTTGCGGATACCCAGGGCATACAAAGTATTTCTGTAGCAATCGACAGCCTTTTTCAGCTCCCCGTACGTGACCGTCGAAGTGCCGACATAGGCTAAATGCCGGGGATCGGCATTTTTAAACATTTCGTAAATAAGCATAATTCACCTCACTGATATGATATATTATTGTAACAAAAATCACAGGCCTGCACAAATGAGAACCGTTCATAAAAAAAGGATAAAAAACGGAAATAAGTGATATAATACAAACAGAAAAGAAAGGAGAACACCATGCTCAGACAAATGACAGAAGAAGACCAAATCCGTGCCGTTCATCACAAATACGAAATTCCCGAAGATACAGTGAAAGCTCTTTTAAAAGAAGGTATCCGTTACCTTGATATCGACAAAGCTGCACTCATCGCCTGCCTCTCCGGGAAAAGCATACAGGAAATACTGGCACTCAGAAAAGAACAACCGTGGGGAAAAATCCTGAAAAATCTGGGACTTACAGGCGAAACCTACGAAGAAAAATACAACGCCCACCGTGCCCGCCGTCTTCACCGCTTTTACGGCGTAGAAGAAGAAAGAGCAAAAAAAGCCTTGGAAGAAGGATACCCGAACCACTGGATCCGTATGGCCTACCTCTTGGAAACGAAAACGGGAAAACCCATGGAAGAAATCCTGGCGATAAAAACCAAAAGCATGAAATGGAAACCCTGGGCAGAAGAACATCTCGGTGTCGCCCCGGAAGACCTGGCAAAATGGATTCTGGAAACAAGAAATCCGAGCCTGAAGCCCAAGGCGTAAGTGAAAATATAATAACAAAATCCTTCAAATGCCGGAAAAACACTTGTATTTCTTTTTTATACAATAGAACTAAGGAGGGATACTATGATATTTGATGAAACATTATCTTTGCATAACGGAAAAAAGATTCCCAAGCTGGGACTGGGAACCTGGTTTATTAAAGACGGCGAGGCCGCTGAGGCGGTGCGGTCGGCGGTGAAGCTCGGGTACCGGCATATCGATACCGCCCAGACGTACAGAAATGAGCGGGGTGTCGGGGAAGGTCTTCTTTCCTGCGGTCTCGGACGGGAGGAAATTTTTGTCACTTCGAAAGTGGCGGCAGAGCATAAAAGCTATGAAGCGGCCAAGGAGTCCATTGACGGAACGCTCGAAAAAATGGGGCTTTCTTATCTGGATTTGATGATTATCCACTCTCCCCAGCCGTGGACGGAAGTGAACCAATCGGAATACCGTTACGAAAAGGAAAACAGGGAAGTCTGGCGGGCTTTGGAGGAGGCGTACGAGAGCGGAAAGGTGAAAGCCATCGGTGTCTCCAATTTCCTGGAGAAGGATTTGGAAAATATTTTGGAAACTGCCCGTATCAAGCCGATGGTGAATCAGATTCTCTGTCATGCGGGAAATACACCGCTCGCACTCATTGATTTCTGCAAGAAACGGGATATTGTGGTGGAGGCATATTCGCCGATTGCCCACGGAGAGGCGCTGAAGAACAAGGTGCTTTGCGAAATGGCGGAAAAGTATAAAGTGACGGTGCCGCAGCTCTGTATACGTTACGACTGGCAGCTGGATACGGTGGTTCTTCCGAAGACGACATCGCCTCTGCGGATGAAAGAGAATGCAGAAATTGATTTCACGATTTCAAAAGAGGATATGGACCTGCTGATACATCTGGAAAAAATAAAAGACTACGGTGAGTTCGGACGTTTCCCCGTTTACGGCGGAAAGCTGGAAAAGAAATAAAAATAAAGAAAACCCTTATGACGGTGATGGCGGTCATAAGGGTTTTTGATTTTTTCCAATGAAATTATACTTCCATGATGCGCATGATGTTTGTGGCGGCGGATTTTCTTTTTTTCAGATTTCCCGAGAAAATACCGGCAGTGATGACACAGAGGTCATTTTTCTTTATATAGTCTTCGTTCTGCAATTTTTCTATGGATTTCTCAAATATGATGTCTGTCGATTCGTAACGGGGTGCCAAAAGCGGGCGGACACCCCAGAAGAGCATCATCTGACGGACCGTGATTTCATCGGGCGACAGAGCAAAAACATCTACATCGGGGCGATACTTCGAGAGGAGAAGAGCCGTATTTCCCGAAATGGTGGGAGCGATGATCGCCGCCGCTTTGAGTTCGTGGGCCGCCGTGACGGTGGCACGACAGGTGGTATTGGAAATACTGTCGTAAAGGGTCGCTTCCATTTCTCTGTAGCGGAAAAGGTCATATTCATGGAATTGTTCGGTAAATTCGGCAATGGAAACCATCATTTGCAGAGCTTCGACGGGATATTTCCCGCTTGCCGTTTCGCCGGAGAGCATGATAGCATCGGTCCCGTCGTCGATGGCATTGGCCACATCGGTGACTTCGGCCCGGGTCGGGCGGGGATTTCTGATCATCGAGTCAAGCATCTGCGTGGCCGTGATGACAATCTTTCCCTCATAATTACATTTCTTAATCATGTCTTTCTGGAGACGGGGGAGCATTTTCGGATTCACTTCGACCCCCAAATCTCCGCGGGCAATCATGATACCGTCAGCGGCAACAACGATTTCATGGAAGTTTTTTACCCCTTCTTGGGATTCGATTTTGGCAATGATTTTGATTTTTGAGTTTTTTTCCGAAAGAATCCGGCGGATTTCTTCAATGCAGGAAGCATCGCGGACGAAAGAGGCGGCGATAAAGTCGAAATCATTTTCTATGGCAAAAAGAATATCCTCTTTGTCTTTTTCCGTCAGCGCCGGAAGACGGACGGGAATGTCCGGTATGTTCACGCCTTTTTGCTCGCCCAGTTCGCCGCCGCTGATGACTTCGCACAAAATGTCACAGCCGTTCACGTCTTTCACGACAAGGTCAATCAATCCGTCATCAATGAGGATATGATGTCCCGGGCGGATATCTTTGATGATGGCGGGATAGTTGATAAAAACTTTGTCCGCAGCATTTTCCGCATCGGCAGTGAGTACAAGAGAGCCGCCTTTTTGAAGAAGCAGGGGACGGTGGTCTTTCAGCAAACCGGTCCGTATCTCCGGGCCTTTCGTATCCAGCATGGCGGCGATGGGACGGCTTGCTTCAAGAGCCGCTTTCCGGAGCATGACAAGCTTTTCCTTGTGGCTATCCCGGGTGCCGTGGGAAAAATTAAAACGGGCGACGTCCATCTGGAGAGCCATTTTTTTCATGATTTCATAATCGTCCTGGCGGGGACCGATGGTGCAGATAATTTTAGTTTTTCTCATACAATTTCCTTGAAAAATAAAAATATCCCTGTATGTATCTGTTTACTATATAGTACTACAGGCAAGGGAAATAATACACCGGGAAAGAAACAGCGGTTTTATATGAGCAGAAACGGAAGAATAGAAATAAGCGTGAGCAAAATACGACAACGATTCTGACCTGTGTACGCCAACTTGCCCCTATCGCCTCGCAAGGCTCGGCACTTCCCTCCGATTTCGGGGGAAGCGAACGATTAAGGAAAAAAGAATTCATAGTTTTTATATATTAAGAAAAAGCCAAAATAATGAAATGATTCATACAAAAAAGCCGCCTCGCCGGCTGAAGGAAATAAAGGAAAGAATGCAAGTCTTAAGCCGTCCCCGCTCGTCGGGGAAGGTGGCGGCGGTAGCCGTCGGAAGGGGCGAGTGTGAGCAGATATGAAAAACAGTTTCTTACAAAGCAACAGTAAATACTTGCCTGTCATTCTTGAACGAAGTGATGGCAAGTGAATTATTTTTTGAGGAGCGGAGCGACGCTGTAAAAGAGTGTGAGATGCTTTGCCTTGGCTAAGGTGGCGGCGGTAGCCGTCGGAAGGGGCAAGTTGGAGCAGGCACAAAAAAGTGATTCCGACCTATGTACATTTACTTTTTTCAGGAATAACTGACACTAAGGAAAAAGAATTTATATTTCCTTTCCCTATTCGTTGTAAAAGTGCACACAAAAAGCCGCCCTTTTGTGAGAGCGGCGTATTTTTTTATGCCATGTCCAGATTTTTCAGAATTTTGTTCAGCACACCTTGGAATATTTTCATGTCCGTGTCGGAAACACCGGCGTAGAAACGCTGATCCAAGGCAACGGCTTCTTTGTGACTGACTTCTTCCACTTCTCTTGCCCTGTCGGTGAGGAAGAGCCGGTACTTTCTTGCATCTTCAGGAAGACGCTCTTTTCTGATCAGACCTTTTTTAATCATGGTTTTAATCATGACCGTAATGGTCGGATTGGTCAGATGAAGATGATCCTCCAGCACTTTCTGGGTGACCACTTCTTTTTTGTGAGTCGATAAATAAGCAATGATCAGTGCCTGTCTGGCAGTAAGACCGTACTTTTTCATAATGTTCGTTTGCTTCAGAAGCATCCGCTTGTGTGCCCGGCCCAGGTTGTAGGTCAGACCCATCTGGTCGCTTTTTTCAAGGTCCTTCGGGTGTAAATGGATTTGTTTTTTCATGAATATCACCTGGCTGTAAAACGTAAAACATGGAAATTCGCAGTCACCGGCATTATGCACAGAAACAGACCGCCCGGCCGATTACCGTCGGTTATCCGCTAAAGACGGCTCTGAAAGAGGAAGCGGCACTTTTTCACTCTGTTTCCTTGATTTTTCCTTAATATCCCAGCGGTCATTCTTATCAATTTCACCGTAGAGAATATGCTCACCGGCGGTAATTTCAAAGGTGATATGCCCGAGGATGTCATGGCGTTGTACGGAAAAATAAGGAGATTTTACGGAATAGGTACCCTTCCATAAAATGTTCATATTCCGACGGATTGTGATGGTCATCTGTCCGTCATGATGCTCCATTTCAAAAATGGTCAGTCTTTCGAATCCGTCATTGAAAAATAAAGTGGAAGATTGGGAATACCCCGGTTCTCCATAAGCAGATAAAGAAGAATAATGAAATTCTTCCTCCCGGCTTCCTACAGAAGATGTCATGCCGGCCGTTCTTTCCGGTGTCCCGGCAAGCCCTGTGACAGGCAGACATAAAGCGAGAGCGAGGACTGCTCCCAGCGGTTTAACGAAAAACATGAAACCCCTTTCTGTATTTGAATACGCAAAGAAGAGAGGAAGACATCTCTTTCACTTTTGGTTATACGCACAGGTACAATCAAAGAAGTAAGAAATATCTATTCTTCTCGATAACTATTTTATCACTAATCACTGCTAAATGAAAATGGTTAGGAGTGAAAAAAATTTTTATAAAATGGTAAATAATAAATTTAGAATAAAATGAACCTATATTATGATACATGACTACAGGTCAAAATGCAATTCTGCTATACTGGAGTCAGGTAAGGGAGGAGTATATGAAAATCATAGTGAGTGCCTGTCTACTGGGCAAGCGGTGTAAATATAACGGCGGCGATAACTACCGGCAGGAAGTTGTCGATTTTTGCCGCGGAAAAGAAGTGATTCCCGTCTGTCCGGAAATAGAGGCAGGTATGCCCTGCCCGCGTCCGCCTGTAGAAATCGTCGACGGAAAAGTCACGGACTGTCACGGAAAAGATGTGGACAAAAAATACAGAAAAGGCGTGGAAAAGGTATTGGAAGAAATCGGGGATACGCCGGTGGCGCTGGCTATACTGAAGTCACGGAGTCCGACCTGCGGCGTGCATGAAATCTATGACGGCACGTTCACGGGACGAAAAATCAAAGGGAGCGGAATTTTAGCGGAAGCCTTACGAAACAAAGGAATTCCCATAATTGACGAGGAAGATCCGATGTTTAATAAAAAATAAGAGCAACAAAAAAGCACGGAGCAGAAAAGAAACGGTTCTGTGCTTTTTATTTTATGAGTGAAAATGAAAAATAAGAAAATGACTCACATTAAAAAGCCGTCCCCGCTTGTCGTAGGAAGGTGTCAACCGACAGGTTGACGAAAGGGGTAAGTTGGAGCAGAAAGCAAAGAATGGAAATAAGTGTGGCAGAAACGAAAAGACGATTTTTACAGAACGGCATTAAATACCTGCCCGTCATTCTTGAACGAAGGTAAAAAGCGGTCGGGAATACAAGAATAAAAAAGTACGGGAAAGAGTGAAGAATCTGGGCAAAGAATACGGGTGTTAAATACACTTTTGACGATATTCTCTGCCGGATTCTTCGCTATACATAACAATCTGTTTTTATATTTAATTTCTTCATGTAAGCTTACCACCGCTCAAGAATGACGGCAGAGGTGAATTGCGTTTCGGTATAACAGTAAATGACTTTTTGCTTAAGAAGAAAAAATACGAAATGAAAGCCGTCCCCGCTTGTCGGGGAAGGTGTCAGCGGAGCTGACAGAAGGGGCAAGTGTGAGCAGAAACGAAAAAATAGTTTCTTACAGAACAGTATAAATACTTGCCTGTCATTCTTGAACGAAGTGAAGAATCTAGGCAAAGGATACAAGATTTAAATACTCTGACCTGTGTACGCAAGCATGCCCCTATCGCCTCACAGGCTCGGCACTTCCCTCCGCGTTCGGGGGAAGCGAACGACTAAGGAAAAAAGAGTTCATGGTTTTTTTATATAAGTCAAACCAAAGAATACTGAAATGGATCACATAAAAAGCTGTCCCCGCTTGTCGGGAAGCAAGCGAACCACTTTTCGAGGAGCGGAGCGACGCTG
>OFRY01000955.1_pt1 | contig 14600 bp, 10 predicted proteins | sample 1543171 | NCBI WGS metagenome assembly OFRY01 (sample SAMN04209240, study PRJEB22552) | human gut metagenome | biome: gut; material: feces | host: Homo sapiens | place: USA: Oklahoma | reverse complement strand
AGAATGGTTACGGCAAGTCCGTCGACGGCGCTCCGACGGTCGCGATCTACATGGATTTCCTGTGCCCGGGCTGCGGCAATCTGCATCGTCAGCTTGATGAGGATCTGCAGAAGATGGTCGACGCGGGTCAGATCAATCTTGATTTGCATTTCATGGCGTTTATGGACAAGTGGTCCACCGACGATTATTCAAGCCGCGCAGCGAATGCCGCGATCTATCTGGCCGAGCATGACAGCGATCCGAGCCATCTGATCACCTTCCTCGAAAAAATGTACGCCGAGGATTTCCAGCCTGAGGAAAGCTCGAATTACAAGTCCGTCAGCGACGATCAGATCAAGGAACAGATGATCGCCTCGGGAGTTTCCGAGGATGTGGCGGACAAGGCGTTCGGCCGCGACTACCAGGATTGGCTTGACGCCATCGACACCTATACGCCGAAGCGCTCCGAACTGTGGAACACGTCCGGAACCTACAAAGACAGCATGACCACCCCAACGGTGACCATCAACGGCAAGTTCTGGGATATGAACCAGTTGAGCACTGCGCAGGAGACCATTGAGGAAGGCCTGCTGGAGGCCATCGGAATCAAGTCCGACGACATCGGCAAGGGAGGCGTGATGCCCTCCATCGGCTCCGACAAGGATCCGATCTCCAACACCACTGGCGAGTGATCAGCCCTACGCAATCCTCATAATCGAAAAATTATACCCCCCTACTCGCCAGCGTGCCAGCCAAAGCGCAGTTCCAAGTTGACGGCATCGGGCACGCTGGTTATGCTATTCAATCGTTGCCGTTTTTATGCATTATGCTAGAAAGCGTCACAAGCCTCCTTAGCTCAGATGGCCAGAGCGGCCGCCTTGTAAGCGGCAGGTCGTCGGTTCGATCCCGACAGGAGGCTCGAAACCCGTTTTGACGGGCTTTGACCTCTTACCATGGGTAAGTGATCCAGAAGCCTTCCCCCAACTTATGGCTTCTGGCGACCGGACGAGGCTTCCCCCAACCTGCCTTGTCCGGACAGGGGGCAGGACATCCCCTTCTCTCCTGCCCCCTTTTTCTTTATTCCTTTTCCTCGAAAATGTGGCGGTATAGATAAAACCAGCGGATTCCATGCCATTCGTCCCGATCTGACCGTTACAATGACGGCGATGTAGACAGTCGCTGGAAAGAGGACGTATGACGAGAAGGTGGACCCCCCGGAGATTTGTGACGCTTCGGCGTGTTCGAGTGACGGCATGCGTGGTCTCGTTGACGCTCGCCTCGACGCTCGCATTCGGCGTAAGCGCGCGCAAAACCGTAGCTCTGACCATCGATGGCGAAACCACCACCGTAACCACATACGCAATGAGCGTCGACCGCCTGCTGCAGGAACGCGGCGTGAAGGTCAAAACGCATGATCTTGTGGAATCCACCAGCCCCACCAGCATGCTGAGCAACCATGACGTGGTTACGGTACGAAGCGCCTACCAGACCGCCATCACCATCAACGGGCAGGAAGTGCCCTTCTGGACAGTGGCGACCAGCGCCGAACAGCTAATCGGCTTTTTCGAACAAAACGAAGCAGACGCGGCAAAAGTCACCGTCAATATCGACAACGTGTACAACAAACTCACCGGCGGACTGATCATCAACCAAAACGGGCCGGTCACCGTCATCGCAGACGGGCAAAGCTCCGAATCGCCGAATGGCAAACTGCCGGCGGCCTCCATTCTTGACTCCAAAGGCATCACGCTGAACAAGGAGGATCGCGTCAGCGTCGAAAAAGACAACGGCGAAACGATCCTGCGCGTCCGCCGCGTGACGCACGGCGAGGAAACACGCACGAAAGCGGTGCCTTTCGGCACGCAAACCATCGTCGACCCCAGCCTGCAGCCCGGCGAAGTCGTAGTCAGGCAGGAAGGCGAGGACGGCGAAATCCAGCAAACGTACGACGTCACGTATGTGGACGGCGAGAAGGAAAGCGAGACGCTGACCAACGAAACGACCACGAAAATCGCCCTCGATCAGATTATCGCAGTAGGACCGGCAGCATCTTCCGACGATTCGGGATCGGATGACGGATCCGGCAATTCCGGAGATACCGGCAATTCCGATAATTCCGGAAAGAACGACAATTCGAACAAGAACAACAATTCCGATAATTCCGACAAGAAAGACGATTCGAACAGTAATTCCGGCAATACGGATAATTCAGACGACAACAAGAAGGACGATTCCGGATCGAAAACGGACCCGGATCCGACGCCAACTCCAGACCCGACCCCCACGCCGAATCCGACACCTACGCCGAATCCGACACCGACGCCCACCCCGACACCGCAACCTTCCGATCCTTCAGCGGGATGCCGCCTCTACCACCCCTCCCCCGCGCAGGCACAGGTCTACGCGGCCGGAGCCGCGGCGCAATATGGCTGGACCGGGCAAAACTGGACCGATCTGGTGAAACTGTGGACGCGTGAATCGAGCTGGCTGTGGTATGCGGAAAACGCATCTTCCGGAGCCTACGGCATCCCGCAGTCGCTTCCTGGCAGCAAAATGGCGGCATTCGGCGCAAACTGGCGTGACGATGCGGCCGTGCAGATCGACTGGGGCCTGAGCTACATCGCGCAACGCTACGGCAGCCCGTCGAAGGCATGGGAGCATTCCGAGCAGGTCGGATGGTATTAAACAACGCCGATCGCAACAATACGCAAACGCAACAGCGCACACTTTTCATACCAGTTGAACGGATAATGAGGTAATGACAGAACACGCGAACGAAACCAACGCAACCGACGAAACCGCGCAAGGCCGCCTGTTGGGGGCTGCCGACATTCGGCGTATCGCGGCCGAGGCCGGTATCAGCCCGACGAAAAAATTCGGGCAGAATTTCGTAATCGACCCGGGCACGGTTCGTCGTATCGTGCGCGAGGCGGGTGTGACCGCCGACGATCATGTGCTGGAAGTCGGACCTGGACTCGGTTCACTGACATTGGCGATTTTGGAAACCGGCGCCACGATGACCGCCGTGGAGATCGACCCGCCCGTTGCGGAACGACTGCCCGGCACCATCGCCGAATTCATGCCGGATGCGGTGGATCGTTTCCGCGTGGTCAATCGCGATGCGTTGACCGTGACGCCGGAAAATCTGCCTGATTTCCAAAATGATGATTCGTTTACACTGGTCGCCAATCTGCCATACAACGTGGCCACGCCGATTCTGCTGACGCTGCTGGAACGTTTCGACAATCTCGGAACTTTTCTGGTGATGGTGCAGAAGGAAGTCGCGGACCGACTGAGCGAAAAGCCCGGTTCAAAGATCTACGGCACTCCAAGCGTGAAGCTCGCTTGGTATGGTACCGCGGAACGTGTGGGCATTATCGGGCGCAATGTGTTCTGGCCGGCACCGAATGTGGATTCCGCGCTGGTGCTGTTCAAACGATATGAGGGCGGGCACACGCCTTCGGCCAACAATCCCGACGGTTCCGTAGTGGACCGCGAAAACGTGTTCCGTCTTATCGACGCCGCATTCGGCCAGAGGCGCAAAACCCTGCATGCCGCGTTGAAGAAGATCGTGCCCTCCGAAGCGTTCGAGCAGGCGGGCATCGATCCGACGCGCCGTGGCGAAACGCTTGCCATCGACGAATTCGTGGCATTGGCACGAGCCGTGGGCGAGGTGTCGCAAGCATGAGCGACACTAATACCGCAATCAACACGGTCAGCGTGGACTGCCCGGCGAAAACGAATCTGACCCTGCACGTAGGCAGGCCACGCAGCGAATGGGGTGGCCGACACGAGCTCGACACCATCTACTGCGCCGTCGGCGTGTACGACACCGTCACCACCAGTCGCAAAAAGCCCGGATCCGGTTTCTCCCTGAATCTTGAAGGTGCCTATCTTGGCGATCTGGCCTCCTCCGGCAGCGACATGCGACGCAACCATGCCGTACTCGCCCTGTTCGCCATGGCCGAAGCGAGCGGCCATGAACCGGATGTGGCGTTGAACATCGAAAAACGCATTCCCGTTGGCGCGGGCATGGCAGGAGGTTCCGCGGATGCGGCCGCCACGATTCTGGCATTGAACACGCTATGGAATCTTGATTGGTCCATTGAACGGTTGCAACAGGTTGCCGCCACATTGGGCGCGGATATGCCGTTCTGCCTGACCGGAGGCTATGCGCGAGGCACCGGCTTCGGCGAGCAGATCGAACAACTCAGCGAAAACAGCGACGCCGTGCTGGAACTGACGGATCAGGGCTTTGCAGGCCGTCTGCTGGTCGGCGCGTATCAGGCGGAACTGCGCACGCCGGAAGTGTATGCCATGTTCGACCAAATCGGCGCCGGCGCAACCGACAACAATCATCTGCAACAGGCGTCGATCTCACTGCATCCACGCAGCGGACAGGCGATCGACGAAGCGTTGCAGGCAGGCGCCAAGCAGGCGTTCGTCTCCGGATCCGGCCCTTCCGTAATCGCATTCGTGCCAACCGACGATGCGGCACGCGCCGTGCAGTCGGCATGGCAACAAAGCCGTTGCGTCGACCGCATCATCGCCACCAAGGCACCGGCCCATCCGATTGTGCATATCATCGCGTAACAGTAAGGTTGAAGTCAACCGATTTTTGGAGAAGGACTCGTACATGACTCAGGCTAACGACGAGCGCGCCGCGCGCAAACAGTACATTCGCCGCCGTCAAAAGGTGGTGTTCACCATCACCGGCACCATTTTGACGATCGCATTGGTGATTTCCCTGCTGTTCTTCTTCCATGTTGGAGGATTGGGCAATGTCAAGTCGGCCGCGGTACAGCCGAATTACGGCCAGCAGGCCCCTTGCGCAGCACAGGAACAGGACGGCAGCAAAGGCAAGTACGTGGAAAACCGCAACATCACCGTGCGCGTGCTCAACGGCACTGAATTCGCCGGCTTCGCGCAAGCCGTCAGCAGCGCGTTGCAGAACCGCGAGTTCAACACCCAGGCAGCCGGCAACTACACCAGCTCCAAAGTGGAACGCACGATGATCATCTTCGGCAAGAACGCCATCAATCAGGCGTACACGGTGAACAGCAACTTCACCGACGCGACGATGGTGATGGACGATCGTGAGGATATGCTGATCGACGTTGTGGTTGGCGCGACTTTCGACAATCTGCAGAATCAGAAGAAGGTGCCGACCGCCGGCAAGGAGATCGACAGCTTCGAGGGATGCGTTACCGTCGACAAGATGACCGACGTACAGAAGGCCCCCGAACACGACGCCGTGTGATTTGCAGATTTTTTGATTTGCAGATTTTCGGATTGACCTCACGATTTCGATTTTTCACTGAAAATCAAGATCGTGAGGTCAATTCTTATATTCGTGGGTTAAATCGCGGGCGAAATCCTCCAGAGAATACCCCCGAAACCGCACTTTTCGGAACCGACTGACCTCACGATTCTATTTTTGCCCGAAAAATCGAATCGTGCGGTCATAGAATCCAAATCGTGAGGTCAGCAAGCAGACTACTCGGCCTGCTGTTCCTCATACCAACGGTTCAACTCGGCAACAGCGACATCACGCTCGACCGGGCCGTTATCGAGGCGATATTCCAGCATGTGCTTGTACGCCTTGCCAACCAGCGGCCCCGGTTCAATGCCGAGTAGCTGCATGATTTCGTCACCGTTCAGATCAGGGCGGATCGCGTCGAAATCCTCCTTCTCCTTCAGATCGCGCACGCGCTGTTCCATCTCGTCCATCGCCGACGAAAACACCATGGCCTTGCGCTTGTTCTGCGTGGTCGCATCGGCACGCGTAAGGCGGTTCAGGCGCTCATACAGCGGACCTGCATCCTTGACGTAACGGCGGACCGCGGAATCCGTCCACGGCTCCTCCACGTAGCCGTGGAAGCGCAAGTGCAGATTGACCAGCTCGCTGACGTCCTCGACCATATGATGGTCGAAATGCAATGCCTTAAGGCGCTTGCGGGTCATTTTCGCGCCGACCGCATCATGATGATGGAAGCTCACCTTGCCACCCGATTCGAAACGACGCGTCTTCGGCTTGCCGATATCGTGCATCAGCGCGGCCAAACGCAACGTCAGATCCGGTGCCGGCACAGGGCCGTCCGGGCCGGTTTCGAGGGCAACCGCACGATCAATGACGATCATGGTGTGCTCGAACACGTCCTTATGACGATGATGTTCGTCGATTTCGAGCTGCAATGCCGGAATTTCCGGGAAGACGATATCGGCAAGACCGGAATCGACCAGCGCTTCGATACCTGCGCGCGGGCGATCGGACAGCAGCATTTTGACCAGTTCGTCGCGTACGCGCTCGGCGGAAACGATTTCAATGCGATCGACCATGTCGGTCAGCGCTTCAGCGGTTTCCGGTTCGATACGGAAGCCCAGTTGCGCCACGAAACGTACGGCGCGCATCATGCGCAGCGGATCGTCGTCAAACGACTGGCGAGGATCGACCGGCGTACGCAACACGCCCTTGACCAAATCGTTCGCACCGCCGAACGGGTCGACGAATTCCAATTCGGGCACGCGCAACGCCATGGCGTTCACCGTGAAATCGCGACGGGAAAGATCGCCTTCCAGCGTGTCGCCATAATTGACTTCCGGCTTGCGCGAGTCGGGGTCATACGTGTCGGAACGGTAGGTCGTTACCTCAACCTGCACTTCCGTGCCATCCTCACGACGGCGCATCGCACCCAACGTGCCGAATTTGCGCCCCATATCCCAAAAGCCATCACGCCCGAAACGGCGCAAAATATGTTCAAACTGCTCGGGACGCGCCGATGTGCAAAAATCCAAATCATGCGATTTGCGATGCAACAGCAGGTCCCGAACGGGACCTCCCACCAACGCCAATTCATAGCCTTCTTCGGCGAACATACGCCCTAATTCAATGGCCTCTGGCCACACTTCGAAGTTCACGCCATCCCTTTCCGGCACCACAAGTTTTCTGCCCTACCAGCATACCGTTACCCCACCTGCACACAGAATTGAGTATGGTTGGAATCATGATTACGCCCGCAGACCTTGCACGCATGCTTGCCCATGCTGCGGACGACCATGCCCAAAATCCGATGGAACCGGACAAACTGCTGTACACATCGCAGTCCGTTTCCTTGCGGCAAGAGACCATCATCACGCCCAACGCACCCACCCCGGCAATAATGCCGCAGCGGCGCGCCACGGACGGTCCGACCACATTCGCCTCGCTCGACGCGCAGGAACTGCCGGTAGTGCGCGAATATTCGGCGGGAGGTCTCGTATTCGACGACAAGGGCCGTGTGGCGATCATCGCACGCCACTCGCGTAGCGGACATTTGGAATGGTGCCTGCCGAAAGGTCATATCGAAAAAGGCGAAACACCGCAGCAAACCGCCGTTCGCGAAGTTCACGAGGAAACAGGAATCCTAGGTGAAGTGGTCGATTCCATCGCCACCATCGACTACTGGTTCACCGGAACCAGCCAGCGCGTGCACAAGCTGGTGCATCATTTCGCATTGCGTCAGATCGGCGGCGAGTTGACGGTGGAAGGCGACCCGGATCATGAGGCGGAAGACGCGATTTGGGTGGATTTTGCTGATTTGGACGACGTTCTCAGCTACCCGAACGAACGAAAGATAGCATGGTTGTACGCAAGGAAACTCAACAGACAGGCGTGAAGGTGAATCAACCCGCACAACGGAACGTTCCGCACGGCATGCGTGCGCTTTCGGCAATCCTCGCCATGGTTATGACCATGGCGTTGATGTTGTTATACGCACCTGTGCCGAAAGCCGAAGCCGAAGAAACACAGGAATCGCAATCCGGCACCATGCTGTCGATCGACTCCTCCACCGCCGTGCTGACCGACACTTCCGGCTATCATTTGAGCGCGACGGTGACCAACACCACCGATCAGGAAATCCCTTCAGGCACGCTCACCCTTGCCATGAACGCCTTCTACACGTTCGTGTCGCGCAACGATATCCAGGAATGGTCGGAAGGCATCGGGCAGATTCCCACGCCCAATATCGTTGGGCAGAGCGAGGTTCCCGCGCTTCAACCGGGAGCTTCGGCGGACGTGCACATCGACGCGGACTCGAATCAGGAGACGCTGGCGTCCGTCAACTCCTGGGGGCCGAAACCGGTCACGCTCAGTTATGAGGCCAATGGCGTTCAACAAGACGAAGCGCACACTTTCGCAACACGGACCGGAGCTGGAATCAATACCCCCGACACGCCCGCGATGAATATCACCATCGTGCAGCCGCTCGAAGCGCAAGGATGGACCACCGACAACACCATGCTGGAACAGCTCGTCAACAAAGGTGGCGTCACCTCCGCGGAACTCTCGAAAATCGCCGTTCCCGGCAAAGAAGACGAGGCACGACTCAAGTCGCTGGAACAGACGTTCACCAAGCATGACAAACTGCAGGTGGTGGCCGATCCAACCTATCTGAAGGCGATGCCGATGCCGACGCAAGTCGACGGCATCACGCAACCGGCCCTGTTCGACATCACCGCCTATTCCGCGCTGAACGACAGTAAAACCTATGATTCGTCAGGCGTCGGCACCTCGCAATGGAGTGCCGAACAGGCCTTGAAAAGCTATCAATCGGCGTTGGGTGACCCGAACGCGAGTATGACCACGTATGCATGGCAGGGCACCGGCAATTGGACCGCAGACGCGCTGGCGAAAGCCAAGCAGCAGGGGTACGACACCGTCATCGCCACGCATGATTTCGAAGAGGATGATGCGGCCACCGCGGAAACCGGCAAGACCGTAGTAACCACCGACGCCGGCGACATCACCGTACTGACCGCGCAAAGCGTGCTTTCCAACCTTGCACAAGGCAAGGCGACCAGTGCCGACGCCGAAGCGGACGGCGAGGGAACAACGGCCGGGCGTCTCGCGCGATTCGTCGCGCAAAGCGCGTTCTACCAGATGGAGCAGCCGTATTCGGAACGCAATCTGCTGGTCTGCCTGAACGGCAACTCTGATCCGGCCGTCGTGGACGCACTGATGACGGACGTCGAACAATCGCCATGGCTGAACATCACCGATCTGAACACGCTCAACAACGCCGACCCCGCCTTGAGCGGCGACGATGCAGCCGCGATCGTGCCGCAATCCGACGGAATCAATGATGCGACGCAAGCCAATCTCAGGCAGACGCTCAACACACTGGCAGCCTCGATAAACGACATCAAACGATTCAACGCATCCATCCTCACCGACGTCGCCGACGATGCCAAGCAGGCCCCCGCAGGCCTCAAAGCGTGGCGCAGGCAGCTCGTCAACGCGCACGGCATCATGGCCCTGCACGCGCTAGGCGGCGAAAATCCAGCCGGAAGCACCATGGTGGAAGGAGCCGGGCAACTGGCGTCCCTGCTCATCAACGGCGTGGCCATCACACCGACGGAAAACGTCAACGTGGTCAGCGAAACCGCGCAAATGCCCGTTACCATCAGCAACAGCCACCCCTATCCGGTCACGGTAAAAGTCTCATCATTGACCAACTCCATGCAGATCGTCACTTCGCGTTTCGACACCGTGGAAGTGCCCGCGCACGGCGAAGCCCAAGTGGCGTTCATTATCCGCGTAGCCACCTCCGGCACCGCGGACGCCACGCTCAGCCTGCAGGACAGGCAGGGCATCACATTCGGAGCGACACAAACCACCCACATCACCAGCGCATTGCAGATCAGCGACAAAAGCGGCTTCATCATCATCGGCATCGCCGTGCTGTTTGGAGCTTTGGGACTGTGGCGCCAATTCCACCGTAAGAAGGATCCCGACGAATGAGTTCTTCCGTTGGCCGTAATTCACTGATCATGGCCTCCGGCACCGCGGCCTCGCGCGTGACCGGGCAAATCCGTACCATTCTGCTCGCTTGGGCTTTAGGCACCACCGGCTATGCGGCGAACGCCTACCAAGCCGGATCCATGATTCCGCAGGTGATCTACACCTTGGTTTCCGGCGGTATTTTCAACGCCGTGCTCGTGCCGCAGATCGTGCGCACGTTGAAGGCAAAAGACGCCGAAACCAAACTCAACAAGCTCATCACGCTTGCCATCACCATGCTGTTGGCGGTGACGATCCTGATGGCCCTATGCACGCCGCTGCTCACCAAGCTGTATGTGAACGGTAGCCCCGAAACCATGGCGTTGGCGACCTCATTCACCCTGTGGTGCATGCCGCAGATCTTCTTCTACGGCCTATATACGGTGGTCGGCCAGATTCTCGCGGCCAAAGACCATTTCACCGCGTATGCGTGGAGTTCCGTGGGTGCGAACATCATCAGCTGCATCGGCTTCGGCACGTTCATCGCGCTATTCGGCCGTGCCACCGAGCATCCGCTTGATTTTTGGACCGCCGACAAAATCGCCCTGACCGCAGGCACGTGGACGTTGGGCGTGGCATTCCAGGCGCTGGTACTGTTCATTCCACTGACCAAAATCGGATTGAAATACCGTCCGCAATTCGGACTTCGCGGCATCGGCTTGCGTTCCATGGGTCCGGTCGCGGCTTGGAGTGTCGGCATTGTCGTAATCGACCAGCTCGCCAATATCGTAATCACGCGTACCTCCACTAACGCGCCGATGCTCGCGCAGCAGCAGTTCGGCATCAATCCGCTCGACGTGGCCGGCAATGCTTCATACCAGAACGCGTACACGATTTACATGTTGCCGTATTCGCTGATTGCCGTTTCGCTGGCAACCGCGATTTTCCCGAAAATATCCCGTGCGGTCGCCGATCATAATATCGCCGAAGCGCGCATCGATCTCAGCCAGGCGCTGCGCAATATGGGTGTGATCATGTGCTATTTCGCGGTCGCTTTCGTGGTGATGCCCGTTCCGATCATTCTCGCGTTGCTGCCGTCTGTGAGCGTCAGAGAGGCGATTCTTATGGCGGGACCGTTGGTCACGCTTGGCGTGGGACTTCCGTTCGCCAGCGCGTATCTGATTATCCAGCGCACGTTCTATGCATTCGAAGACGGCAAATCGCCGTTCATTTTCATGCTGTTCGCCATGGGCATTCAAGCGGTAAGCGTGATCATCGGCGCGAAACTACTCCCCCCTACCGAATGGACGACAATGATCGGCATGGTAGGAGCCATGAGCTACATACTGCCGATCCCCATCCTGTATGCCATGCTGCGCAAACGATTCGAAAACAATATCGACGGTCCGCACATAGCCATCTCGTATCTGAAATCGATTGGCGCGGCAGTAGCTACCATGTTCATCGGCGTGACGGTACGTGACAGCGTCTACCAGCTTGTCGGCGCCCAAATCGGAGCGGTGGACGGTCATATGAACTGGATTCAGGCAGTGGCGTGTGCCGCACTGCTGGCCATAGTGGCCTTCATCGTTTACGTAGGCATGTTGCGGCTGCTACGTTCCGAGGAATTCAAGGAGGCGATCGCACTGATTTCCTCACGTATTCCCGGACTTCGCAAGCCGACCAGCCCCAACGATAGACTGGAACAGGGCGACGCCGAAAACGGCGAGTGACCATAGGCAGAACAAACGTTTACAAAAAGTTGAAGGAACCCATGAAACCTCAGCTGGGAGATACCATCAGCAATCGCTACGTGCTCGTTTCGCCATTGCGCGAAGAAACCGGACTGCAGGTCTGGAAGGCCAGCGACCATGTGCTCGCACGGGATTGCCAGCTGTTTATTGTCAGCAGCAGCAAGGCATTGCAGGAAGTCAACGCAACCGCTTCCATGCTGGCTATTTCGCATGATTCCCACTTCACGAAAGTGCTGCAGCTCCAGCATGCCGGCCAGGTCGCGCTGGTGGTGACGCAGCTTGACGAAGGCATGACCCTCAGTGAATATCTTGCGCTGAACGCCAACCAGCCGTTGAGCTATACAGCCATGCGCTCCATCATTGGCGAAGTCATCGAATCATTGCATGCGCTGCAAAAAGACAATCTCACGCATTTCTCCATCAGCACCGACACGGTGCGACTGACCCGTTCCGGCATTCAGATCGCAGATGCTCCAGTGAGCATCATGCTTGCCGACACTTCCCGCGCGCAGGCTTTGGAAAATCGGGAACAGCTTGCGATCCGTCAAATCTCAGCGCTGTTGTACGCCATGCTGATCCGACGCCCGTCCACGCTGTCGACGGATTTCCGTCTTGAAGCGCTCGCGCCGACCACGCCGATGGAATTCCGCGTGATCTGCAAGCGCGGTCTCGAACTTGAAGAGGACGACGGCTTCCCCACCGTTCCGATGGCAACCATTGCGGAATTGGAAGCGTTGCTTGGCGAGTACCAACCGCTGTCATCGTTGGGAAGCATGGATATCACGTTGCCTTCCATGGATTCGGAATGCTCAATCGCCAATGTTCCGTTACTGCAGATTCTTGAGAAGGATGTGCTCCCGCTGCCGGATACGCTGGCAGCGGCTGGAAGCATTCCGGAAATGACGTTCACGGCTCCCGAACCGCATAACGATTTTTCCGATGGCAAGGAGGCTTTGGCGAAAGGCGTCGCGGCCACCAGTGGAGCGGTGAAATCGTTGTGGAGCAGCGGCCGTGAACTGCTGAGCGAAGAAGACATCGATGGCGTGACCGACACCAGCGATTCTCCCTTCTCCTTCCCCATCAGGGTTTCCGTACCGGACGATGGCATGTCATCCGACGATTCCCAGTTGGAAAAAACCGGTCGCATTCCAGTGATCGGCGCGGATGGTCAGGTCATTCAGCCCGGCGAGGAGTCCGCCCGTGCGTTGAAAGCAGAGCAGGAGGCGATCGATGCCGCGTATGCCGCCGGTCGAGCCGCGGTTCCGCCGAGCTTCACGCCGAAGAATCCTTCTTCCGCTTCGGCGAATACTGACGTTGCCGACGCGAAACTGTTTGGCAAGCTGAAAACGAAGGTCGTTGCGATTATCGTGGCGGTCATCGTTGTTGCGGTTGCGCTTGGGTTTGCAGTTCATGGTTTGATGCAGCCTTCAGATTCGGTTACGACTGATTCAAAAGGACCATGGCCGGAAATAAATCTTGACGAAGTGCCGTTCGGCGAGGGAGATCAGTCGGATGCGAATTCCGCGGATTCTTCCAATTCCGATACGTCCGGCAATACCGATTCGTCCAATTCCAAGGATTCTTCCGATGCTTCCGCCAATACGCCGGCATCCGGCGAGTCTACGGCGTCCAAGCAACCCAAGAAAACCGAGGACAAGGTCGTGACCGCCGACAAGCAGTCGAAGAAAGTGCCGGATCCGAAGCAGCCGGAAAACACGACCGCGTACGAAATCGACAATCGTCAATTCCTGTCGAATCCTGACGGACAGCAGGGCTACGGATATTACGTGCATCTGAGCCAGCCGCAGAAGGCGTATCGCATGGTCATCAAAATTCGTTCTTCCGGTGGTCAGGGATATATTCGCGTGAATGCGACAAACAGCCCGTCCCAAGGCGAACAGGTGGCGCAGTTCAAGTTTGACGCTTCCGGCACGACCGACATCAAGTTCGACAAGGCCGTGGAAACGCAGGACATCATGCTGTGGGTCCCACTTGATAGCCTGCCGGGCAACCAGCTGTACATCGAAAGCATTCAAGTGTTCTGATCGTCAGCACATCGCAATATCCGATTACTTCTGAAGATTGCGATACGAAAAGAGCCTGCCATGCGTCACCTCACGTATGGCAGGCTCTTTTCGTATTTATTTTTGGAATATGGTCGTAGTCGAAAAGCGATGGAACTTGGCTCAAGAATCGACAACCAACTTTTCGCCATTTTTATCACTCTGATGTCAGAACTCTAATGTCAGATTCGGGAGCTTGCTCGCGGATGATTTTATGCTGCGCGACGGCTACCCCCGTCTCTACAGTTCCGAAATGCCGCTTGAACTCTTCTTTTCGTCATATCTCAGCACATATGTCGAGCGAGACGTGGCCGGTTATCTCAATGTGCGAAACGTGACCGCTTTCCACAAATTCCTGCGTCTTTGCGCTCTGAGCGGCGCTTTGTGGCGGCTCGCGTGGAATCAAGTTTTCAAGCCAAAGACGAGCAGGTATATTCCGCCGCAGACTGGCTGACGCGCTGAAACGTCTACCCCAGCATTAGTCTGACCCATGATCTGGTTTGGCTGACCTCATGATTGTGATCTGGCGACCTCACGATTTCAATCGGGGACACTCTTTTCCAGATCGTGAGGTCGCCAAAACAAAATCATGAGGCCAGATAGAAGAAATCGTGCGGTCAACTGACAAATCATGCGGTCGCTCACATAATCCCGTCCGCACAACCCGCACCTAAAACCGATTACCAGAGTCACACGGACGGAATCGCAGCTACCGCCAGCACACCCCTTACTCCGGCCAGGATTCGAAGAGGGTGAGGAGCGTTTCAACGTTGGTGTCGCTCCAACTGTCGATTCTGGGACCAGCATACGTACTGTTGTATGGCTGATCGAACACGACCACATGCTGCCCTGCCTCACGCAAAGTTTCGATATTCGCCGGCGAATCGTCAATATGAATCGTGGCCTGCATACTGTCTTTCAGCCCAGTAAAGCACAGACTCATGTACGGAATGCGGTTGCTGTCCAGCCATTGCGCAGTGTCGGAAACGACCATCTGATGCTGGCCGGACACGAACAGCCTATGCGTGACGATGCGAATGTACA
>OFRY01000936.1_pt1 | contig 14787 bp, 13 predicted proteins | sample 1543171 | NCBI WGS metagenome assembly OFRY01 (sample SAMN04209240, study PRJEB22552) | human gut metagenome | biome: gut; material: feces | host: Homo sapiens | place: USA: Oklahoma | reverse complement strand
GAACTGAGGCGCGCGACGAGCTGCCTTGAGACCGTATTTCTTGCGTTCCTTCATTCTGGGGTCGCGGGTCAGGAACCCGGCGGCCTTCAGAGCGGGGCGATACTCGGCGTTCATCTCCAGCAGGGCGCGGCTGATGCCGTGGCGGATGGCGCCGGCCTGGCCGGTGACCCCGCCGCCGGAGACGGTGGCGGAGATATCCACCTTGCCCAGCAGGTCTGTGGTGTCCAGGGGCTGGCGGACAATGAGCTTCAGGGTCTCCAGGCCGAAGTAGTCGTCGATGTCACGGCCGTTGATGGTGATGGCACCAGTGCCGTTGGGGAACAGATGCACCCGGGCCACGGAGGACTTCCGGCGGCCGGTGCCGTAATGGTAAGGCTTCTTGCTCTTATACATGGTCTCACTCCTCCTTATTCTGCGGCCCACAGTTCGGGCTTCTGTGCGGCGTGGATGTGCTCGGGACCGCGGAAAATCTTCAGGCGGGTCAGGGAATCCTTGGTGATGATGTTCCGGGGCATCATGCCGCGGACCGCCAGCTTCATGGCCAGCTCGGGCTTGTCCTGCATGAGCTTACGGTACTTGGTCTCCTTCAGGCCGCCCACATAGCCGGAGTGGGTGCGGTAGTACTTCTGATCCAGCTTCTTGCCGGTGAGCACGGCCTTCTCGGCGTTGATGACAATGACAAAGTCGCCGCAGTCGGCGTGGGGGGTGAACTCAGGCTTGTGCTTGCCGCGCAGCAGCATGGCGGCGTGCTCGCGGCGCAGCTCCTCGCACAGTGCGTAAAGACTCCACTTGTCGTTGTGCTCCGTGCGTACGGCTTTCAGCGGAATGGGCGCGATACCCGCTCTTTTGTACGCTGCAAGGAACACGTCCAGCATCTCACCCGCAAAGCCGGAAAAAATCAGCACCTCCGGCAGCTTGTAGCCCGCCGGGGCTTTCTGCACGTTCACGTTCACTTTCTCGCCGCACAGCGCTGCAACTGCGCGGTCACGGTCGGCGTTCGTCAGCCGTCTTGCCGTCAGGTGCAGTTCTCTGCACAGTGCAGAAAGCTGCTTTTCCTTCGCAGCGTCTTCAACATGGTATAAAACAAGAGCCATACGTTTCTCCTTACTCTTCACACAGCGGGCGGAACAAGTCGCCGCGGCGCTTCATCATGCGGTAACGGAGGATCATCATAATCAGCACCCCAAAGCGCGCCGCAGATTCGATCACGTTCACCGTGAAGATTGCCGTGTCGTTCGCGCCGAGCGCCGTGTAGACCGAAACGCCGAAGAACGGCAGAAGCGAGTTGCTCAGCGTCACAAACAGCGTGTAAATGCTGATGATAAGCGCGCGGTTTTTTTTCGGCGTCGCCTGCAAAAGTAGCTGTACCACGCACATGTTCGTCGCACCCTGCGGAATGTTGCCGATGAGCGCCAGAATCATAAAGTACGGCATACGCGCGCTTTGCGGCAGCAACGTCATAGAAGCCACCGTAATGGGGCAGAGCAGCAAGCCTGCGCATACGAAAATGATTGTAAAATGCTCGGATTTGCGGCGGCACAGCTTCGAGAAAAAGCCGATGAAGATCATCTGGCAAATGGAACACAAAGCCTGAAAAAAGCTCAGCTGCGCTTCGTTCATGCCGGCATATTTTGTCTCCGCTATATACCAAAGGCTCCAGTCCAGGTGCCACGAAAGGTAAAACAGCATGATGCAGATGAAAAAGCCGCGGAACGGCTTGCTGCGTACCATCTGGTTCAAAGCTTCCGGGAACATTTTCAGTCCCATCTCCTGCTTTTCTTCCGCCTTGCGCGGCGGACAGGGGATGCGGCGCAGCACAAGCGCCTGCAAAAGCATGCATACGCCTGCAATATAAAAGAAAATGCGCAGCACAATGAGCTTTCCCTCGGTGTCCGGCATCAGCGTCATGACATTGCCGCACAAAAGCGGCACCACAATGCCCACAAAGAACAGACACCGGCTGCGGAACGTGAACACGCTGTTGCGCAGGCCCGGCTCCACCGCGTCACCGAAGAATGTCTGCCACTGCGCGTTATACAGCGCAATGCCGCCCACCGTCATGCCGAGAAACACAAAAAATGCCGTCATGCGATGCTCGCCGAACAGCGGCACGGAGCCGTAAGCAAAATACGCCGCGCTCAAAAACAGCGCCAGTATGAACGGCACCGTGCGGCTCGTCTTCGTACGGTTCGCAAGGAATCCCACCGGAATCATACAGATGCCCGCCACCATGTTCGGCACCATCTGCACAAGGCCGATCTGCGTGTCCGTCGCGCCAAGATTCGTCGCATACAAATTGTTCGCCAGCGAGTAAAGCGAAACGGCATACTGCAATAAAAAGCCCTCAATGCCGAAAAGGCACAGCATGCGCAGTTTCGGATCAGACTGCAGCGATTTGACCGGATGAAATGTAAATTTACCCATAGATGTTCTCCCCTGAGAAAAATAAGCGGCGCACCGAATACACACGCCCTATCCATTATAAACGAAAACCGGGCAAAGACAAGCCTTACCCGGAATTTTCATCGTTTTATTTTTTGTAAACGCATTTGCCGCCAAAATACGTCGCCTCGGCTTCAATACGGTGCAACGTGTTGGCGTCCGCCTTGAACGGATCTTCGGAAAGCACCACAAAGTCCGCAAGCTGTCCGTTTGCAATCTCGCCCTTTTTGCCTTCCTCAAATGATGCTACCGCGCCGCTTTTTGTAAACGAGTCGATGGCCTCCCGTACCGTCAGCGCTTCCTCCGGGCGATACGGTGCGTCCGTTGAGCCAATGCTTCGCCGCGTCACCGCGCACTCCATGCCGCGCATCACGTTCGGCTCCTCCACCGGCGCGTCCGAGCCGTTCGAGAACGGAATGCGCGCATTCAGAAGCGTCTTAGCCGGGTAACTCGTGCTCGCCAATTCATCGCCCACACGCTCGCGCACAATGTGCGTGTCGTAGTCGAGGAAGATCGACTGCAAATTCACGCGCAGCTTTAATTTCTTCATGCGCTCAATCTGGTCACGCCGCACAATCTGGCAGTGCACGATGCCATGTCGGTGGTCGTCGCGCGGGTGCTCATGAAGCGCCTTTTCGTAAGCGTCCAATACGTTGTCGAGCGCCCCGTCGCCGATGGCGTGTACCGCAACAGAAAGTCCCTTTTCGTTCGCAAGAGAGATAAGCCCGTTCAATTCCGCATTCGTGTATAGCGGAATGCCGCGTGCGTTCTCATCGTCTGCATACGGGCGGCTTAAACACGCTGTGCGTGCGCCGAGCGACCCGTCCGAGATGATCTTCAGCGGTCCCGCGCGGAACATATCGTCTTCAAAATACGCATCGCCGCTCTCGATATATTCAGAAAGCGCCTCTACGTTCGTAAACTGTGCCTGCTCATTCACGCGCACCGTCATCAGCCCCGGCGTTCTCAAAAGCTTCTGTACCGTCTTGTACGGCACACCGGGGAACGTCTCGTAGTCGTCGCTTTGGCAAGAGGTGATGCCGTAACGGTTCAGCCGCTTGCAGGAGGCGCGCAGCATTGCACACAGCTGCGCCTCATCCGGCTCCGGAATGCCCGCGTACACCACCGCTACGGCGTTTTCAAAAAACTGCCCGTTCGGCTCGCCGCTTTCATCTAAAGCAAAGCTGCCGCCCGCCACCTGCGGCGTGTCCTTCGTAATGCCCAACACTTCCAGCGCCTTTGAGTTCACTACGCAGATGTGCCCGCACGCCCGCGTAATGCAGATCGGGTGTTCGGTCGAGACAGAATCCAAATCCCACCGTGTCGGAAAGCGGCGCTCGTCTGCAAAATAATCGTGGTTAAAGCCGCGCCCCTGCACCCACGTGCCGGGTGTTACGCCCGTTTCCTTTATATAGGTGCGCAGACAGTCGAGCATCTCCTTTAAAGATGTCGTGTGCGCGCCGAGGTTCGCCATTGTCAGTACATTGCCGAGGTTCAGCACATGCATGTGTGAGTCGTTAAACCCCGCGCAGACGAATTTTCCGCCTAAATCGACTACTTCATCTGCCGTGGCTTTATCCGTCTCGCCCACAAAGCAGAATTTTCCGTTTTCCACCGCAAAATCCGTCACAAAGCCGTTTCCCGTGTAAACCGTGCCGTTTTTATAAACCGTCCGCATATTGTCTCCCCGTTTCCATCTGTTTTCTCCAGTATAAAGCAAGGGGAAAGCCCCTGTCAAGTTGAAAAAACCTGACTTTTCCCGCGCGCCGTTCCATCTTATCTTTATTTGTAAAGAGAAAAATAGCGCACGGCATAATGAAATTCTATACGGCTTACTAAAATATCAAAAATGAAATAGTAGATATGTCAATATAACATTTTACAATTCGATTTAATGTGCGTATAATACAGATGCTTCCAAATACAGTTTACAAAAAAGTAACAGGATATTTGGTCAATGTCAACAAAAACGTGTGCTCTTGTGACCGTGTCTTGTTGCTGCTTTTCACAGCGGCGAAAGATGCGGTCGTGTGCCCTTTTGGGGCGCAGCGCTGAAGGGGGAATTTTTGCCCGGTGATATTGAAATGGAAGGCAAAATTTTGAGAAAGAAAGGGAAAAACAATGAAAGCAAAGAAAACAAAGCTGGCTTTGTGGATCTGCGCTATTGTGGTGCTGCTCGTCGCAAGCATTCTGGTTCCTTCGGTGCAGAAGACCGAAACGATTCAGGTGACCATGCGTGACGCGGTTCTGCATGAGACGAACAGAATCAGCCTCTTCGGCATCAAAGATGTCAACCCGGCGCTGATCTCCGCCATGGTGGTCTCGGGCATCTTGCTGGTGTTTGCGGTCATCGTGCGCATTTTCGTCATTCCGCGCTTTAAGATGGTGCCCGGAAAGTTCCAGATGCTCCTTGAGCAGGCGGTAGACCTGTTCGACGGCATGGCTAAGTCCAACAGTCCGGGGCGCAGCGGCTTCCTCGGTGCGTACATCTTCACGGCCGGCGCGTACATTTTCATCGGTACGCTCTTTGAGCTGTTCGGCATTCAGGCTATCACAACGGAGGGTTCTCCCATCACGCTTCCGGCGCCGCTGTCCGATGTCAACGCCGCCATCGCCATGGGCTGCTTCTCGTACCTCGTCATTCTGGGAGGCGGTATCGCGTATAACGGCTTCAAAGGCGTGGGCAGCACTTTAAAGGAGTTCTCGCTGCCGATTTCCATGAGCTTCCGTCTGTTCGGCGCGCTTTTAAGCGGCTTGCTCGTTACGGAGCTTGTGTACTATTATGTGAATCTGAGCTTTGTGCTGCCGGTCATCGTGGGCGTTATGTTCACGCTGCTGCACGCGCTCATTCAGGCATATGTTTTGACGATGCTCGTCGCGCTCTATTTCGGCGAGGTTTCCGAGAAGCAGGAACCGAAAAAGAAAAAAGTAAAAGCAGAAGCTGAAAATTAACCTACGGAGGGAAAATATCATGAACGCAAAACAGAGAAAGTTAAAGAAGCTTGCCATCATTCTGCTGGCAGTCATCGCCATCCTCACCATCTCCATTCCGGTATTCGCCGCAACAAACGGTGATGCCGCAACCACCACGGCAACAGCCGAAACCGCAGTAGAAGCTGCAGCCACCACCGCAGACAGCACAACTGGCCTTAAGGCACTTGCTTCCGCTATTGCAGTCGGTATTGCAGCCGCCGGCGGTGCAGTCGGTATGGGCCTCTCCGCAGGTAAGGCTGTTGAGGGCATCGCACGTCAGCCGGAGGCTGAAAGCAAGATCCGTACCACCCTCATGCTCGGCCTCGTCTTTATCGAGACGGCCATCATTTATGCCCTGCTCGTTGTTATCCTCATCATCTTCGTCCTGTAAAGGAGAGTGCAGATCGTGAACATCCCACTGAATATTGATTGGCAGCAGATTTTGCTGCATGTACTGAATTTCGTCATTTTGTTCGGCGGCCTGTATTTCCTTTTGTACAAGCCGGTCAAGAACTTCATGGCAAAGCGCGAAGCGCATTATGCCGAAATGGCACAGAAGGCCCAAAGTGAACTCGATTCCGCCGAAAAAATCAAGGCGGATTATCAGGAGCAGCTCAAGTCCGTTGAGGGCGAGATCAGCGCAAAGAGAACCGAAGCGCAGAAAGAGCTCGACCGCAGCGTACAGCAGCAGCTTTCCGATGCCCATGCACAGGCGGATAAGATCGTCGCCGATGCGCAGAAGGATGCCGCCCGTGTACATGATAAGATGATCGCAGACGCACAGAAGGAGCTTACCGAGCTCGCTATGGAAGCGACCAAGAAGCTTGTTTATAAAGACGGCGATCCGTATGACGCGTTCCTCGATCAGGCAGAGAGGGGAGAGCCGAATGCGTAATGCAGATGAAAAGGCCGTAGCCGTTCTCCGCGGCAGCCGCCGCCCGGATGCCGAACAGGAAAAGCGCTTTGCGGAATTCCTGCTGCGTACCTATGGCTGTGAGATTCCGCTCACCTTTGAAGAAGATAAAATGCTGAACGGCTTCACGCTTACCGTCGGCACCGATGTGTACGATTGGAGCCTCAAAAGCCGTCTGCGCCAGTTTGAAGAAAAGCTAAAGGCGTTAAAGTCCGGCAGCGATTCCGTCATTCCGCTGATGAGGGAAGCCGTTGAAGATTTTACCCCATCCGCAGAAGCGGAAGAGACCGGTACGGTTCTCACCGTTGGCGATGAGATTGCCGTTGTCAGTGGCCTTGAGCATGCCGCCTACGGCGAGATTCTCCTGTTCTCCTCCGGCGTTAAGGGCATGGTGCAGGACCTGCGCCGCAATGAGATCGGCTGCGTCCTCTTTGGCGACGATGCCGAGATCACCGAGGGCAGCCTTGTGCGCAGAAGCGGCAAGACCGCCGGTATCCCGGTCGGCGACGGCTTCCTCGGCCGTGTTGTCGATGCACTCGGTACGCCGATCGACGGCAAGGGTGACATCAGCGCCGAGGGCTACCGCCCCATCGAGTGCCCCGCACCGGGCATTGTCGACCGCCAGCCGGTCAACGCGCCTATGGAAACCGGCCTTCTCGCCATCGATTCCATGTTCCCGATTGGCCGCGGCCAGCGTGAGCTTATCATCGGCGACCGCCAGACCGGTAAAACCGCCGTCGCGCTCGATACCATTTTGAACCAGAAGGGCAAGAACGTCGTTTGCATCTATGTCGCCATCGGTCAGAAGTCCAGCTCCGTTGCACAGCTTGTGGAGACCTTAAAGCGCCGCGGCGCCATGGATTACACCATCGTCGTCAACGCATCTGCCAGTGACCCGGCTTCCTTGCAATACATCGCACCGTATGCCGGCTGCGCACTCGGCGAGTACTTCATGTATCAGGGCAGAGATGTCCTCATCGTGTACGATGACCTTTCAAAGCACGCCATTGCGTACCGTGCACTGAGCCTGCTTTTGGAGCGTTCCCCGGGTCGTGAAGCGTATCCTGGTGACGTTTTCTACCTGCATTCCCGTTTGTTGGAGCGTTCCGCGCATCTTTCCGATGCCCTCGGCGGCGGCAGCATGACGGCATTGCCGATTGTTGAAACGCAGGCGGGCGACGTTTCCGCTTACATTCCGACGAATATTATTTCCATCACAGACGGTCAGATCTTCCTTGAGAGCGACCTGTTCTTCTCCGGCCAGCGTCCGGCTGTCAACGTCGGTCTTTCGGTTTCCCGTGTCGGCGGCGACGCCCAGACAAAGGCCATGAAAAAGGCAGCGGGCGGCATCCGTCTGGACCTTGCCCAGTACCGCGAAATGGAAGTCTTCACCCAGTTCTCCAGCGATCTCGACGAGACTACAAAGCGTCAGCTCACCTACGGTCAGAGCCTTATGCGTCTGCTGCGTCAGCCGCAGTACCATCCGATGAGCCAGCACGATCAGGTCATCACGCTCGTCTCTGCTTTGCACCACGTCATGCAGGATGTCCCGCTTGACGATATGGGTCGTTTCCACACAGAGCTCATCAAGTACGCCGAGGAGAATATGAGCGATGTCTGCCGCCGTGTCGATACCACCGGTCAGCTTTCCGACCCCGACCGCGAAGAGATTTTGAAAGTCGCGAAGGAATTCCTCGAAAAGTACAAGGCGGAAAACCCGCAGAACGCGTAAGCGCTCGGAAAGGCGGTTTTCGCTATGGCTAATACAAAAGAGATTAAAACCAGAATCGAAAGCGTTAAGGATACGCGTAAAATCACGAACGCCATGTACCTTATCGCTTCCACAAAGCTGCGCAAAGCACGCAACGATCTGGACCGCACGCGCCCGTATTTCGAGGCGCTGCGCACGGAGATCAAGCGTATCTTCCGTACCCAGAACGACGTGGACAGCCGCTATTTCTATCCCCCCGAGGGCGAGCCGCCGCTGGAGGGCACCTACGCGTGCCTCGTCATCACGGCGGATAAGGGCCTCGCGGGCGCATACAACCAGAACGTCATCAAGGAAGCCATGCACATGCTCGATGAGCATCCCGACACGAAGCTCTACGTTGTAGGCGAATACGGCCGCCACTTCTTTACGCAGCACAATATCCCCATGGAGCACAGCTTCCTCTATACGGCACAGAACCCCACCATGCAGCGCGCGAGAGAAATTTGCGACATCCTGCTCGAGGGCTACGACCGCGGGGATTTTAAGAAGATTTTTGTCATTTATACCGATATGGAGAACAGCCTCACGTCCTCTGCACACTGCACGCGTCTGCTGCCGTTCCACCGCGCCTATTTCCAGACGGATACGGTGGAAAAGGCGGTCACCACGCCATTCGAGTTTGTACCCTCCGTGCAGGCGGTTCTCAACAACATCATGCAGAGCTACGTTTCGGGCTTTATTTACAGTGCCCTCATCGATAGCTTCTGCAGCGAGCAGAATGCCCGCATGACGGCGATGGATTCCGCCAACAGCAACGCGGAAAAGCTCCTCGCAGAGCTTTCCTTGCAGTATAACCGCGTGCGTCAGGCTGCCATCACGCAGGAGATTACAGAGGTCTCCGCCGGTGCGAAGGCACAGCGTCAAAAACACAGGAAGGAAGCGTGAACAACGTGAATACAGGTAAGATCGTACAGATCTCCGGCCCGGTCATCGACGTACAGTTCGAGTCCGGCGTTCTGCCGAAAATCAGAGAAGCCCTTTCGCTTACCGTGGACGGACGGCGGTATGTGATGGAGGTTGCCCAGCATGTGGGTGACAACACGGTCCGCTGCGTCATGCTTTCCGGCAGTGAGGGTCTTTCCCGCGGTATGCAGGTTGAGGCTCCGGGCAAAACCATCGAAGTGCCGGTGGGCGAAAACACGCTCGGCCGCATGTTCAACGTGCTCGGCGATCCCATCGACGGCGGCGAAGCCGTTCCCGCAACCGAGCCGCACAAAAGCATTTACAGAAAAGCTCCGTCGTTTGACGAGCAGAACCCGGCCGTCGAGATCCTCGAGACCGGCATCAAGGTCATCGATCTTCTGGAGCCGTACCCGAAGGGCGGCAAAATCGGTCTGTTCGGCGGCGCAGGCGTCGGCAAGACCGTCCTTATCCAGGAGCTCATCCACAACGTCGCCATGGAGCACGGCGGTTACTCCGTGTTTACCGGCGTCGGCGAGCGCAGCCGTGAGGGTAACGACCTCTGGCGTGAAATGCGTGAAAGCGGTGTCGGCGATAAAACGGCGCTCGTCTTCGGCCAGATGAACGAGTCCCCGGGCGTGCGTATGCGTGTCGCCCTCTCCGGCCTCACCATGGCAGAGCATTTCCGTGACGAAGAGCACAAGGACGTCCTGCTCTTCATCGATAACATTTTCCGTTTCGTGCAGGCAGGCAGTGAGGTTTCCACGCTTCTCGGCCGTATGCCTTCCGCCGTCGGTTATCAGCCGACCCTCGCAAACGAAATGGGCGAGCTGCAGGAGCGCATCACCTCCACAAAAGACGGCTCCGTCACCTCGGTTCAGGCCGTTTACGTGCCTGCCGATGACCTTACCGACCCGGCCCCGGCCACAACGTTCGCCCACCTCGACGCTACGACCGTTTTGAGCCGTAAGATCGCCGAGCAGGGCATTTACCCCGCTGTCGATCCGCTGGAGTCTACCTCCCGTATCCTCGAAGCCGATGTTGTCGGCGAGGAGCACTACCGCATCGCGCGTGAAGTGCAGGAGACCCTCCAGAAGTACAGCGAGCTGCAGGACATCATCGCCATCCTCGGTATGGACGAGCTTAGCGACGAAGATCAGCTCACCGTGCAGCGCGCGAGAAAGATCCAGCGTTTCCTCTCGCAGCCGATGCACGTCGCAGAAAAGTTCTCCAGCGTGCCGGGCGTTTACGTCCCGCTCAAAGAGACGCTGCGCGGCTTCAAGGCCATCGTAGACGGCGAAATGGACCAGTACCCCGAGGCGGCGTTCTATAACGTAGGTACGCTCGAGGACGTCATCGCGAAAGCGAAGCAGTTAGAGGCGGAGGCGATCTGATGCGTACATTTCAGATGCACCTGCTTGAAGCCGATAAGGTCTTTTTCGAGGGCGAGTGCGAGTCGCTTGTTGTGCCCACAACGGTCGGCCAGTACGGCATTCTGGCGGGTCACAGCAATATGATCTCCGCCGTCGTGCCGGGCGTGCTCTCTTACCGCGCACCGGGTAAGGAGTGGCGCACCGCTGCTGTTTCCGAGGGCATGGTGAAGGTCGAGGGCAACGATATCCTCGTGCTTGTAGACTCCGCCGAGTACCCGGAAGAGATCGATGCCAAACGTGCACAGCGCGCCGCCGATGAGGCGAAGGAGGCCATCCTCCAAAAGCGCAGCGTGCGCGAATACCGCACCGCGCAGGCGAATCTTGCCCGCGCCATCAACCGCCTGCGCGTCAAGAAAAACGCGAGATAAGGCGGCAAAACCACACCGAATTTCCAAATATGCAAAAAGCGTTCCGAGCATTCGGGGCGCTTTTTGCATATTTCACACAAAGGGTTTGCTTTTTTCATGAACTTTCGAAATTTCGCAAAAACTGCGGTACAAAACGGCGGAATGTGCTATAATGAACGCGAATACCGGCGGAAAAGTACGCCGGAAAGTTGTATTGAAATTCAGTTTAAAGGAGTCAAAAGCATGATCAAAGTCGGTTTTATCGATTACTATTTAGACGAGTGGCACGCCAATAACTACGTTCACATGCTGCACGATTACTCAAACGGCGAGGTAGAAGCCGTGTACGCCTGGGCTGAAATCGACAGCCCCGAGGGCGGCCTCACAACGGACGCATGGTGCGAAAAATACGGTCTCACCCGCATGATGACGCAGGAGGAGCTCATCGAAAAGAGCGATGTTCTGCTCGTGCTCGCCCCGCGTGACCCGAAAAAGCACGAAGAACTCGCAAACCTCGCGCTGCGCTCCGGCAAGCGCTGCTATGTGGATAAAACCTTCGCGCCGGATCACTTCGCCGCAAAGCGTATGCTCGATCTTGCCGAGCAGAGCGGCACGCCGTGCTGGTCGTCTTCCGCGCTGCGTTTTGCGGAGGAGTATCAGGCAGCGGATAAAACGAACATCAAGGGTGTCAACGCATGGGGCCCGAACGGTTTTGAGGATTACGCTATCCACCAGCTGGAGCCGATCTTCATGATGATGCAGGCTCCCGCGACGGAAGTCATGCATCTGACAAACGACGAGGTGTACACCGGCGTTCTGCGCTTTGCGGACGGCCGCACCGCAACGCTTTCCGGCTACGCAAAGGGCTCGCCGTTCATGATGAACATTGCGCGCTCCACGGAAAATTCCGTACTGGAAATTCGCTCCGATTACTTCCGCCACTTCATTGAGGCGCTCGTCGAGTTCTTCAAAAACGGCACCATCCCTGCCCCGCACAGCGAGACGCTCTCCATCATCAGCGCCTGGGGCGCCCTTATGGAAGCCGAAAAGACCCCCAGCATCTGGGTCAAAGTCCCGAAGGACTGAGTTTGTCGCTGCAAAAACCGTCACAACGCACGCATCTTTGACTGCAAAAGGCTTCTTCCGAAAGCGCGACTATGCGGCCATTAAAGAACAGCAAGTAGAGCGTTACGGCGTCTGGCTCACGAATTCCGTTATGATAAAAACGATATAAAAAAGATAGTCTTTCTAAGCAAAACAAACGCTTTGGAAGACTATCTTTTTCTATTCGTGCGAAAATGTACGTTTATTTCTTCGGTTTCGGCGCGGCGGGGTCGGTGAGCTCGGGGAGCGCGCCGCCGGAGACCGCCCAGAAATATAAACTTGCGATGCTGCAATACGGCGAAAAACGTTTGCGGTACCGCTCGAACCGTACGCGGTCGATCTCCTTGTGGCGGTAGACCATGCGCATGCCGCGCAAAATGGCGAGGTCGCCATAGCTGAACACATTCGGGCGCTGCAGGCAGAATAAAAGCAGCATTTCCGCTGTCCACACGCCGATGCCCTTGAGCGCGCTGAGCTCGAGGATGACCTCTTCATCCGGCTTTTCGCCGATGCTGATTAAATCAAATTCGCCCGTATGCACCTTTTTCGCGAAGTCTGTGATGTATTCCGCCTTGCGGAACGAAATGCCGAGTGACTGCAAATTTGCTTCGCCATAGCCCAAAACGTGTTCGGCATCGACCGTGCCGAGGGCGTTCTGCACGCGCGCCCAAACGGTTGCCTGCGCCTTTGTGGAAATCTGTTGCCCCACGATGTGGTGTACCACGGCGGAAAAAAGGTCGTCGTCCACGGCGCGCTCAATGTGCCCCACGCGGTTGATGACCGCCGAGAGCTTCTTGTCCTTTTTCCGTAAATAAGCGAGCTCTTTTTCGCCGTACGGAAAGTACTTTACGTCATCCATCAATCGATCTCTCCCGGAGTGCGCGATTTGATCATCGCTTCCAGCTTTTGCAGCTCGGTAATCTCTTGCGGGGTCAGCTTTTCCGGGTAGCCGGTCTCGAGCTTTTCGAGCATGGAGCGCATTTTGTAGGCTTCGGCGGGCTGACGCAGAATTTCGCGCTCGCTTTTAATCTGTTCCCGCGCGGCGACTTCGTCGATGATCTGCTGCATGTAGCGGTATAAGTTGCTCCGTTCTGTATAATCGGCGGGCGCGTAGAAATTTAATCGGTTGTCGTTATACAGCTTGTATACTTTGGCGCGGTTATTTTTCTCCGGGTCGTATACGCCGACGGAGTAGCCGCCTTTGCTTTTCACGAGCCGCATGCACGGAATGTCCGTGGCGCTGTCGCCGATATAGACGATGTTCTCATACGGAATGCGCAGGTTTTCCTCGGGCATGCTGTCGTTTACGCGCTCGTCGTACTCCTCCAAAAAGCCTTTTGCAATGCGGAAAATGAACTGCGTCTTGTTCGTGTAATTGATGGCCTGCGCGGGCCACTCTGCTACGCCGTCCGTGGTATAGAGGTAGGAGGAGGCATAAATGCGTTTGAAATTCTTCGCGATGGCGCTGCCCTCGATGATTTCTTTAAGACCCGAAGAAATGATGTAGTGTTCAAGCTCAATGCCGCGCTGCGCAGCATACGCTGTCGTGCGCGCGAACCAATCCGTAACGCCGCGGTACAGCTCCACCTGCGCACCGATGGCCCGAAAATACTCGCGTTTTAAGGATTTTCCGAGAAAGCGTGAATAGCGAACAAGCATGAACATCCACGAAAGGTTGCTTTCCATGCTGTTTTCCCGCGCGAATGCGTCCGTTTCCGCCCAGAATTTGTCTTTGTCAATGCCAAAAGACGGGATGAGCGTGAACGTCTGCATGTCGTCCGGGGAAAGTGTTTTGTCAAAATCGTAGCAGATCGCCATGCGCGGCCTGTTCTCCGTCATGCTGCCGCCCCCTTTCTGTATCTCATTATAGCTTAAAACGTTTGTTCTGTAAAGAGGCTTTGCGAAAGTTGTCCGCCGATGTCCTATACTGTCCTGCAATGTCCGGTTTTAACGGCAAAAGAACGCCCTCATCCGCCGCTTTTCGCAGCCGATGAAAGCGCTTTTCGAGCTGTTCCGCCGTTTTGATGCCCGGCGCGTCTTTGGCCTTATTCGCAGACTTGGGGGCATGTCACGTCCAAAAGTCAAGCGTTACGATTTGCGTTCTACCCGCGCTCCCCGTAAAGAGGTATCGCCGTAGTATTTCTATCCACGCCCTCCGGGTGGAGGGCGACTAGGCGGAGGCTGGAGCAACCTCGTAGGCGGCAACATTTCTATCCACGCCCTCCGGGTGGAGGGCGACGACCGATGCGCCGTATGTTGCGGATAAGTTGTACATTTCTATCCACGCCCTCCGGGTGGAGGGCGACCGTTCATCGTTTTTATGTGCATAAAACGGGGACAGATTTCTATCCACGCCCTCCGGGTGGAGGGCGACAGTGCACCGTTTTCGTATTTTACCGTGCATCCGGATTTCTATCCACGCCCTCCGGGTGGAGGGCGACAGGTCATAGTTGTAGAGGCTCCGCGCGTTGAACCATTTCTATCCACGCCCTCCGGGTGGAGGGCGACCCGCCGCCCATAAAGAGCGACGCGACACACCAATATTTCTATCCACGCCCTCCGGGTGGAGGGCGACTCCCGAGCTCCTCGATTAGCTTTAGTTCTCGCTCCATTTCTATCCACGCCCTCCGGGTGGAGGGCGACGAAAACGGCAGCGCAGACCGCGGCAACGAACGCGATTTCTATCCACGCCCTCCGGGTGGAGGGCGACGCACAAATGCACAACACCAGCTCCGGCGGCTACATTTCTATCCACGCCCTCCGGGTGGAGGGCGACGTTATGCTTATATTGACAAGCAGCCGATGCGTATAATTTCTATCCACGCCCTCCGGGTGGAGGGCGACTCTTGCTCCGCCTTGATATGCGCAGCGACAATCGATTTCTATCCACGCCCTCCGGGTGGA